>Ga0247609_10004260_pt1 | contig 14288 bp, 6 predicted proteins | sample 172DNAGHGlowgp2_FD_193487 | JGI IMG/M metagenome (GOLD analysis project Ga0247609, IMG submission 193487) | Sheep rumen microbial communities from Palmerston North, Manawatu-Wanganui, New Zealand - 1728 DNA GHGlow gp2 | ecosystem: Host-associated > Mammals > Digestive system > Stomach > Rumen ...
TCGAGCTCCTCGCTCCGGCTAATGGTGATGGGAGCGCAGAGCACACCGCGGGCATATTTCAGCATGAAGTTGACCATCTCCGGCGTAATCTTCTCGGCTGCGCAGATCAGATCGCCCTCGTTTTCGCGGTCTTCGTCGTCGACCACAATGACGAACTTGCCCTCGCGGAAGTCCTCGACGGCCTCTTCTATGGTGTTGAGCTTCAGTGGTTTCATATCTTCGTAGATGATTTCTTGGTTTGTCTTTTGCTATGAGGGGTACATGCCGCCCTCCTTTTTGATGTTGCCCAGTTCGATGACTTTGGGTATCAGCTTCTTGTTGATGCGGATAATGTCGTGCAGGTCTTTATAGAGACGCAGGCGGAAACGTATCATACGGAAGTAGAAGAAGATGCCCGTAGGCAGGAACAGTCCCGTCAGAATGTTCAGCCACTTGCGTTCGAACGGCCGTGTATGGGCATGTGTGGCAATGATGGGGAACTGGTTCAGTTTCATCAGCACATACCTGTCGCGGGTATAGGAAAGGTCTTCGATGGCCACTTCGAGCGTAAAGTTGATGTGCTCTATCTCATGATCGTCGCCAGGCCGGAAGAACACGTTGATGGGGTTCGGCCAGCGCAGCAGCTTGTTGGCCTCGGAGTACTTCGCAATATCCAAGTTGATGTTGGTCAGCATGTCGGCATCCATGAGGTACTTCGGCTCTTCTATGATGACCTCCTTCTTCATGATGCTGCGCTTCGTTCTCAGTCCCAGCATGCGCATGAGCAGCATCTTGTAGGCATCGATGTTGAAGACGGTAGAGTCTTTGTTAGCTTTGACGGTAAAGAAGACGGCCAGTGGTGTCAGAACGATGGTACTGATCCATTTTCCGAACCAAACCGTCCACTCATCTTCGCGAGCCATGCGCATGCCGGAGTTCTCGAAGATGTAATAGACGATGAAGACCAGCACCGAAATGATGACCGGTACGCCCAAACCGCCCTTGCGGATGATGGCACCGAGCGGTGCTCCGATGAAGAAGAAGATGACGCACGAGAGTGCCAGCGTGATTTTGTTGATGGCCTCCATCTCATGAATGCGCACCTGTCGGTTCAGATAGTTGGCATAGTCAGCCTTCATGAGCAGGTCGTTGACGCCCGTCTGTGCCTGCTGTGCGGCTTTTCGCGTGATGAGCAGCTTCTGCTCACCGCTCATAGCCTCGTAGATGGAGTCCAGCTTGGCCGTCTTCCCTTCCTCCAATGTCTTGGAGAGCCTGACGGAGTCGTCGTGCGAGATGGATGGCATATAGAACGTCATCTGCTTGGCCGAACTGTAGAAGTCGCGGCCTACGCTGTCGCATTCGTGGCGGATTGAGTCCAGGTCGTGCAGAATCTTGCTGTTGCTCTTCATCTTGGCATTGTGGGTCAGGTCGGCCACGTCGTCGACGTTGAAGCCGCCGTCGTAGTCAAGCACGAGCACTTTGTGGCCGAAGGTCTCTCGGCGGTAGGGAATCTCGGCCGATCCGCCGATGTCTTGCGAGCGCATGTTCTCAAACCACTCGCCGTTCCAGAGCGTGAGCAGCAGGTGCTTCTTCTCTTCCGTGCTCTGCAGCATTCCCGAGTCGGCCAGAATGATGGCCTGGTCTTCGAACGACCCCGTTCTGCGGTAGATCATGATGCCGTACAGATGGCCTGTCTCCAAGTCTTTCCGCTCCACGTAGAGGTTGGTGCCCGGCAGTCCGTCGTAGAAGATTCCTTCGGGTATTTCCAGTTCAGGGCTGGTCTGCTTCATGGCCAGCAGCAGTCGGCCGAAGCGATTGTTGGCGATAGGTCCCACCACGTCTTGGAAGAAATAGCTCATGCCCCCGATGAAGCACACCACGACGATGAGTGAGCGCATGGCCTGCATAAGTGAAATGCCGGCCGCCTTGATGGCTGTCAGCTCCGAGCTTTCGCCCAGGTTGCCAAAGGCGATGAGCGACGACAGCAGGATGGCTAAGGGAAATGCCTGCGGCATGAGCATGAGGCCCATCCACCAGAAGAACTGAGCCAGCACGTCGATGGTCAGACCCTTGCCGATCAGTTCGTCGACGTATCGCCACAGAAACTGCATCATCAGCACAAACTGGCAGATGAAAAAGGTTCCGACGAATAGCAGTCCGAACTGTTTTGAAATGAATATGTCGAGTTTCTTGATGCGAAACATGCCGTCTTTTCTCTTAATCAGCCTGCAAAGTTAGCAATAAAAACTCAGAATCATTCGTGTTTTAATATAATTTATCAACTTCGGCCTGAATTAGCCTGTAATTCAGGCTGAACGAGGTCGCTTGCAATTCGTACTGAATTAGCTTGTAATTTAGCCTGAATTAGCCGACAATTCGGCCTGAATTGCGGGCTAATTCAGGCCGAATTGCAGAGGGGGGGCAAATCTTCAATATTCAGACAAAAATTAAGGATTAAAATCAAAAATAACGGTATGCAACCGTTTGATACTCCGCTATTTTTCTCTACTTTTGCACCGAATTATTGTTTGTCTGCAAATCAAAGATAAAACTGTCAAATTTATAACTAAACATTAACTTATGAAGAAACTTTTTACTTTAGCATTGCTTTTCCTGGGGCTGAGCGTCGGCACAGCACAGGCACAGGTGAAGAAGAGTTGGGACTTCTCCAAGGGATGGAGCGATGAGACCATCGAAAACCTGACTCAGGGATCAGAGTGGACGCAAGACGGCTCCAGCTGGAAAGAGACAGGCAAGTTCACGGGCGCATTTGTTGCCAACGGACAGCCTATCAAGGAGCTGACAGGGCTGACACGCGGGTCTGCGGGTCTGAGCAAGAACAACAACTATCTGCTCACGGGCACGACTTTCCGTATTAATCGTGACAAGATGGTGCTGAACTTCCCTAACCTTGTCAATGGACAGAAGCTTACTATCGTTGGCCGCTCTGCCAATGGAACGGCAAATAACCGTGGCGTGAAGGCCAGTTACGACTACATGGTTCGCGTGGACGAGGACAAGGACAACAATATCATGCTTGGCGGCCAGGTGGATGGCTCGAAGGGCACCTATACTTTCGTCTATGAGATTCAGACCGAGCAGACAGACTCGGTGCCTGTGCAGATAACGATGATCACTGGCGGTATCGACTTTGTCCTCTTTCAGATTGACGAGGGCGATGTCATCCCTATAGCCAAAGTGGCCTATCTTTATGACGGCACGGAAGACGCGGTGTTGACCATGCTGAAGGCCCGTGAGAATACTGAGGTAACGCCTATCAACGTGACCTCGGAGACCGTTACGGCCGAGCAGTTGCAGGGATATGACGTGACCGTGGTGGGCAGCAGTGTCCCTGCTGACAATGCCGCTGTTGGCGTAGTGAAGGAAGCCCTGCCTTGGACTCCGTTCCTCAACCTGAACGGTAGCCTCTATCCTGTATGGGCCTATGGCGAGGCTGTCTATACGGCTCCCTTTGCCAAGGTGAAGAACATGAAGAACGCGCTGATGGCTGGCGTGGAAGTTGTCGACGATCCCGACCTGGGTGCCATCCTGCCGCTTGCGGCCAACGACGCGGTCAATATGATTGCCGTGAAGCTGGGCGACTACTTCGAGGGCGATGCCGTCGTGGCAACCGACATGAACGATGAAGATCCCGCCGTGGCCATCCACACGCACAACATCAATCATAACGGTTATGTCTATCTGCCTGGTGCAGATTATACGAGTGCCGGTCTGGCTGTCGTGGACAATGCCATCACCGTGCTGCAGGCTTCGAAGACGGAGATCACACCTGCCAATGCGCCTACCATCTCGCGTACCTATAAAGATAAGCTGACACGTGTGGCCATCAAGGCACCCAAGCAGCCCAAGGCTCGCGTGTTCTACACCATCGACGGCACAGAGCCTACTGAGCAGAGCACGGAATATACCGACACCATCGACCTGACCCAGCCCTGCACACTGAAGGCTGCTGCCATTGCTGAGGGCTACACGCTGAGCAATGCGGCCGAACTGGAGGTGCTCATCAAAGAACAGCCGAAGACACCTGTCATTGCCTACGACATGCAGGGTGCCAAGACTACTGTCACCATCAGCTGCGAAAGCGACGATGCCGACATCTGGTATAACTTCACCGGCGCAGGTGCCGACACACTGAAGTCAACGAAGTATGTGGACTCCGTGGCCGTAGAGATTACCATGCCGCAGAACGTCACAGCCTTTGCCGTGGCTGGCGGAGAGGTGTTCTCGGAGATTGCTCAACTGCGTGTGCTGGTGCAGGAGCCTCGTGTGGTCATCGATGTAGCCGGACACTTTGCTGCTCAGCAGTGGACTGCCGACAATAACCCTGCAGGACTCGCTGTGGCCAACGGCAAGGGCATGTTCTCATGGGGTGCCAGCGCTGCCTCGATGTACACGGGCGAAGGCCGCGACTCGACTGTGATCGATTCTGAAACGGGCGACGAGTCTGTCATCAAGATCTATTCTGACGAAGATCTCCGTCCCTACGAAGCTGTGAACGAGCCGGGTGAGAACCCCGAATGGGTGCTTGTCAGCCGTGGCACATGTCTCATCTGGCAGAACCTGGGCGCTCAGACCACGAACTTCGGTGACGACAGCAACTACAATCCGATGTATTCTACCGATGTGGACTCGCTCTTCCCCGTGTCGAAGAACGATATCCAGTTCTATAAGTTCCAGTCGGGCGAGCCGGGCAATGGCTCTATCCAGTCTGTCAACAAGTACCAGGCTCCGCTCGATGTCGTCGTATTGGCCAACATGGCAGGCGGTCCGCTGCTCGTACAGGTGTCGGCCGACAGCCTGGCGTGGACGACCATCGGCGAGATAGAGAAAACGGGCAAGAGCCGCATGTGGAGCAAGTACACCAGCAGCTATAACGGTGAAGATGCCGTTTATGTACGCGTCACGCAGGAAGTGGCCTCTGCAGGTGCTAAGGTGTTCGACATCTATATCGCCAACCAGGGTGAGAAATCGAAGGAACTGCTTGACCAGCTGAAGGATGAACTTACAGGTATTGAGGAGGTCTCGGCTCGCACGGCCAGTGTTCCTGTAGGTATCTACAGCCTGAACGGTCAGCGTCTGAACCGCATGCAGCGCGGCCTGAACATCGTTGTTGGAAAGGACGGACAGGCACGTAAGGTCATAATGAAGTAAGCGAAAACGTTTACGGACAAGAATATTGAAAAAAAGCCGGACATACTTTTTGGGAGTCCGGCTTTTTTATTGTATTTTTGCATCGAAATTCTCTTTATTAATACAAACTAAAACCATTACAAAATGAAAAGAATCTTTACTTTGACTGCGCTCTTTGTGCTGGCTCTGGCCGCCAGTGCGCAGGGCTATCGTAAGTGGGACTTCACACAGTGGAGTGCCCAGACCATTGCCAACCTGCAGGCAGAAGATGCCGCAGGCGGTGTGACAGGAGGAAACTGGTCGTCGACAGAGAAGGCAGACGGCAGTAATCCACAGGCAGACAAGTGCTATTGGTCGTATGCCAACAACGTGTCGGAGGATGGGTATTTGATGGCTAACGGCAGTGTGATCGCTGAAACGGAAGGACTGGTGTGGAACACCGCCTACACCGCCAAACGTTCGCTCGCCATCGCCGTAGATTATCCATCAACCTCGCTGGGCGACTATTCTGGTCCGCAGTATCTCTGGCTGGGTGGCGGCAATGCCAAGAGCGCTGGTGCCCGCATCTACTGCTTCATCATTCCGAAGGTGACTGTCGGACAGAAGATTGCCATCACGGCTGAGTCGCACAAGCCTGCTGACGCCCGTGGCGTGTCGCTCTATGCTGGCAGCTGCACCGATGATGCCAACCTGATTGGCGAGTCTTTCAAGCCCACCACCCTCGACACGCATGTGTGGGAAGAGGGATGGACACTGCCCGAAGGTGTTACGCCCAATGAAGACGGAACCGTAGACATACAGGTCTACAACACCAACGGCTGCCACATCTATTCGATTGAAGTGGGCGACCAGTCTCAGAAGACAACGATTGGCTATCTCTACAACGAATCAATCGACAACGACCGTGCCTACCAGTTGCTGAAGGACAACGAGCGTTTCGTTTTTGAACCGATTGAGGCCGTTACGACATTGACGCTCGATGATCTGTCGAAGTACGATGCGCTTGTCATCAGCTCTACCGTGAATGATGCTGCTCTCGCTGTGCTGAAGGATATTGAGCCTTTCGTCCCTGTGCTGAACCTGAATCCTAACCTGTATGCTATCTGGGGTTGCGGTGAAGCGGTGTCTGTTGAAACTGTATTTGCTACAGTCGAAAAGCCGGAACATGCTCTGTTCCGCAACGTTGAACTGATAGACAATCCAGACGAGGAACTGGTGATGCTGCCCCTGACTGAGGCTGAATCCTATCGTGCCCTGACGCTGGCTGGCCGCTTTGCTGATGACGCTGTGCTGGCCAAGGTCTATGGGGTTGATGCTGTAGCCATCCACGGTCATAACCTGAATCACAATGGCTTCCTCTATCTGCCATACGACCAGGTAACGGTCGGTCATGGGGGCAATGCCACGCTGCTGAACAATGGCGTTCAGGTGGTAGTCAATTCGAAGGCAAAGATTACGCAGGCTCCGAAGCCAAACATTGTCCTTGCGTATAAGGATATGAACACCATTGTCTCAATCACAAGCAGCCTGCCAAACGCACAGATTTTCTACACGACCGATGGCAGCGAGCCTACCGAGAACAGCACACTCTATAGCGAGCCGTTCAGCATCAGTCAGGAAGGCATCACGGTGAAGGCCGTGGCTCTGGGCGAGGGATATCTGCTGAGTGAAGTGTCTGAACAGCTGGTCGATTTGCGACATCAGGCAGCTGCTCCTACCTTTGACCTGGCCAAAGAGGACGGAAAGACCACAGTGACCATTAACTGCACAGTCGAGAATTCAACTATCTATTATAATTATAGTGGTGTGGCTAATGTGAATCGCTCCAGCAAGTATGAGGCTCCGATTGTAATCAGCCGTCCGAAGACCATCTATGCATTTGCCGTGGCTGAAGGACTCGTTGACTCTGAATTGGCCTTACAGGATGTGACGGTCAATAATCCGAAGGTGCGTCTTGATATCATTGCTCACATGGATGCCAATAAGGATGAATACTATGAGAAGAGCGACAAGAGCAAGAGTACGACTGGCTACTTCTTCACCTGGGGCAAGACGAAGACTGCTTATTCTTTCTGGAACACGGAAGAGGGCGTGAATGAGGAAACTGTCACCGATCCGGAAACGGGCGATGAGGTTATGACGAAGACCTATACCGTGATGAATCCTGAAGAGGAGGTCGACTTTGGTAACGGATGGATGATCCGTTCGCGTGGCCAGCTTGTGGTTTGGGAAGGTCTCACCGCTACCGAGAACATTGGTGACGAGAGCGGTCGTAATCCGGCAACTGTTGAGGACATCAATGCCGACTTCCCCATTACAAACTATTTCATCAACCTGAGCGAGAAGAATACTGTGCCTTCCGACGGACAGGGATTCCCCTACAATGCTTACATCGTCAGCACACAGACCTTCAAGGGTCCGTTCGATATTGTTGGCAACATCGGTAACGGTGCCGGCGCAGAGAGCCAGCAGGACATCGTGTTCCAGGTGTCGAAGGATGGCAACCAGTGGGAGAGTGAGTGGCAGACGCTGGGCGATACCATTAAGGTGGTGAATGGTCAGCGACTCTATCGCAACCACATCCGTAGCTATGAGGGTGAGGACGAGGTCTATGTTCGCGTTTATCTGGCAGACAAGAACTCGAAGGCTCAGGTCTACGACATCTATATTGCCAATGCAGGTGAGAAGACACAGGAACTCTTGGGCATCACGACTCAGAAGGCTTCCGTCGTTACAACGACCGTTATCTACGACCTGAACGGTGTTCGCCAGCAGTCACTCCGTCGCGGTATCAACATCGTCCGCAATGTTGATGGAACTATAAAGAAAGTGATGGTGAAGTAATCCTGAAATAGTACTCAACAGTCAGCGATAGAACGCTGACTATACAAAGAGAGGACTCCGAGCACTTCGGAGTCCTCTCTTTGTCTCATGAGCATTTATATTGATTGCTCAAGGCATTTATATTGATTGCTCATAGTATTAATATTGATTGCTCATAGCATTCGCACTGAATGCTTATCGCTTTCAGGTTGAATACTGATAGCATTCGCACTGAATGCTCATCGCGTTCAGCTATTCTTCTGCTTGCCCAAGGGAAGGCTCAGGCCAATCAGTGCATTCGCACACTTGGTATCGTTGCCGAAGAACATGTAGTCGGTACCGAGATACACGGGACCCAGCTTCAAACCAATGCCGAATGACTTACCAGCGCTCTGAATCATTGAGTACGAAAGAGCGATGTTTGCCCATGCACTCAGGTTATAAGCACCAGAGAGTGTCAACTCGTTCAGAGCCTTGGGCTTGGAGAAGTGTCCAGTATAGAGTGCACCAACAACCAATTTGTCGTCAAGCATCATGTACTGTCCACCGATAGACAGTGTCGTATAGAGTGAAGAACTATACCCATCACCGTCAGATTCCTTCATTTCCAACATGTCGTAGTTCACAATTTCATTGCTGGCCACTTTCTGGGCAAATTCATTCAGACCGCCATCGAAGCCTGCGCCAGCTTGTTTCTTGTTGTCTACGCTCAGGTTGTAGTTCTGTGAAAGACTTACGTCAATAATCTTCGATTCACTCTTACTCCAGTTGATGAAACCGAGATCGGTTAAGGCAGCGGTGACTTTCAGGTTTTCTATGACTTCATAGGTTGCACCTAAATCAATGGCAAGACCGTAACCTGCAATTTTGAAACCGTTCATCTCCGCACCATTGATATAACCTTGAGATCCGTCTTCATTTGTCTTATGCTTCCATTTCAAACCGCCCATTGATGCCTTGCCTGTTGCAGCAACATTTACACCTGCCACACCTTTGATTTGCTGACGGATAGCGTCAAGTTCAGTGAGCTTCGTGAGTGTTGCTGGCGTGACATAATCCTTATATTTTGACCAGTCCAGGCTGGGGTTTGCTTTTGCGAATTCTGCAATATCCTTGATTTTGTCTACATCAATACCTGAGGGGGTTTCAACGTTCATCTTGCTGATTTCAAATTCCATATTGGCTGCACCCACCAGTGCCTTCACTTTCGCACCGACCGTAAGTTTATCAGTTATCTTACGGGCAAAACCAACACCGATTTCCTGATAGACCATCATGTCGATTTTCTCACCTTCCAGTTTCGCTTTCAATCCTTTCTTCCAAACAGTGTTGTCAAGCGTAGAACCGTTCATCTGATTCATGAATTGGAAGATACTCTTAGGCATCGTAGCACCCATTTCAATGCGCGTTCCAGTACTGAAGCTCCAGAAGTTCTTACCTTTGTACCAACCAACAGAGATTTGATCCCATTGCATACTTAGGTTCAGGTTGTTCTCGTCTTTCAGGTTGTCAAGGAACTTGTCGCTCTTGTAGTAGTCGCCGTTCGCGTCCATCATGTCCTGAACTGCTCCGGTTCCAAAGGCATTTGAGCTGGCAGACACACTAAGCGGACCAATCAGTGGGCTCAGATAGCCGTGTGAGGGCATCATGGCAGGGTTCATCTGCAAGGCATAAGGTACATCCTGCGTATATGAAGTACGGAGGATCTGTGCGTTTGCCGTTGAGGCGAGGCCGGCAGCAAAAAGGAACAACCCGGTTCTTTTTGCAAATAGCTTAAAGTTTTTCATACGATTGATATTTTAGGATTAGTAAATCTACTTGCAAAAATACTAAAAGGTTATTAATAACCAAAGGATATTTGCGAAAAAACGCTAATATGTGGGAAAATATGTGACAGAATGAATAATTTTCGTTCTTAATAACGAAGAAAGACGGGTTTTGCGCCCGTCTTTCTCTTATTATCATGATGATGGTATCGTCTTAGAAGTTCACACCGAAGTTAATCATGAAGTTGCCGTTGTGGACAGTGGCCTTGTCTGTTTTGTTTTTCATTCCGTCAGAAATGTTGGCAATGCCGAACTCGTAGGCCATTTCCAGATAGAGCTTGTTCCACTCTGCGCCGCAACCCAGACGGATGCCAGCGTCTAAACGGTTGAACTTGCCGCTTCCGAAAGAGGCTTCGCTTCCTTTTCCTTCAATTTCAGTATCGCCACCGATACCGAAGGCAATTGTAGGACCGAGGAACGGCAGAACGGCAATCTCGTCGGTAGCCTGGAAACCGTACTTGATCAAGACAGGAATGCGGAAATAGTTCAGCGAAGTCGTGACGGGATCTTTCTTCGCACCCTGCATGCTGAAGAACAGACCAGACTCCAGGAAGATAGGAGTAGCGTCGCTGATGCGCAGGCCGATAACCGGGCCGACATTCAGACCAACCTTTGAACCAGCACTTTCAACGTCGCCAGTCAGGGTTGAGATATTCATACCGATGCGTGCACCATAGTAAACTGTGCTCTCGCTGAGTGAGAAACCGCCGCTGGTAGTCTGGGCAAACGAGCTGGCTGCAATAAAAGCTGCCACAACAGACATAAATAGTTTTTTCATAATCTTAAATTTGTTTTGTTGTTAATGTTTGATAAACTATGCTGCAAAGTAACACAATTTTTTTTAGTTATGCAAACATTTTTTACGAAAAATGATGCAAAGCGTTATTTGTAGACATCTTCTTTTGTCAATTCTATGATTTTTCCGTACTTGGCAATGGCAGAGAGGTCAGTCTGCTTGCGGTCGCCGATGATAATCCACACACGGTTGTTCGGGGCGATGTACTGCCGGTGATAGGTCTCAATGGCCTGAGCGGACAGGGTCGGGACGTGACTGATCAGTTGCTCATTGGGGTTCTGCTCGTAGCCGACCAGCCTGTGGTTGGCGATATGGGTGGCCACTTCGCGGAATGTGGGGTAGTTGGTTTGCAGTTCGTTCTGCATTTCCTGCCGGGCAGCCTCCAGGTTTTCTTCCTTCATGGGCATGTGGCGCATCAGTGAGTCGATCGCACTCATGGTCTGCAGCGTCTTGTCGGCTTGCGTACCGGTGATGGTGACATAGCAGAGCGGGTCGTTAGGGTGCTGTGCCAGTGAGGGTGTACGAAGAATGCCCCGTGTGGAGTATGCCAGTGACTGGTATTCGCGGATGTTCTGGAACAGGACTGACGACATGCCTTCGCCCATGTACTGGCTCCACAGTTTTGCTGTGGCTTCCTGTTGAGGGGTGGGGGTGGGCGCCGTCTGCTCGTAGGTCAGGATGTAGTTCTGACGCGACTTCGGCACATGATAGAAGAAGACGGTCGGCGTGTCGTATGACAGTGTTTTTTTGTAGACGTCCGGTCTTGGCTGCTGTGCCTTTGCCAAGGGCAGACATTGCTGTGCAAGCCGGGCAATGTCGTCGGTCGGCCGTTTGCCGCAATAGAACAGTTGGCAGGCCGACTGTTGCAGTTCAGCGAACAGCGCCAGCAGCTGTTCGCTGGTCAGTTTCTTCACTTCTTTCAGTGACGGCTGCAGCAGATAGGGCGATGCCTGTCCGTACATGACCCGTCCGAGCATGGCCGGCATCACCTCTTCCTTGGTTTTGCCGAACGCTTTGTAGTCCACCTTCTTGCTGTCTTTCAGTTCTTTCAGTGCCTCCTTGTCGGCCTTGGCGTGACCCAGGAAGTGGTTCAGCAGGCGCAAGGCCGGTTCCAGTTGCTCTTCGCGTCCGGTGAGACTGATGCTGAATACCTTTTTCTCGGCCTCGTATCTGACGTCTATTCCCAACCTCTGCCATGCGCTCTCCAGCTGCTGTTTCTTCAGCGAGTCGGTGCCGATTGAGTTCAGATAGGTGGCCAGTGGCTCGGTCAGGGGCACGGCCTCCCTGCCTTTCAGGTAGCGCAGGGTGAAGGTGAAGATGTCGTTGATGGGATTCTCCTTGGTGTACAGCTCCACGGTTGGCGACAGCCGGGTAAGGTGGGCGTCGCGATCGTAGTCGACCAGTCGGATGGCTCTGCGGTCGACAGGCATTTGTTCCAGCTCTTTGGCATAGGCCGACTTGGCCCCGGCATTCTTCGGCTTGACGGGTTCGTAGCCTGGTTGGCTGAGCGTTTCCTTCGGTTCGGTGCCGTACTTCTTGTGCAGCGTCAGATAGTTGCTGGTGTAGTATTTCCGTGCCGCATTGACCACCTCCTGCTTGGTGAGGCGGCTGATGCGCTCTTTTTGGTCGAGCACGTCCTGCCATGAGCGTCCTTGCGAGAAAGCGTCGAGCATGAGTTCTGCCCGCCCGTCGATGGTCTCCATGTCCTGCTCCATTTCGGTCAGCATGTTCCGCTTCAGTTGCTGCAAGGTCTCTTCGCTGAAGTCGCCCTGCTTGATGCGCTCTACCTGCTCCAGGCAGATGCGCTCTGCCTTCTTCATCTTGCCGAAGATGATTTTCGGAATGACCAGCATGAACTGTACGCCGGCATCGTTGAAGGCCGTTCTGGCTGCCACAGCTGCCATGACGACGTGCTCGTTGCCGAGCGAGTCGAGCAGTCCGGCCTTGCCGTTAGAGAGCAGTTGGTTGCACAGGTCGAGTGCCTGTGCGTCAGCCTCGTAGTCGGTAGGTGCTTGGAAGACCAGGGCTTCGGCCTTGATGATGGGGATGGGCAGGCGGATGTCAATGCGCTTCCGCTCGACGGAAAACGGCTTGTCGCCGCCGCGGTCGATGGGTTCGCCCTGTGGCAGGCGGCCGAAGGTCTGCTCCAGTATCGGTTCGATGTCCTCGGCAGGCAGGTCGCCGCAGAGGATGAGGCCCATGTTCGAGCCGACGTAGTATTTCCTGTAGAAAGCCTCCATTTCCGACAGCCGCGGGTTCTTCAGGCTCTCTGTGCTGCCGAGGATGGGCTCGGCGTAGGGATGACTGCCGAAGATGGCGCGCATGGCCTTCTCGAGTGCGCCGCCCATGGCGTCTTCAGAGCGGTTCTTCTCTTCGTAGACGTTCTCCAGTTCGCCTTGGAACAGTCGGAACACGGGATGCAGGATGCGCTCGGAGTTGAGGTGGCACCACTGCCGCAGATACTGTGGCAGGAACAGGTTGTGATAGTAGGTCACGTCGTAGCCCGTCGCGGCGTTCAGGTCGCTGCCGCCGAAGCGCGAGACGAGGCGGTTGAACTCGTTGGGGATGGCATAGTCGGCAGCCTTCAGGCTCAGTTGGTTGATTTTCTGCTGTATCTCCGTGCGCCGGACGGCCTCGGTGGTCTGTGCCAGCAGGTCGTATTGTGCCGAGATAGAGTCCAGCCAGGGCTTCTCGGCAGCATAGTCGGTGGTGCCGATGCGGTCGGTGCCCTTGAACATGATGTGCTCGAAGTAGTGGGCGATGCCTGTGCCGGGACAGTCCTTGGCTCCCGCCCTGACCACCACGGCACCGTAGATCTTCGGTTGCGAGTGGTCTTCGTTGAGCCAGACGGTCATGCCGTTCTTGAGAGTCAGTTGTCTTACCTGTAATGCCTGCGGCTCTTGGGCCATGCAGCTGATGGTCAGCAGGAACGCGCTGATAGTCAGATAGATACGTCGTATAGTCATAATTTAGTAACGTTTGTTTTTGCAAAGGTATGAAATTCGTGCTGAATTAGCTCGTAATTTAACCTAAATTAGCTGATAATTCGTACTGAATTGCAGGCTAATTCAGTACAAATTGCAGAGACCCTTTTGCGGAGTCGCAAAAAATGCCTACTTTTGCAGTATGAAAACCGAACAGGGATATAGTGATTTCTCGCTGACGCTGTTGCGATGGTACGGTGAAAACGGGCGCTCGCTGCCATGGCGGGAGACTCGCGACCCGTATGCCATCTGGCTGAGCGAGATCATCTTGCAGCAGACGCGTGTGCAGCAGGGGTGGGCCTACTGGGAACGGTTCATGCACCGATGGCCCACGGTGGAGTTGCTGGCCAGTGCCACCGAAGACGAGGTGCTGCGCGAGTGGCAGGGACTGGGCTATTATTCGCGGGCCCGTAACCTGCATTTTGCCGCCCGCCAGATTGTGGAGATGGGCGGTTTCCCGCAGACGCTGGAGGGCATCCGCCGTCTGAAGGGCGTCGGTGATTATACGGCAGCGGCTATCGGTTCAATGGCGTTCGACCTGCCTGCGGCTGTGGTCGACGGCAACGTCTACCGTGTCCTTGCCCGCCATTTTGCCATTGCCACCCCGATAAACTCGACAGAAGGGAAGAAGGAGTTTGCAGCTCTGGCGCAGGCTCTGTTGCCTCAGAAGCAGGCAGCAGCCTACAATCAGGCCATCATGGACTTCGGAGCCATTCAGTGTACGCCGCA
>Ga0247609_10004261_pt1 | contig 14282 bp, 11 predicted proteins | sample 172DNAGHGlowgp2_FD_193487 | JGI IMG/M metagenome (GOLD analysis project Ga0247609, IMG submission 193487) | Sheep rumen microbial communities from Palmerston North, Manawatu-Wanganui, New Zealand - 1728 DNA GHGlow gp2 | ecosystem: Host-associated > Mammals > Digestive system > Stomach > Rumen ...
CTGACCTTACGAAGCGTGAGAAGACAGCGTTGCATGAAACTGTTGAGCTGTTGCGTCCTATATGTGAGGATCCAGATACGGCCACTCCTCTGATGCAATGGATGTTTATGAGTCTTCAACGGCTGGAGGCAGGCAGACCGCTCGCTGAAAAGTCTCCGTGTGTGGCATTTGAAAACAACGAGTCATTGGCTGGTATGGGTAATTTCAATCCCTTGCTCGAATGCATCATGAATCGACAGCCCTTGACGCTGCGCTATAAATCTTTCAGAAGCACAATGGCTAGGAACATCAATGTCCATCCCTATTTCTTAAAGCAGTACAATAATCGTTGGTTCCTTATCGCCACTCCCGAGGAATACGACACCATTGCCGCCTACGCCTTAGATAGAATCCTGACGGTAGCGATATGGAAAGCGGAGTATATTCCCTGCACAACTGACCTTGAGACTATTTTTGCTGACACCATAGGCGTGACGGTAAGGAAGGGAATGAAATTACATCAGGTAGTGTTGAAAATTGATGCAAGACGGTATCCTTATGTAGAGACTAAACCCTTCAGCAATAAGCAGAAAATAATAGAATATGATGCCGAATTCGTCACCATTTCCTTTCCCATCACCCTCAACCCCGAACTGGTATCCGAAATACTCTCCTTTGGCAGTGATATTGAGGTTCTTGAACCCACTGTACTACGAGATGAAATCGTCAACCAAGTCGCCACTCTGAATGACAAATATTCCACAGCGCAAAAACCTTGCACTCAAAGATAGTACTTTTGCATCGTCAAATCCAAAAAGCCAAGAGTATGATTCAAACTGAAGCACAACTTGAACAGCAGTTCATCGAAAAGTTACAGGATTTCAAATACATCTATAGAGAGGATATCCGCGACCTGGATTCTCTCGAGAAGAATTTCCGCCAGAAATTCGAGCGTCTCAACTTTGTTTCCCTCTCGGATGACGAGTTTCGCAAACTCATTCAGGAAAACGTCACCTCTGATGTTTTCACTGCTTCGAAACATCTGCGCGAAAAACAGACCTTCATCCGCAACGACGGTACTACTTTCGATTACAGCCTCGTGAATCTGCGCGACTGGTGCAAGAACGAATACGAGGTGGTGAGCCAGCTCACCATCAATACGGCCAACAGCCGCCAACGTTATGATGTCATCATCTTAATTAACGGGTTGCCTTTGGTGCAGATCGAACTGAAGCGGCACAGCGTATCGCCCATGAAAGCCGTCGAACAGATTGTCAAGTATAAACAGGACAGAGGCAATGGCTACACCAACACCCTCATGTGCTTCATGCAGCTGTTCATCGTCAGCAACGGTGGCAGCGACACCATGTATTTTGCCAACAACAACGACGAGCATTTCCATTTCGATGCCACCAACAACTACTTGCCGGTATATCATGCCGCTGATACAGACAACCGCAAGATAGCTCAGCTCTTCGACTTCTCGGATATGATGTTGCAGAAAAACGCCTTGGGGCGTCTCATCAGTCGCTACATGGTTTTGGTCGAAACCGAAAGGAAGATTCTTGTGATGCGCCCCTATCAAATCTATGCCGTCGAAAGCATCGTTAACCAAGTGTCGCAGAACAATGGCAACGGCTATATCTGGCATACCACCGGAAGCGGAAAGACGCTGACCAGCTTCAAGGCATCCACTTTGCTCAAGGACAACAAGGATATCGAGAAATGCGTGTTTGTGGTCGACCGCAAAGATCTCGACAAACAAACTCGCGACGAGTTTAACAAGTTCCAAGAGGGATGTGTGGAAAGGAACGCCAATACCAGCGCCCTTGTTTATCGTCTTGAAAGCACCGACTATGCCGATAAGGTGATTGTAACCACCATCCAGAAATTGGGTATCGCCCTCGACCCATCCAAGAACAACAAGTATTACCAGCGTTTAGAGCGGCTCCGAGACAAGCGCATTGTCTTTATCTTCGATGAATGTCACCGCAGCCAGTTTGGCGATAACCACGCTGCCATTAAGAATTACTTCCCCCATGCCCAACTCTTTGGCTTCACAGGTACCCCCATTTTCGAGGAGAATAGCCATGAGGTGCGTGTTAACGGGCAGAAGGCTGAATATGTGACCACCAAGGATGTCTTTGGCGAGTGCCTGCATCAGTACACCATTACCCATGCTATTAACGACAACAACGTCTTGCGTTTCAAGGTAGAGTATTACGGAAACCGAACGTCTGACGGTAAGCCTGACAGCACACCGCTGACCAAAAACCAGATTGTGAGCCACATTCTCGACAATCATGGCAAACTCACCGCCCAGCAGCGTTTCAACGCTCTCCTTGCCACGCCTTCCATCCCCGATGCCATACGCTACTACCAAATATTCAAAGATGAACAGGAGCGGCGTGCCCAGGAGAATCCCGATTATATGCCACTCAACATAACAACGGTCTTTACTCCACCCATGAAGAACAGCTCGGACGAAGACCTCCCTCAAGAAGAAGCCGACAACAAAGAGCATCCGGAAGAAAACAAGAGTGCCCTCTCTGAAATCATAGATGATTACAACAAGAAGTTTGATGTCAGCTTCAGTGTGGAGCTGTTCGACGAGTACTACCGCGATGTGCAGCAACGTATTAAAGACCAAAAATACTCCAACAAGGACTATCCCCACAGCAGTAAACTCGACGTGGTGATAGTGGTGGATATGATGCTCACAGGCTTCGACAGCAAGTTCCTCAACACCCTCTATGTCGCCAAAGACCTCAAATGGCACGGTCTGATTCAGGCTTTCAGCCGCACCAACCGCATACTCGACGGCACAAAGCCTTACGGCAACATTATCTGCTACCGAGACCTAGAATCCAAGATGGAGGACGCTATGGTGCTCTTCAGTGGGTTCGACCGCAACAAAGGCAAAAAAGAGTATTGGCTCGTCGAACCTGCCGACAAAGTGGTGGAGAAGTACCAAAGCGCCATTAGCAATCTACAAACGGTGATGAACAGCATGGGCCTCGAGTGCAAGCCCGAAGAGGTGGTAAACATACCCCAAGGAGAAAACACATCGGCGTTCATCGATGCTTTCAAGGATGTACAGCGCCTGGCTCTCAAACTCGACCAGTATGTAGACTTGTCCGATGAGCTGAAGGCAACCATCGAGGATGCTCTACCTGAAGATACCCTGCAGCAGTTCCGCACCGCCTACCTCGACCTTGCACGTCGCACACACGAACCCGGCGGTGGCCGCACTGAGGAAACTCCCGAAGGCGAACCCGAACCCGACTTCGAACTGTCGCTGTTCAGTTCCGCGCTAGTCGATTACGACTACATCATGAGGCTTCTGGCCAAATACACCAACACCAAGTTCGAGAAGGTGAAGATAACCAAGCAACAACTCTTGGAGATTCTCTCCAGCAGCGTGGACCTGATGAACGAACGCGACTACTTGAAGGCCTTTATCGAAGAAGAACTGACTCAGGGCAATGGAATGAGCGAAGAAGAAATCCGCGAACGTTACAAGGCTTATAAGGATAAACAGTTCAACCAGAAGATTATCGCTATTGCGCAGGAGTTTGGCATCGACGCAGCTGCCTTGGAGGCTTTTGTGGACGAGACCGCCAAGCTCCGACGCATCGACGAGGATACACTGCGCGACCTCTTGAGCCACATTGATGGGTGGAAGCAGCGCAAAGCTGCCAAAGAGGGCTTGCTTGCCCGTCTGGCACCCCTGCTTGACCTGCTGTCGGGTGGCAACACCATTGAAGGATTGAACGCATACGTGAAGTGATTTCCCCTAAACAAGGACCCCCAGAAAGTGCAATAATCTTGAAATGATGTAAAATTTATTGTTGCAATAATCTTGAAAAGTTGTATCTTTGCACTCACAATAATCTTGAAATGATGGAATAATTATCTATGAAAAGAAAGATTTACAACAAGTTACTGGAATGGAAGCAGCAACGCAACGGCACAACGGCTGTGCTGATTGAGGGTGCTCGGCGTATTGGCAAAAGCTACATCGTGGAGGAGTTTGCCCGCAACGAGTACGATTCGTACATTATCATCGACTTCAACAAGGCCGACAAGGTGGTGGCTACCTGGTTCGACACTCTGCTAGAAGACCTCGACACCCTGCTGATGAACCTCCAGATACATTACGGCACGCGACTTACGCCTGGTAAATCTGTCATCGTTTTCGACGAGGTGCAGCTATGCCCACGCGCCCGAGCCGCCATCAAATATCTGGTGGCCGACGGCCGGTTCCACTATATTGAGACGGGGTCGCTCGTCAGCATCAAGAAAAATGTACGCAACATCGTGATACCCTCCGAAGAAGAGGCGCTGCCTATGTACCCTATGGATTTCGAGGAGTTCCTTTGGGCGCTGGGCAACGATATGCTGATGTCCTATATCAGCCAATGCTACGAAAAACGACAGCCACTCGGCGCACTCCACCGCAAAGCATTCGAATACTTCCGCACCTATATGATTGTGGGCGGAATGCCACAAGCTGTTCAAGCCTTTGTCCAGTCGAAGGATTTCGATCAGGTAGACCGTGTGAAACGCGGTATCCTCCAAGTCTACGCCAACGACATCTCCAAATACGCCGCTGGTATGGAGCACAAGGTGAAAAGCATCTTCGACCAAATCCCTGCCCAACTGCAGAAACATGAGAAGAAATTCCGCCTGTCCGCGCTGGAGCCCGGTGCAGCCTACCGTGACTACGACGATGCCTTCTTCTGGCTCTCCGATGCTGGCATCGTGAATATTTGCTACAACTGCACCGCTCCCAATGTGGGGCTGCGCCTCAACATGGAACGCAACACTCTCAAATGCTATATGGCCGACACAGGCCTACTCATCTCCCATGCTTTCGACGAAAACGGTAAGGTGCCCGTGGAACTCTACCAGAAACTGCTTCTCAACAAGCTGGAAGTGAATCAGGGCATGATTGTGGAGAATATCGTGTCGCAGATGCTCGCCACAAACAACCACAAGCTCTATTTCTACAGCAACGCCAGCCGCGACAACGCCAGTGACCGCATGGAGATAGACTTCCTCACCGCTAAAGGCAGGCTCACCACCCGACACAATATAACTCCCATCGAAGTGAAGTCGTCGCAACGCTATACACTTTCCTCCTTGCGCAAATGCATGGAGAAATTCGGCGAATACCTCACCACACCCGTCGTACTTCACTCAGGCGACCTCAAAGAGGAGAACGACATCCTTTTCCTTCCACTATATATGACACCTTTAATTTAATTGGCAAAGAATTATGAGCAATAGTAATAATAACAATAGGCGTGTGCCGAAACTCCGTTTCCCAGAATTTACTGGGGAATGGGAAGAGAAGAAGATTGGAGATTGCTTTGAAGAAAGAACAGAAAAAAATAGAGGAGAATTACCTTTGTTGTCGCTAGGAGAAGAGGGATTGACGTTACAAAGTGAAACATTAAGAAAGGATAATTCTAATACAGATAAATCGAAATATTTAAGAGTTGCGATAGGTGATTTAGCGTATAACACAATGAGGATGTGGCAGGGTAGGTGCGTATGTGCTGGGGTTGAAGGAATCGTCAGTCCTGCATACACTGTATGCAAACCCAAAAATGGAACAAATAGCGCATTCCATTACTATCTGTTTAAGACGCAGAAAATGATACAAATATTCCATCAACACTCACAAGGCCTAGTTAGCGATACCTTGAACTTGAAGTATGAGGCTTTTTCCAAGATTATGTATTATCTTTCTCCAACTCCTGCCGAGCAGCAGAAAATTGCTGAATGCCTGACAGAGATGGACAATTTGATATCAGCACAAGCGCAGAAGGTGGAATTATTGAAAACCCACAAGAAGGGCCTGATGCAGCAACTCTTCCCCCAGCCAGGCGAAACCACCCCGCAACTCCGCTTCCCCGGGTTCACAGGTGAATGGGAGGAGAAGAAATTGGGAGAAGTTTTTATAACCCTTATAAATAGTACGCTATCAAGAGCTGATTTAAATAGTATAACAGGTAAAGCGATGTACGTTCATTATGGTGACGTACTTATTATATTTGGAGATGTTTTGGATTTACGGAAAGTACAATTGCCTTTTATTTCTGATGATTTATTAGCTGAAAAGGCTTGCAGGTCAACACTCAGAGATGGTGATGTAATAATAGCAGACACAGCTGAAGACAAGACTGTTGGAAAATGTACAGAAATAAAGAATATTGGTATACTTCCAGTTGTTTCAGGTTTACACACAATACCCTTACGACCTTCAATTTAATTCGCAGTCGGTTTTTTAGGGTATTACTTTAATTCCCAATCATACAGAAATGGTCTTTATCCTTTAATGCAAGGTGTAAAGGTTACAAGTATTTCTAGAACCGCTTTAATGGGTACAAAGATACAGTATCCTTTAAGTCTCGCCGAGCAGCAAAAAATAGCCGAATGCCTGTCTGAGTTAGACAAGAACATCGAAGCCGAATCTGCCAAGCTGGAAGCTCTGAAAGCTCACAAGAAAGGCCTGATGCAACAACTCTTCCCAGAACCTATTAAATAGCATCAGATATGGCTAATAACGACGATATCATTAGGTCTCTACGTGATTGTTTCGATGCCGATGGCAGTCAGTTCACCAACTGCGCCCTTGTGTTCGCCTATAACGGAACAGGCAAGACGCGCCTGTCGTACGACTTCGCTCACTACGGGCGGGACAAAGATTCCCCCCACCATACGCTCTATTACAACGCCTATACCGAAGACCTCTTCACTTGGGACAACGACATTGAGAACGACTCAGAAGAGACCCGTCAATATAAGTTGCTTATCAATCAAGGCTCTGCTCTCATCCAAGGTCTTGCTGGCTACAACTTCAGCGAGCCGCTACATAAATATCTCAGCACGTTCACCGACATCGACTTCCAATTCCATTATAGCCAGGAGGCTGAAATACCTGAATATGTAACGTTCAGCAAGAAGATACAGTTCACACAGATGTTGAACGGTGAGGAGCAAACTTTTGATGAGGTGTTTGAGAATATCAAGATTTCGCGTGGCGAGGAACGTCTCTTCGTGTGGTGCTTTTTCCGCTGCATCATCGACCAGGTGCTGGGTGGCAACGACGCATACAGTAATATTGAGTATATTTATGTCGACGACCCCATGTCGTCGCTCGACGACAACAATGTCATCGCGTTTGCAGCACAACTGTACAATGCCATCCGAGAGAGTCTCGCCAATGAGCGCAAAGCGCTGAGAAACGGAATTGAGGAACCCCGCCGTGTTAAGTTTGTGGTGTCGTCACACCACGCGCTTTTCTTCCATGTGATGTGTCACGGCCTAATGGGTGATCCTAAACTGGCACGTTACTATTTGCACCGCGACAAACAATCGGATGAAATAGTGCTGAAGAATATGAGCAACATCACACCTTTCTACTACAATGTGGCCGTGATGAGTGAAATACAGAAGGCCATCCACGACGACAAGCTGTACACCTACCACTTCACAATTCTCCGCAGTGTGATGGAGAAGATAGCTGAATTTTTCGGCCATTTAGACTACAGATATATCCTTGACGGCATAACCTATAAAGGAAACCGTTTCGAAGAGACTGCCTTCACCAAAGGAGAACTGACCGACTTATATTCTCGTATCGTCAACGTATTCTCACATCAAGGCAATTTCTTCTCCCCTTCATTGATGAACGAGGACGATAAAGATTCGCTGAAGACGATGTTCTTCCACTTGAAAAGAAAGTATAACTTCCTCTTGCCTGATTTGAACGATTCGCGCAGCGAGAAAGAAATACACAAACCAAATAAATAGAACCTCAAAACCACATAAAACAATGGAAAAGACCTCGAATAGTACTATGACCAAACAGGAGAAAGATAAACTCTTCAGCGCATTGTGGAGCGTGGCCGATGTGCTGCGTGGTTCAATGTCTGCCGACGAATTCCGCGACTATATGCTGTCGCTGCTTTTCTATCGCTATATCAGTGCCCGCTATGAGACGGCAGCCTGTCAGGAACTGGGAAGCGACATTGTGGCCGAAGAACCGCTTATTGAATGGTGGACTAACAATGCCGATGATGTCGATGATTTTGAAGACCTGATGCGCAAAAGCATCCACTATGTTATAGCCCCTCGGTATCTGTGGAGTGCCATATATGAATTGGCACGTACTCAGGACGACAATCTGCTTTCCGAACTGAAAGAGGCTTTCCGCTACATCGAGGAGGAGTCGTTCAAAGGTTCCTTCAAAGGCCTGTTCTCCGAAATAAACCTCGATAGCGAAAAACTTGGCAAAGACTTCGCTTCACGCAACAAAATGATGTGCCGTATTATCACCAAACTCGAAGAACAACTCATCGGGTTTGACGACAAGACTGATGTGCTTGGTGATGCCTACGAGTATCTCATCGGACAATTCGCTGCCGGCAGCGGCAAGAAAGCGGGCGAGTTCTACACCCCACAGCAGGTGAGCACCATTCTCTCGCGCATCGTCACACTCGACTGCCAGGATCCCGCTGCGGGTCATAAAAAGGAGCTGCGCAGTGTGCTCGACTTCGCCTGCGGCTCGGGGTCGCTGCTACTCAATGTCAATCGCCAGATGAAAGATAACGGTGGCAAAATTGGCAAGATTTACGGTCAGGAGAAAAACGTCACCACTTTCAACCTGGCACGTATGAATATGCTGCTGCACGGCTTGCACGATTCGGAATTCGAAATCTTCCACGGTGATACCCTCACCAACGACTGGCCTCTGCTCAAGGAGAGCAATCCCGTGAAACCTGTCACCTTCGACGCGGTGGTCGCCAATCCTCCCTTCAGCCTCAAATGGGAGCCCGACGACGAGGCATCCAAAGACCCGCGATTCAAGAAATACGGTGTCGCTCCCAAAAGCGCTGCCGACTTCGCATTCCTGCTGCACGGCTTCAATTATCTGAGTGATAGTGGCACCATGGCCATCATCCTGCCTCATGGCGTCCTGTTCCGCGGCGGTGCGGAAGCCACCATCCGTCAGAAGCTTATTCACGACGACAATATCGACTGCATCATCGGCCTTCCCAGCAACCTTTTCTATTCCACTGGCATCCCCGTCTGCATCATTGTGCTGAAGAAATGCCGCAAGACCTCTGATATCCTTTTCATCAATGCCGCCGAATGCTACGACAAGGGCAAGAAACAGAACAACTTGACAGACGGTCACATCAGAAAAATAGTTGATGCTTACCGCGACCGCACAGAGGAAGACCGTTTCAGCCGTTGTGTCAGACTCAAAGAAATCAAGGACAATGACTATAACCTCAATATCACCCGCTATGTCAGCTTGGCACAAGAGGAAGAAAAGATTGACCTCGCAGCCAACCAGGCCAAGCTTGCCAGCATTGAGGCCGAAATCATCCACTCCCGAGAAAAGCTCAATGTCTATCTCAAGGAGTTGGGATTGGAAGAGTTGTGAGACTATTTTTGTAGAAAATTAACCCATGATGATTAATTGTTACTTTGTGGATTGAAACTTCTAATCAGAAGATCTAATAATTATGGAGAAGAAAGGGACAGGATATTTTACAGTGGCTGGCAGACCATTGAGTTTGGCATACGCCGCTCATGATGGAACGCTTACGAAAGAAGACATAAAGATTAACCTGCTGACAGCGATTGAGCGGTCGAACGAATGTGCTGAGGATTGGCTGGCTGACCTTCAAGAATGTTGGTACCAGAAGTCAGGTATAATTATGCCAACTGAAGACAAAAACTTATTGGTGGATAGGGAAAGAATGGAGTACGAAGTTGGCGAGATGCTTGATGAATGGGGCTATTACGGTTCGAAAGCATCATTTCTTTTGCACGAAGCTGGGTACAATGAGGAGTTGGAACCAATGAATTATGAAGAAATGGAGTTGTTCTACTCAGACGAAGCAGACGGATGGACGCTGAGAACAATCATCACAGTGCACCTTCCCTATGAGGAGCCTATATTATGACTTCTATAAAAATGAATGAAGATAATGGAAAACGACTATATTGATTACATCTATGCCATTGAACGAGAATGCGACCAGCTGTCGCGAGATATTGTTACTCGTCTATGCAAGCGGGCTATTAAGAAAATGAACAAGGTGGATTCTTATTTGGCTGGCTCGACTGATGATTATCCATCCACTTTCACTTTTTTTGATATTCTGTCTATTGAACTACAAATTAAATCTTATGAAGAGATTAACCCTTTTTTGCGCGATTTCGTAGAGGGCACTCTTGACGACGAATACAACAACTTGCCTCCGCTAGAGATGTTTGTTTTAGACCATAGTGAATGTGCAGAACAATTAGAGTGCGATATTGATGCGGTTCAAAACAAGATTTATAGTACCTTCCATGAGATGCTTTATAAACATTGGGGAACTAAGAAGATACAACGGTTTGAGGAAAGGTGGTGATGTGGATTAACGCAATGAAATACATCATAAGGCCTGTATATTTATTGCTATTTGATTTACAGCCATAAAGATACGATATTGCTTGTAATCACCTTCTCTTTCTCTTGATATAGTTATTATCACAATTATTTCGAAATCGAGTAATTATTGAATGAGATAAACATCCTAAAAAGACCATTACATCATGAATCCAGAAGTAGTATCTTGGGCAACTGTGGCTAGCCCTATTGTAGGTGCCGTAGCAATAATCGTAGCACTCATTATCTCCTGCAAATCATCCAAGGAGTCGAAGAAACAGATAGAGGCGGTATATAATCTGTTGGATGTTTTCATCGCATCACATAATCTTGACATTTTGGAGGCAAAACGGCAAAACGAAAAGCAATTAGCAAAATTGGATAAACAAATAGAAGAGGTGAATGAATCGTTAGACCTTGTCACTCATCCGTTTGGATATACATGTAGAATGGATTTAATAGAAGAGGCGGAGAGGAAGAAAGGGATAAGACAAAAAAAAGATGCTTTCTCAGAACAACGTAAAGAGGTGTACTATAACCTAATGCTAATACAATCATATATCGATAAGGCTTCCCAAAGCGGATACCATTGGATGCAAAAGCGGCAAGAATCGGAGTAAGATGAAATCTCCTCCATCATATTTCTCAACAAGCACTAACACATTTAGTTATTTCTCATCGCCTCTATTCACTTTTCGATTGCAACCCCTTCGGACCTTCAGACGAGGATATTCTCAATGAAATAGCAGAACCATACAAGATAAAGCAGAATGTGCCATTGAGGACCCTTGACAACCTCATAAGAAACCTCGCTTTTCACGGGATAGATACGGATTTCGGTATTGCTGCTGGAGCTGGCTATGTCGCTCAAATAAAGGTGCTGTTTGATAATCGGAAAGACATTACTATACCTTTCAATAAAAATAGGAACATCAAATGGCAATCTGGATATCTGCTGAGTGTCAATAGAAATGCCGAAAAGAGTGAACTATTCGCATCCATCTGCCACGAACTGGGGCATCTTTTCTGTTACCACCTACTCATGCCTAGGGACTGGAAAGAAAAGATGTGGAATGTGAGAAATATTGAACACAAATGGAAAGAGTTTGAAGCCGAGAGCGTGTCGTGGATCGTATGTGAGCGATTGGGAATACACAATCCGTCAGAAGGATACTTGGCAGGATATATTGACAAGACAGACACTGTGTCATACATTAGCGAGCAAGTCAGTGTTGAGCGAATTATGGCAGCAGCAAATGAGATTGAACGTATGCTAAATCTCCAAAACTATCGTAACGGTCTGCTCTATAAACATTGTGATGATGTCAAGAAGTTTTGCCGTATGTTATCCCATGAAAAAGAAAAAAGGTAGCACCAGAATAATCTGATGCCGCCTTTTCTTTACATAAATCCTCTGTACTGTCCAATACTAAAACACAAAAGCAAAATCAAAATGTTCAAGTGCTTTTGTATACTCTAAGCTCTTGATTCGGTTGCAATGTTTCTCTTTAGCCAGTTCTTTATACCCATCTATGATATTCTCCATGCTTCTGGTAATAATATATCTACTTTCATGTTTATCAAAATCGGCTTCACCTCCTTCAAAGTAACCGTCACCAAAGAGAATTTGTCGGTCCCAATTGCAAAAATACACCTTTTTGTAGAAATCTCAAAATGTTTTTGTTTAAAATATGTAGAAATCTCAAAATGTTTTTGCTGTATTCATGTAGTTTCCTCATAATTTTAGGGTATGATTGTACCAGCCCTCGGACTCTCACCCTGAGCCGTGTTCGAATCCTGTCGCTGCGGATGTTCCAGTCGTGGTTTGTTGTGTCGGACTTGCAATGCTTTTGCCCGCCGTGTTCGAATCGGCGGGCTTTAGCTTTTGGCAAAAGGCAACCGCGGGGGGTTGCTTCTCCGCTACCGCTATCGGAAAGGTCCACTGGACCTTTCCTTCACCCCTCAATACCCTCAACGTAGGCAGCAACAAACGCAATGTAACCAATCTCTCTGACTGGATTTCCAACCAAGTCTACCGCCTTTGAAGCGATGCGGAACGTTTTCGATAAGCCGAGCGCAGACAAGCTTGAGATTGTTCTCCGCTTCGCTATCGAAAGTCCTGTGGACTTTCGAGAGTGGCACAATGTGCCACGGAGAACGAAAACCTCCTTGCCTATGTGCCAATTGCCGCAAATCATTTTATTTCTTTCCATTTTAAGACAGTTTCTCAGGTTATTACCACACATTTCTTTCCTGTGCGGTAGCCGTCAGGAGTTCGTCTGCATGCCTACAATGGAATTTCTGCCCGCTCCAATGGCTCTTGTCAGAGGGTGGGGAGGGGAGTGGCGTAATTATCTATGACGGTATAATAAATAGAAAACCAGCGGTTTGTGCATGCTGTAATGATTATTAAAGTATGCAAATTCGTATTAATTCAAAATAAAAGCGTATTTTTGCAGCGCAATTTAGTGAGAAGGACAGATGTACGGGTGCCGTAATTGCCAACAGGGGTAGTAGCTCATCTGGTAGAGCATTTGGTTCGCAATCAAAAGGTAGTGGGTTCGAGTCCCATCTACTCCACAACAAAAGAAAGAGCTCAGGCTCTTTCTTTTTTCTTTTGTAGCAGATGGTCCAAATGTGCGGGTTGTCGGCCGAGCCGACGGCGCACCCCGAGTCCCATCTACTCCACAACAAAAGAAAGAGCTCAGGCTCTTTCTTTTTTCTTTGTAGCAGATGGTCCAAATGTGCGGGTTGTCGGCCGAGCCGACGGCGCACCCCGAGTCCCATCTACTCCACAAAGTAGCTACCTTTCCCTAGCTGCTCCTCTTTCTCGCTGTGTCCTCGCTAGATCCTTGTTACATCCTCTCTAGATCCTCATTAGATCCTCGCTTCAGCATCAAGTTTCTGGCAAGTACTTTCCGAGGCAGTGCAGCGCTTGAGCCTCCCCTGCAGCACAGCTGGTCGAGCGGTCGGTGCCGCTGGGCCAGCGTAAGCTTTGTTGTTGGGTCACTTGGATTTCTTCAAACGCCCGACACGATTGGCCACCACTGCGTCAGGAGCAGAATAGTGCGTTTCGCCAGCCCAGAAGTGCCTTGTTCCTATGGCGAACCTTTCTGGAAGGGCGACACGGTGTATGCCCCCTGCGGCAGTCACAACGAATTCTCCCGTGCCATCAACCATGGGGCGAACACCGTCTTTGCCGACTGGTGCGACGAGTCCATCGCCCCTAACGAGACACACTCATGGCTCAATCCCTATCCCAACCCCTGCCGCGGCACCCTCACCCTTGGCGGCCTCACCGACAGCCAGGCCACTGCCATCGTCCGAGACCTGACAGGCCGCGAAGTGCTGCGCCGACAGGTCTCTGCCGCGCAGCCTACCCTAGACCTGCGCCTCCTCCCCTCCGGCCACTACTTCGTCACCGTGGCCACCCCCCAAGCCACCTCCACCCAGAAACTGGTGATAAAATAAGTCCAATTTTCGCTCAGTTATAATCCCCCAATCGGTCATCAGGGTTTGAAAATGCCTCTTCTATAGGTCTTTTCGTGCCATATCAGCATTTCTTTATATTTCATGACGTTACCAAGGCTCGGCAGAGATAGCTTGATTTCTCTGCCGAGCTTTACGCAACGTTCACCAGCGATGCGGCCAATCTTCTCGAAACAAATACTAATCTGCCATAAACCCTAATGACCGATTTGGGATAAATCCTCACGACCGATTTGGGATAATTGAAAAAATAGTTGTATCTTTGCAAATTCATTTTATGAGAATTGTGATATGAAAATAGCTCTATTAGGTTATGGCAAAATGGGCAAGGCCATAGAGGCCATTGCCGAGGACC
>Ga0247609_10004263_pt1 | contig 14280 bp, 12 predicted proteins | sample 172DNAGHGlowgp2_FD_193487 | JGI IMG/M metagenome (GOLD analysis project Ga0247609, IMG submission 193487) | Sheep rumen microbial communities from Palmerston North, Manawatu-Wanganui, New Zealand - 1728 DNA GHGlow gp2 | ecosystem: Host-associated > Mammals > Digestive system > Stomach > Rumen ...
CAATAAGGAACGTGGCGAGCTGGCGCCAACGCTTAATCATGTTGTCAGCCTGCATACAGGTATACTTGGTCAGGAAATCCACGCGCTCGACACCCTCCTTCGTCTGAGCAATCTGCTCAATGCCTTTTTGTGTAAAGAAGTAGGAAGCCTCCAGCGAGTCGCGCACCTGCTTCAAGTCGGGGAAGAGGGCCGAATAGCGGGGATAAACCATGTTCGACACCCAGTTCTCCACCCAGAAGGCGTTGTCCATCGAGAAGGTGATGTCGTCGGCTCCCTTGCCACTGTAGCAGTCGGGCTGCTGTGTTGCGCAGCAGTAGACGGGCGTGTAGGCCACCATGTTCGGGTCGTCGTTACCAAACCAGAAGCAGCCGCCAATCTCACGCGGCAGCCACGAGCGCATCTGGGAGACAAAAGTCCACGACGTCTGCTGCGTCGACGTAGGTCGCTCGTTGAAGCACTTCTTACCGTCAATCTCGAAGTAGAGGGGCGTCACGCGGTAAGGCATCTGCCAGATGCCGCCGCCTATGTCGTTCTTGTCCCGTGACTGGTCGGAGACGTCGAAGGGCGTGCCCTCGAAATGGTCGCGCATGGCGGCCTGCACATCCTGCACGGTGAGCAGCTTGTTGGGCTTCACCCACAGCGGCATGGGCTCGGCATCGGGGTCCTTTCCCTCAGCCCACGGCAGGTAACGGTCCATACCGTCGGCATAGCGGCGGAAGAACTGCCACACACGGGCATCGCAGATGCGACGGCCGGAGAAGTCGGGCTTGGCATAGGCGGCATTGTAGGAGAAGTCCTCGTCGCGACGGCCGTCGTACCATCCCATCAGACGGGCGTAAGACACCACGTTCTTCGACCACAGCACCGTCTCCTGACCTTTCTTCTCTTTCTTGGCGGGCATGAAGGTCGTTATGCGGCTCTGGTTGGCGTGGCCGCAGATCATGTCGTCGGGCACGCGCATGGCAACCCACACAGTACGGCCCAGCTGCTTCCGCACGGCGGGCTTCAGGCTCTGCTTCAGCGAGTCGGGAACATAGGCACCCATCATCTCCATTATCCACGCCTCGTTGGGGTCGCAGATGGTGAAGGTCTCGCCCTCGGAGTAGTAACCGTACTGCTCTACCAGTGCCGTCATAACGCTGATAGCCTCGCGGGCACTCTTCGAACGCTGTAGGGCGATGTAGATGAGCGAGCCGTAGTCGATGATGCCCGTGGTGTCGACCATCTCTTCGCGACCGCCAAAGGTGGTCTCGCCGATGGTCACCTGCCACTCGTTGGTGTTGCCTATAACGTTATAGGTCTCAGCGGCTTCCGGTATCTCGCCCAAGTACTTGTTAGTATCCCACTCGTAGACCTTGCGCATCTCGCCCGGCTGGTGCTTTCCGGCCGGATAGTGGTACAGGTACATGAAAGCCCCGTAGGAGTCGGCATTGTAGCTGCAGATGACGGAACCGTCGGCAGAGGCATTCTTGCCAACAATAAAGTTTGTGCAGGCCGACGCTGACGATAGCGGCGTGGACTGCGGTGTGAGTTCTCCGGCAAAGACTGCCAGCAACAGCGTCACACTGGTGAGGAATAGTCGTTTCATTGTCTTAATCTGTTTTTATGGTTTTACTTCTCTTTTATCAACATTGACGAGTCTCTTCGCTCAGCCATGCTTGTCAGAACGGCATCTTGTCGTCACGGGGGCTGTCGGCAAAGGGGTCTGTCTGGCCGGGAACGAACGGAGCATGGCCGCTGCCGTCGTCATTAATCTTCGAGCCGAGGATCTCGCCGTCAGGGGCTGACGAGGGTTTCCGGCCGAAGCGGCCGTCTTCGGGATTCTCGAAACGGGTGAACTCGCCACGGAACGTCAGGAGCACGTCACCGGTAGCTCCCTTACGGTGCTTGGCAATGATGATCTGTGCCATGCCGCGAAGGTCACGACCTTTGTCGTCCTCGTACAGTCCGTAGTACTCCGGACGGTGAACGAACAGCACCATGTCGGCATCCTGCTCGATGGCTCCCGACTCGCGAAGGTCGGAGAGCTGAGGACGCTTGCCGTCAATACCCTCGCGGCTCTCAACGCCACGATTCAGCTGCGACAGGGCCAGAATGGGGATGTCAAGTTCCTTGGCCAGACCTTTCAGCGAACGGCTGATGGTCGACACCTCTTCCTGACGCGACGAGAAGCGCATGCCGTTGGCGTTCATAAGCTGCAGATAGTCAATCATGATGATTTTAACGCCATGCTCACGCACCAGGCGGCGTGCCTTGGTACGCAGCTCAAAGACCGACAGGCCGGGAGTGTCGTCGACATACAGCGGAGCACCCAGCAGGGTGTTCAGACGATTGTCAAGCCGTTCCCACTCGTCGGGGTGAAGCTGGCCGTTGAGTATTTTCGAACCCTGTATCTCGCAGGCGTTGGAGATGAGACGGTTCACAAGCTGAACGTTCGACATCTCCAAAGAGAAGAATGCCATGGGAACCTTATAGTCGGCGGCGATGTTCTTTGCCATCGACAGAGCGAACGACGTCTTACCCATGGCAGGACGACCGGCAATGATGACCAGGTCGGAGGCCTGCCAGCCGCTGGTAATGTCGTCAAGCTTGTGGTAGCCAGTGGGAACACCGGTAAGACCGTCTTTGTTGGCTGCAGATTTCTTGATGACGTCTATGGCGTTCTTGATGACGGGGTCTATCTGCGTGTAGTCCTTCTTCATGTTCTTCTGAGACAGCTCGAAGAGCGCGCCCTCGGCATGCTGCATCAGCTCGTCGACATCGATGGTCTCGTCGAAGGCCTTCGTCTCGATGTCGCTGGCAAAGCCGATAAGCTGGCGGGCCAGTGACTTCTGTGCGATGATGCGGGCGTGGTACTCCACGTGGGCCGACGACACCACCTGTGAGCTGAGCTCGGCAATATATGGCGCACCGCCGATGTCGTCGAGGTCGCCCTGACGCGCCAGCTGGTCGGCGACAGTCATGATGTCGACAGGCTTCTCGGCCATGCTAAGCTCGCGGATGGCGGCATAGACCTTCTGGTTGCGGGGTTCGTAGAAGCTCTCGGGGTGCAGCAGTTCACAGACAACGGCATAGGCATCCTTGTCTATCATCAGCGCACCAAGAACGGCACGCTCAATGTCGGTGGCCTGCGGCTGAAGGTGGCCGTAGGTGTTGTCTACAGGAGGCTGCTGACGGCTACGGCGGCGTGGTGTGTTACTCTGTTCAGGCATGGTAGTAATAATTGGCGGTTTTCGTAAATGGCTTGGGAAAAAAACATCGCACACAGACAGGTACTGCATGCGATGTCATTCATTAGGATCGTGACTCACGCGAGAGTCTCACAGTGAAACTCTGTGGAGACGGGAGCCACGCAGCAGAGACTTATGCTTCAGCAGGAGCAGCCTCCTCGGCGGGGGCAGCAGCCTCGGCAGCTTCGGCAGCCTTGGCGGCCTCTTCCTCAGCCTTGGCAGCAGCGGCGGCAGCTTTCTTGTCGGCCACCTTCTTAGCTATCTCCTCGTTGACCTTCTTCTCGGCGGCAAGAGCTTCGGCAGCAGCATCTTTCTTAGCCTTTGCCTCGGCGGCAGCGACTTTGTCCAAGCCATTCTGCTTGTCAGCCTTCCATGCATCGAACTTCTTCTGAGCAGCAGCCTCGTCGAAAGCGCCCTTCTTGACGCCACCACGAAGGTGCTTCATGAGGTAAACACCCTCACCGCTGAGAATGTTGCGGACGGTGTCAGTGGGCTGAGCACCTACCTCTACCCAGTACAATGCACGGTCGAAATTCAAATCTACTGTGGCAGGATTGGTGTTAGGATTGTACATTCCAATCTTCTCAGTAAATCTACCATCACGTGGTGCACGAGCGTCAGCGACGACAATGCGGTAAACTGCATAGCCTTTGTGGCCGCCACGCTGCAATCTGATCTTTGTTGCCATTTTTCTTTTGCTTTTTGTTTAATTAGGTTTGAATTTGATGCTCCCAACTCGTGAAAGCGGCTGCAAAGGTACGAATTATTGAGCAAAAAAACAAGGAAAATCCACTTTTTTTTGCCCGCACGCCAACGAAACGCCGTTTTTGTTTGTAAGTTTCACTTTTTTTGTTTACTTTTGAACCCGCAAAACTATGAAAACTGTGACAAGAACGGAACTCTCCGTGCTGATACCGGTCTACAACGATGCGTGCCTGACTCTCGTCAAGCGACTGCAGCAGCTGTGCCGGGACGCAGTAGACAGCGGACGACTGCTAAACTACGAGATTATCGTCTCCGACGACGGCTCAACAGACGACATGGCCGTTGCCGCTAACCGGGTCATCGACACCATGCAACACTGCCGGTACATTCTACGACAGCACAACAGCGGCAGCGCAGCCAACCGCAACTTGCTCGCAAAAGAAAGCTCCTGCCAATGGTTACTTTACGTCGACAGCGACATTGACATACCCGACGACGACTTCATAGCCTACTATCTCAACGCGCCAGAGGCTGACGTCGTCATGGGAGGCATCCGCCCCGAAGACCCTGTCGAGGAGCGGAACCTGCGATACCTCTACGAGAGCAGCAGCCGGCACAACCACACAGCCCTGGCTCGGGCACGCCGGCCGTATCAGTCGTTCCGCTCATGCAACTTCATGATACGCCGCACGGTAATGCTCAAATGTCCTTTCGACGAGCGTTTCCTAAAAAGCGGATACGAGGATGTCATGCTCGGCAAACAGCTCAAGATGCAACGGCACACAATAGTCCACATCGAGAACCCCGTCGTCATGACTCACTACGAACCAAATGCCGACTACGTCGGAAAGATGGAGCGAAGCATCCAGACGCTATACCGCTTCCACGACGAGCTGAGAGGATACTCACGCCTGCTGACAGCTGCTGACGGCATTCACCTTGGCATCGTACGACGCACTGCCGCGCTGCTATTCCGCATCACGGCACCTCTGATCCGGCGGAACCTCACAGGCAAAAAGCCGTGCCTGGCTCTGCTCAACCCCTACCGGCTGGGCTACTACATCTGGTTCTCACAGAAAAGACATAACCTTTAGCATATCACTTCAATTACTCACCATAATAAATCAGAAAACTATGAGAAGATTTGCATTCAAGATGCAGCTCAAGCCGGGCTGCGAGAAAGAGTACGAAAAAAGACACGCTGCCATCTGGCCAGAACTCGTTGAAATGATAAAAGAGCAGGGAGTAAGCAACTACTCCATCTTCTGGGACAAACAGACAAACATTCTCTTCGCATACCAGGAATGCTCGAAGGAGGGCAACTCACAGGACACCGAAAACGTTGACCCCATAACACAGCGATGGTGGGACATGATGGCAGACATTATGGAGGTCAACGCCGACAACTCGCCTGTCACCATTCCTCTGCAGGAAGTCTTCCACCTCGACTAAGCATCACCAGGCGTATGAGTCACGAAGAAGCGTGGTTGGCTAAGTGGAGGGAGACAATGGAGTTCATTGAGAAAAAACGCCGCAACCCATCAAAGCACCGCGTCGAGGAACATATGTTGGTGAACTGGGTAAAGCACAACCGCAAACTCATGAACGCCGGAAAGCTGAAAGAGACACGCCAGGCACTCTTCACGAAGCTTTTGGCCCGTGAAGAGGAATACCGGCGGAAGAACCAGTGGGAGTGAAAGACGAGGCACTGAGTTTCTTCAATACAATATGATTTGTTTCACTGACATCTCACGCTTCCGCCACAAAAAAGAACTCAGCAGGGAAACGCACTAAGGTCTTGTCACACAGATTCGGGCTCCCACTGGTGCTTCGGCATGTCCACATGTCCGTTGGCCTTGAACACGATACCCTCTTCCTCTAAGAGCGTCCATTGCCTGCTCCATCCCGGTGCCGTCCGTCCCTCCTTGTTCACCACCCGGTGACAAGGCAACGCCTCTGCCCCTGGGGTATAACGCAGCGTCCGCCCCACCATCCGCGAATGACTGGGCCATCCAGCCCATGCAGCAACGATGCCGTAGGTCGTCACACGTCCTCGCGGTATCTGACTCACGATGTTCAGCACGTCGTCGCGAAACGACCGCGCCTGCTCAACCGTCATGCGGTCGGGATAGTCCTGCGGCAGTCGTCCTGCTTCATCCCTTTTCACCTTCACCCATAATACGATAGACGATGTCCATATACCGTTTATTATCTTTGTTGTCAGGCTCACGACGAACCGACTCCCGCAACAGAGGCATAACTTTCAAGGCATTATCGACCGTCGGATGCTCCTCCAACTCGCTGAAAGCACGTGATAGCAACAGCTGGGCAACAGGAGGAATTGGGTTTTTACTCCCCTCGCCATTTGGAGAGGGGACGGGGGAGAGGCCCTGCCAGTCAGCATCGCTAATCTGCTCCACCTTCATCTGCTCCACAAAATCCAGGATACTGAAGGATGTGGGCGACGAAGCCCCATCGTAACTGCCCTTCAATTCCCGGCTCAGCATCACTGCCGAAAAATAAATACTGCTATGTGCACGCCCGTCAGCATCTTCGATGGTAGGAAGTATCCGAAGCAAAGCCTTGAATATCTTCACAGCTTCATCATATCGCTGCTCCTTTACGCGTTTCTTCAGAATGTCACTCGCCGTCCAAAACATACACAGAGTGGTGTACTTACCTTTATGAACAGCATACATCGGTCGGATGGCTTCATAGGCCTCCTCTACCCTGCCCTGTTTACGCAGGTCGAATATCTCCTTGACTGTCATAGTTGTACCAATAATCTTTGCGGTTATTCCTTCTGAATGAATTTGGGACTACAAAGATAGTAATATTACTCGGAAAACACACAGCGAAATTCGTTTTTTTTCTGCTAAGAATGAAAAAATCCGGCCGTTTGGAGCAGCCGGATTTGTATCAGTCTTGCAAATAGAACTTAATTCTTTGCCAAATTGCGCATTACTTTCTTGTAGTAGCCGTTTGTGGCCCTGACACTGTAGTTGTTGCCCCCGTTCCAGAGACGAATAGCCTTCTCGACGTTGTTCCCGGGGTTGTAATGCGACTGAATTAACAGGAACATCTCTTTCGACTTTACGACACTGTAGCGGTCGGCCAAAGTGAAACGCTTGTTACTCTTCTTCTTCTTCAAGATGTTGTTGCAATCTTCTACAAGTATCGGAGTAATTTGCATAACGCCTACTGAATTCCCACTCACGGCGTTCGGATTTCCTTCGCTTTCTACTTGAATAATCGCATCCATCACTGGATTCCAGTTGAACTTTGGCGTTTTTGCGCAGAGCGTAAGCAGCACCATGTTCATACTTACAATCATTAAAACTTTCTTCATAACTCTATACTTTCTGCAGCCTTCTCGTCACGAGAAACTGCGTAATCCTTTAGAATTGCGGGTGCAAAGTTACGAAGAATGGCACATGCGACCAAATAAATTTGTTTTTTTTAAGATTATTTGTGTACGCACACCGTTTTCTATCGTGCTGTATATCAGTCTAAATCACAATGCGCATTTCAGCCTAAGTCAACGACCGTTATACCTGCTCCGCCGAACTGGACGTGCTCGTCACGGTAGTGGCTCACATTGGGCACTGTCGAGAGATATTGCCTTATGAGCTGACGCAGTATTCCTGTGCCAGTGCCGTGTAGTATCCTGACGCGGGGCATTCCTACAAGTATTGCGTCATCGATGAAATACGTCACTGCATTGATAGCCTCGTCACCGCGCATGCCACGTACGTCGAGGTCCTGTCGGAAGTTCTGCTTGCGGCCGTCGATGACGTTTCGAGTCTCGTTCGACACGGTACCGTATGAGCCGGCGAGACTGGTATTGCGTTCTTCACTCCTACTCTTCTCCACCTTGGACCGTTCGGCATGTTCGAGGCGTTCGGCGCGCATCTTGGTCTTCATGCTACCGAAGATGACGGTCGCCATCTTTCCGTCGATACTTTCCAACACCCCGATGCTTTGCAAGCCCTTTATACGCACTGTGTCGCCAACTTTAAGCTGAGAACTAAGGGCTGATTTTGGGGAGTCCTCTTTTAAGCCGGCGGACTGCTCCCTATCCACTTTCGACTTTTCGGTTTTCTCGGCCTTGCGCTTCTCGCGACGTTCCTTGCGCTCCTGAATCTGACGGATCTTGCGAGCTATCATCTCGTCGGTGGCGCGCGTGTCAATATCCGACACTTCATCTTTGAAGGCATTCAGTTCCTCGCGCACGCGCTTGGCGGCCTCCTTCTCGGCCTGACTCTCACGAATCTCGCGTATGGCATTTTCTATCTTACGGTTGCTCTCACGCAGCAGCTCCTCTGCCTGCTCTTTGGCACGCCGCAGTATATCCTTACGCTGCTGCTCTATCTCCTCTATGCTACTCTCGTATCGTGCTATACGCCCCTCAAGCGACTTCTCATGCTGATGGATGGTCTGACGCTTGCCTTCCCAGTAACGCTTGTCGCGAACGATGTCCTGCAGATATTTGTCACTCTGAATATAGCCCGAACCGACTATCTCGCTCGCATCGCGTATCACTTCTTCGGGAATACCCGACTTGCGGGCTATCTCTATAGCAAACGACGACCCAGGCTGCCCGATGCTTAGCTGGAAGAGTGCACGCATCTCGTTGCGGTCGTACAACATGGCACCGTTTACCACACCCTCGTGGCTGTCGGCGAAATGCTTCAGGTTCTGGTAGTGGGTGGTGATCACGCCGAAGGTACGTCGCTTCCAAAACTGCTTGAGCATGGCCTCGGCTATGGCACCGCCTATGGTAGGCTCCGTGCCGCCTCCGAACTCGTCTATCAGCAAAAGGCTACGCTCGTTGGCACGCCTCATCATCTGCTTCATGTTCATAAGGTGCGAACTGTATGTCGACAAGTCATTCTCGATGCTCTGCTCGTCGCCGATGTCTATCATGATGTCCGAAAACAGGCCGCACACTGAGCGGTCGCCTACGGGGATGGCAAGACCGCACTGAAGCATGTACTGCAACAGGCCGACAGTCTTTAGGCATACAGACTTTCCACCGGCATTGGGACCCGAGATTATCAGTAATTCCGACTTGTCGCTTTGCGAAAGCGTAATGTCCAAAGGCACGATCTTCTTGTCTTGCTTCGCCAACGAGAGGGCCAACAACGGGTGCTCGGCACGTATCCAGTCAATGTGTGCCTCACGTCTTACCTCAGGCTCAACAGAGCGCGTTAGCTCTGCAAAACGACTCTTGGCGTAGATCAGGTCCATCGTGGCAAGCAGCCCGTAGGAGTTCAGTATATCTGGCACGTGCGGACGTATCTCGTCGCTGAACACAGTCAATATGCGTATTATCTCACGGCGCTCCTCTGCCTCGAGCTGACGGATGCGGTTGTTTGCCTCAACCACCTCCGTCGGCTCTATGAAAACGGTCTTGCCCGTGGCTGACTCGTCATGCACGATACCGCCTATACGCTTCTTGACATTTGGTGCAACGGGTATCACCAGACGGCCGTCACGCATGGTCGGAGCAGCGTCCTTGTCCACCAGACCGTCTTTCTGTGCCGAGTGCAATATAGTATATAATGTACGCGAGATGCTTCCCTCTGTCTTTGCCAGTTCATGGCGTATTCCAGACAGCGTCATGGAAGCAGAATCCTTTATCTTCCCGAATTTGTCAAGTATGGAGTCGATGCGGCGAAGCATGGCGGGAAAAGTCACCACGCCCTCAGTAAGCCGGTGCAGGGACGGATAGTCCGGTACATCCTCCACCTCCTCGCCCTTTCCAGACAAAGAACCTCCGAGGGACTCACGACTGGTCCCTCTGCTGAGATATTTCACCATGTTGGCAATAGTCTCCAGCGAACGTCTCAAGTCCCACACCTCTTCCTCCTCCAAGTGCGTGCCCTCAAGTCTTATGCGCGACACGGCAGCCCTTACGTCGAAGAAGTACTGCATAGGAAAATCATCCGACTCCTGCTGAAGACGGCGGAACTCACGCAGCTGCTCCAACTGTTCGCAAACTGTATCGTAGTCGTCGCTGAACGACAGTTCGTCAACCTTTTCCTTGCCCAGACTGCTCAGACAGTTCTGCTTCAGCAGCGTACGAACCTCTGCGAAACCTATCTTGTGCTCAAAATTACTCGGGTAAATCATGGTGCAAAGGTACGACTTTTACTTCATAGTTCACACAAAGGGGAACCTACTTTTACTTCCGTTTTGTTAAAATATACTAAACCCGATCTTTTTTTCACAACGCCAAAAAGGTTTCTGAACTTTTTTTCCTACCTTTGCATCCGCTTTCGACAAAGGAAGGATGGTAGAGTGGTCGATTACAGTAGTCTTGAAAACTACCGTGCTGAGAGGCACCGGGGGTTCGAATCCCTCTCCTTCCGCTGGGAGATACCTCTCTCTCCGCTAACAAGCACAAATGGGAGCCTTATGGGTTCCCATTTTTAGTATCTGATTACCAGTACCTTATTAGTTTAACCGCTGATAGCGAGGCTAATAAGGGGAAGGACACTGCTGATAATGCATACGGCATCATGGTTGGTCTTACGACATCTTAAAGCCTTTTCTATTTCGCCATCACCAACCGCGCTATACGTCCTGTTCCTGTTGCCACCATGTGCCTTTACTAGTCCCAGTTCCAATAGGACTTTGAGATATCTCTTGATGGTTGCGGGACTTATCCTACTGAATATCGACATCCTCTTTTAATTGATTTCTATGTTTGGGCATATCTGCAAATTCAACACTCAGATTGTCGAACAATATCTTTTGCTCATCTGTTATCTGTACCAGGCCGTGACCAATCTCCCGATACCATTTTCTCAGTTCAATTTCATCATGTTCGCCATCCATGAAAGGATAGCGTTTGTGTTGCATGACGAACAAACGGAAGCGGGAGAGTATCTCGAAGAAAGAGCCTGATGGGAATTCAACTACATGCCCGACTTTATCGTAGTCAATTTTTTGAGCTACGGTTACTACACCAGCCTGTTCGTCAACATTCATACGATAACCTTCTTTTAAGAGACGGCATAACGTGGCTATTATTTTGTCTTGATGCTTTGTTTCTGTGGGCACATAGTCACTCAGGTGGATTTCAAGTGGGCCTTGATAATTCCAATACGCTTTCTCAGTTATCTCTTTCAATACCTTACGCCATTCTATCGAATTCCAGATGTCTTCGACTACGACGTACGATGTTCCTTGTATGGTAATCTGATTCTTGGGCTTCTTCTTTTTCTCCTCTTTAGTTTCAGTCGGAATATCAGGCATAACGGGTATATCAGGGAAAGGCAGTTCTTCTTTTATAGGTGCAAATTCCTTGATAACCTCGACAAACCGCCCACCGAACGTGTCGCGTTTGTGCTCACCTATACCAAAGGTGTTACCGAAGGCAGAAAGGGTTGTGGGCATATCAGTCGACAACGCATGAAGCGTTTTGTCAGACATCACGACAAAGGCTGGGCAGTTCATCTTGTCAGCTATTTCTTTCCTCAGCAACTTCAGCCTTTCGAACAATTCCTTGTTTTCATTCTGACCACTAACCGTCACCGCAGAAACCTGTTCATCCATCTTTTGCTTGCGACGGGCTTTGACACTAAAGTCCTCACGACTTATGACCGCCAGCTGAACGGTCCTCTTCCCGTAAAGCACCTCACGACCTAACTCGGTGACATGTATATGGCGGTCTTCGTTATAGGCAATCTCGATGAACCCCATCTGCAACATCTGCAGCAGATAGTCGTGCCAGTCGCGGTGCGGAATATCCCTCCCTGCCGCAAAAGTCTTCAAGAGGTTGTACTGATGTGCAACGACATCGGGCGACATATTGCCTCGCAGAATATCGATAGTCGTGGTGAACCCTACGTTTTCTCCCGTCCGCATGATGGCAGACAATGCTTTCTGCACAATGACAGTTCCCTCAAAAGACTGTGGCGGCGTATGACACACATCGCAGTTTCCACAACTCTTATCGCTCGTCTCACCAAAGTAGTTCAACAGAATACGGCGACGACAGACCTGCGCCTCAGCATACTCCTGCATGCGCTGAAGTTTTTCAAGATTAATCTCCTGCTGACCGCTCTCATCTGCAAATTTCCGCAGCGTGATGATGTCGCCAAGGTTGTAATACAGAACGGTCTCGCAAGGCAACCCGTCTCGTCCGCCACGTCCTATCTCCTGATAGAAGCTCTCAATGCTTTTGGGCAGATTGTAGTGAACCACAAAGCGCACATTACTCTTGTCTATGCCCATACCGAAGGCTATCGTAGCACAAATCACCTGTACGCGGTCTGCCACAAAGTCATCCTGCACACGGTCACGTTCAGAATTAGGCAAACCGGCATGATACACCCCGACAGAGATGCCCTCCTTCTTTAGCTTCTCTGCAAGCGACTCGGTCGTCTTTCTCGCCAGACAATAGATGATACCGCTTTCGCCCGGATGCCGTCTGATAATATCTACGATAGAGCGCAACTTCTCACGAGCCGAGTAGCCGCGCTTCACGTCAAGACTCAAGTTCGGCCGGTCAAAAGAGCCGATGAAGGTCTGGGCACGTTCCAGATGCAGCTGCTTCAGAATATCCAGCTTGGTAATCTTGTCGGCAGTAGCCGTGAGAGCCATGATGGGTACGTTCGGGAAGAGTTTCCGCAAATCTCCCAACTGCGTGTATTCCGGTCGGAAATCGTGTCCCCAACTGGAAATACAATGAGCCTCGTCGATGGCAAAGAGCGAGACATTGGCTTGCTGTAGCTGTTGCATCATGCCTCCGACCAATCGCTCCGGCGAGATATAAAGCAACTTCACTTGCCCTGCCAGACAGCGGCTGATGATATCACGATTCAGCCCTTCGTCATTGCCACTATTCAGTGCCTCAGCCGCAATGCCATTAGCCTTCAAAGCCCCCACCTGATCCTTCATCAGCGAGATGAGCGGCGATACGATAACCGCCATCCCGTCCATCGCCAAAGCAGAAATCTGGAAACAGAGCGACTTGCCGCCACCAGTAGGCATCAGCACCAATGAGTCTCCGCCATTGATGGTATGCAGAATAATCTCCTCCTGCATTAGGCGGAAAGTGTCATACCCAAAGTAGGACTTTAGTATCTGTCTTAGGTTGTTTATTGCCATATTTATGTTGCAAAGATAATGAAATTATTTCATCTCCTGCCAAAACACCCACTAACTTAACAACTGTTAACGGCGGAGGAATGCGATATACTCTTCGCTGTTAGAATGGCAGGGGGGGCTCAACAACCTCTAAGTCGAAGTGCTCAAAGAAATATTGGGCTAAATGCTTTCTGCCGTTCTCGAATAAAAACTTCGTTCTCCATAAAAAAGAAACTGTCAGTCAAGTCTTCATTCTTACTCAGGAACTTATGTGTTACAGTCCTAATCCATTCTCTTAACTGCATTGACAGGTCAATTCCTTTTGGTTCGATAGAATCAATCTCCCACAACAGGAAGGAAACTGGTCGCACCTGGCGCACCTCCCACACCTGATGCGGAGTCTGTGGCTCCATGCACGTCAAGCATTTTCAACAAAGCGGGCTTTCCGCTTTGATACTCCACGAGTATCGCTTAATACTCCACGACTAATTTTCAATACTCCACGACTATTGCGCAATAGTCGTGGAGTATTGAAGCACCTCGGCTTCTCGAAAAACGGGCACCGGGTGAGTATGAGGTGTCGAGGCGTATGTGGCGGTAGGTTTGGTACTGATACTGGTACCGGCTGTTGAGCATGTCGGGCACGACCTCGGCGCCGAAAGTGGCAAAGAGCGAGTCGAGGACTGGCATGAACCGCTCGACATCGTGCCAGCGGTTGGAGGCAGCGAGGTAGTAGACGCCGTTAAGACCGCCGAGGCCGCGGCTGAACTTGAGGTGACGAGTACAAGAAGGGTGAAGATGGTGATGACGCGTGTTGGTTTCATTGAATAAGTCTATAGGTGAGAAATGAAAAAAACCATTCCGCATAGGGTGCAGAATGGCTTTTATTATCACATTTCCGTTGTCGGATTATTTGAGCTCAGCGAGGTACTTGATGGTGCGAACCATCTGGCTGGTGTAGCTGTTCTCGTTGTCGTACCAAGCAACAACCTGAACGAGCGAGTTGCCGTCGCCGATCTTGCTGACCATGGTCTGGTTAGCATCGAACAGCGAACCGAACTTCATACCGATGATGTCGCTCGAGACGAGCTTCTCCTCGGTGTAACCGAACGACTCGTTGGTAGCAGCCTTCATGGCAGCGTTGATACCCTCAACAGTCACCTCACCCTTGACAACAGCGTGCAGGATAGTGGTAGAACCTGTGGGAGTCGGAACGCGCTGGGCAGCACCGATCAGCTTACCGTTC
>Ga0247609_10004264_pt1 | contig 14278 bp, 18 predicted proteins | sample 172DNAGHGlowgp2_FD_193487 | JGI IMG/M metagenome (GOLD analysis project Ga0247609, IMG submission 193487) | Sheep rumen microbial communities from Palmerston North, Manawatu-Wanganui, New Zealand - 1728 DNA GHGlow gp2 | ecosystem: Host-associated > Mammals > Digestive system > Stomach > Rumen ...
AATTGTATAGCAAATTCTTTCATCATATCATTCCCATATCTTATGAGATGGTCTCCGTAAAGGGAGTTCTTAACGAAAAGTCCCGCATCAGTCACATCACTGCTCTTTATATCGGCAAGGATTTCAGGCTCAATCCCAGTCATAAGGGAGAAGTAGGCACACATAAGGCTTCCAGTTATCTTTTCGGATAGTTCTTTTTCCATTTCTTTCTTTATGACATCATATTCAACAGGAGAATATATACAGAATTCTTTCCTGTGCCTGTTGGGGTCAAGCCTTTTACGGGCAAATACTTTCGGATCGTCAACAACATTAAGCCCGTTCTCCTTTGCAAGAGTAAAAGCCCTTCTGAATATTCTTTCGGCAAACTCACCGTATTCTTTTTTAGTTTCAAAATCCCTTGCAATTTCAAGTGTTTTAATTATATCCTCTTCCTTTATCCTTTCCATATCACTTATGTCAACAAGACTCCCCTTATAGAGCCTGTCCAGATATTTCTGTGTTCCTTTGATGGTGAGCCTTTTATTGCCATTCTTTCTTTCATCAAGGACGGTAAGCCTTAATGAATAAATGAGATAAGAAGAAAAGCTCTTATCAGAAGGTTTATTGTTGTATGCCTGCTCTTCCGCTTTTTCATAAAGGATCTTTAATTTTGCCAGAACCTCGGCATCAGTCCTGCCATAGACATATTGTCTTTTACCCGTTATCGGATGTGCAAAGGTGGCACACCTGTACACTTCCCTTCCAGTATAGGAATCTCTTATCTTGATATCTTCTGCTTTCATATGCTGTTCCTTTCTGCACATGATGGTTACACCATCTGTTGCAAGGTAGAATAACACACATTTAACTTTTTGTCAAGTTATTGCCTTTTCACATATGCTGTATCTGAATTAAAAAAGGCAGCGGTTTCAGTCCGTTGCCTTTATCTTCGCAAAGAGTTCATCTGCTGACAGAAAGCCTTCTTCCCTACTTTTTCCCACATTTTCCTTTCCGATAAGACCAGCAAGCCATTCATCAATCTCTTCGGAATGGATTTCTACATTATGAGGTTCGGAAACCACCTTTTTCGGTTCTTCCGTCTGTCTGATGTTTTCCTTTTCACGGGAAAATCTTCTCTGCCCCCAGCCTTTTGTGGGCTTTTCTTCCATTTCTTTTTCAGAAGCATCTTTCAGATTATCTTTTTCCCATTTGTCCCACATTTCCTTTGTAGTGAACTCTGCCTTCGCTTTTTCCTTTTCTTCCTTCTCTTCCCGCTTTTTCACATCAAGTTCAATCTTCTGTCCTACGGAATAGGTATCTATCGCACGGATTATGGCATCAACAAGGGCTTTTTTCTCTTCGCCTTTGAAGGAAGAAAGTTTGTCAATGAGTGGAAGGGTGCTTTTGGCGACATTCTTGTTTACAAGGTTGTCTCCATCACTGAAATAGGAATATCCTTCAGGATCCGTGTAAAAAGCATTGACTTCCTCACTTGTCATCACAAGCACCTCTTTGAGAGGCTGTTTTATGAATATCTTATCTATGCTTCGGCAACGGGACATGGCGACATATAACTGCCCGTTGGCAAATATCTGTCTGTCAGACCAGTCGGCAGTGCCAGATTCAAGGTTCATTTCATCATATGTCTGTCCCTGTGATTTATGTACAGTCACGGCGTATCCCAGTTTCATGGGATACTGTATCACCTCACCCGTCTTTTTGGATTTTACGGTCTTATCTACTACTTTCTTCTTTTTCTTGACTACAATGGGGTTTCCGTAGATGTCATATTTATAATTTCCGTTCTTGTCCTTTTTCGGAACATCTTCCTCGACCGTCTTTTCGGTCTCTTCAACCACATATTCCCTTTTCTCAAAAGACTGTTTTGTGATCTCAACAGTCTTGTAAAGCCCCGGCTTGCCGTGGATGGGAAACTTTACGGAAATACTATCCTTCTTTGAAACATCAGTTATTTCACCTATGCTTCCGTTATGGTAATTCCCGTTTACTGTATCATTTACGAGCATTACCACCCTTGCACCTTCCTTGTAATAGAAATCCCTTTCCACATTCCATTTGTCCGCTTCACTTGCACTGCCTTTGAATACTGCCTGTGAATATTTAAGGGGTTCATCTATCTTTTCAAGGTTCTCGTCATTATACCTCTTTGCAGTCTCATTCTTTCCGCACACCCATATGGCATCTTCTATCTCTTCTTCTGCTGAATGGGAATTGAAGTATTTCACACAGGTGATATCTCCCGTCTTGCACTTGTCAAGTGCCTTACAGAAGTCTGCATCATCCTGTCTCATCACTTCATTGAGTTTTACAAACTTTATGCCAGAGGCTTGCCAGAAAGGAGACTGGAAACAGTATGCATCACCGACTTTCTTACCGAACTTTTCCTTATAATGCATATCAAGGACTTTCCTGTCCTCTTTGGTTATCACTGGAGGTAACTGATAAAAATCCCCCGTAAAGATAAGCTGTATGGGCTTTGTCGGTCTTTTCTGGTCGGCTTTCATGACATTCATCATCACCTGATCGAAAAGGTCTATACGCACCATACTTATCTCATCAATAAGGAGGACATCCGTACTGTCAAGAAATGTGGGAACCCTTTTAGGCATATCAAAGTTTATCTGTGTCCCAAAACGGAACTGTGAATGTATCGTGGCACCTTCCGCTTCCTGTGCGGCAACACCAGTGGGAGCACATATCACAAGGTTTATCTTATGCTCTTCACAATACTTCTTAAAGGTCTTTACAAGGTACGACTTACCAGTTCCAGCATCTCCCGTAATGAAAAGGTTTTCACCAGCAACCATTCTGTCAAAAACCTGTCTCTGTTCGGAATTTAATTCTTCTATCTCATACATTTAATCTTTCCTCATTGTTTAGTCATCCTCTAACCCGTTCCATAAAACACTTCTCTTTGCCCTGTCCACGATTTCGTCAAGTTTATCATGAACCACCTTTGCAACATAATCCTTCGGATTTCTGTCACCTGCCATCCATCTGGTAAGGGTCTGCACATTTATACCGCACATATCTGCCAATTTCTTGTAGGTCAGTTGCGGTACAAGCTGTTTTACCTCTTTGTAGTGTTTTTTCAAAAGTTCGTTGTTTTCCATTTCTTACCTCTTACTTGTTTTAAGGACTCTGCCTTTTGTTTCTATCTCGTTTTCTGCCTCATACACTATGGTATAGACCATAAGGGCAGGGGAAATGCCGAATGTGATATTATTTATGTTCACTATCTTACCGCCTTTGTCCCTTATCTGCTTTATGATGTCATTGACAAATGCATCAGCATTTTCCATATCACTGTAATACAAGTTTACAGTCTTTATAAACCTCGTGACCATTATTTCTTTGCCTTCCTCCCTCTCTTCTTTGCGGGCACATAATAATCCTTGTAGACCTCAAATATCTGGCTTCCCTTAAGCCTTCCGAACTGATTTATAAGGTCAAACCTTAATGTATCGGCAGTCTTATTTTTATTAAGCATTTCCTGTAACTTTTCAAGGGAGAAGTTTTCAGCCTTTTTACTGTCATCTTCCGTGATTTCTTCTTTTAAGTCTTTCGGAAGTTCCGTAGTGGAAGGAGAATGCATTTCTTCCTTTTCTTCGGTATCGGAATTATCTTCTTCCTTTTTCTCACTCTTCTTTGCTTTATTTAAGGCAGAAGAGACTGCAGTTTTTGTTTTTCCCTCTTCTATCTTCGGTTCTTTGATAAGGTTTGTGTTTTCAATATATATGTCCTCTGGGAGTTTATCCCTTTCCCTTACCGCATCCTTGACCTTGCACATTCTGTCCGTTAATTGGACTGTCACGGGTCTGCCGAAATATAAGTCTTCCTTCCAGTAGTCTATAACGGATACATAACCCTTGTCATTTGAGATAATGGATACCATTTCTCCCTTTTGGATATATGCACCAGTAATGGTCGCTATATGGAAATCGGCATAATTGGGAGCACTCTTTTTTATTTTGAAAAGGTTTACCTCACCCTTACACTTCTTGAAAGCCTCAATTATCTCTATATCTACCGTATGGCTCTTCTCGGAATAGAAGATGATGACCTTATCATTTTCCTCTATATCTTCCAATCCGTCAAGTCCTATCGAGCCAGTATTTTCAAAATCTACCAGATATATCATATCATAACCTCTGTAATATATAGTTTCTTATGTTGTCAGCCGAACCATTCGGGTCATTAAGGCAGTTAAGACCACCCTCTATGTCGTTGTATATCTCTCCGTTTGCGTCATCAAGGTCTGCTCCGTTTTTCCTTAACCATTCGGCAAGAACCTTGTCATTGGCATTTAGTTTTTCAACCGCTGCTATCCTTTCATTAAGTAGCCTTTCTATGAAAGTCGGTATCTTCATATCATTATACCTTTTCTGATTTGTCTTTGTATATTTGAATATATTTTTTCTGTTTCGTCCTACGAACCTTGTAAATCCGCAAGGTTCCAAAACCTATTTGAGATTTTATTTAAACCATCTGTACCCTACGAACCTTGTAAATTCATAAAGTTCCAAAACCTCAAATCTACATTAAGTAGGGATTTAATTTGTTATATGTTTTCTATTCGTCACGGACAGTGTAAAATCACAGAGTTCCAAAATGGGGAATATTCTGGTCACCAACAGCATGAACCCTACAAGTAGTGTAAAATCATAGGGTTCTAAAACCACTATGGCTTATTTGTACAACAGGCTATGCCCTACGAGCAGTGTAAAATCATAGGGTTCCGAAACAAAGATGATTGTGGAGTGGATATCACTATTCCCTACGAGCAGTGCAAAATCATAGGGTTCCAAAACCTCAATATTACATTTAAGTAGGGATTTAAAAGCCTTGATGCCAGAAGTGATGTAATTGAAACACCGATAAGGAGCATGAATCCTTATTGCACCTGCCTTTCCGACATCATAGGCACATATCTTCGGCTTTCACGAAGGACTGGGGGATTCCGCTTGATTTCCACATTTTGCTTTTTACTTTGTTCCCCACCCCTTGACAGGCGTGGTATCATTTCCAAATCTGGAAACATTCTTGTTACCCCACTCACTGTTCCAAGAAGGCTTATTACCCACAGAAGTATTTTCTGCCTTTGCGAGTGCGGGGTTATTCTCTGCCTTTGCAGGAGCAGGATTTACAGTTTCGGGCTTTTTATCTTCCGAAGATGTGATTTTGCTCTTGATCCAGCCCCTCTTCCTTACAGGAGGTTCAGCAGGCTTTATTTCTTCTGCCTTCTTCGGCTCTTCCTTTACTTCAGCCTTAACTTCCTTTTCGGGTTCTTCCTTAATTTCTTCTGCCTTTTCGAGCGGTGCGTTCATAAGCCTGTCGAATTCGTCATCTGCATCTTCCTTTACGGAAGGTTCTTCTGCTTTTTCTTCAACAGAGGGTTCTTCAGTCTTTATTTCTTCTGTCTTTGTTTCGGCAGTTTCTTCCTTAACGGTTTCCTCGGAAGAAGTTTCAGTTTCCTTTGTTACAGCATCTTCTTTTTTAACATTTTCCGCAACTGCCTTGACCTCTTCTCTGGGTTCTTCCTTTACTTCTTCTCTGACTTCTGCCTTAACCTCTTGCTTTACCTCTTCGGTAACGGCTTTGGTTTCTTCCACTTGCTTTTCTGCGGCTACGGGATTATTATGTTCCCTTGTTTCGGGAGCCTTGCCCCAAGACTTCTGTTCGGGCTTTGGTGCATTGTTCTGCCTGTCAAGGCTTGAAACCTCATTACTGTCGGGGTCTGGAACATCATTGATGGCAAGAAGCGCATTAAGGGCATACTTCCTTGCGTATGATGATGCGGTTCCAGTACACTGGTCTGGTGTCATTCCGTTATGGTTGCATTCCTTTGCGAAAGCCTGCGTTTCAATCTTCTCACCGCTTTCAATGTCAATGAATGTGGCAACCGCCTTAATGTAATTGTATGGTGTTTCAAGAATTGTTCCCTTGTCGCTCCTTGAACTCTTTCCAAGGTTCTCAATCTCATCATGGAGAAGGATAAGTGCCTTTTCTTCTGCAAGGAAAGGCTTTACCGCACAGAGAATGTCTTCTGCTGAACGAAATCTGTACTTGCCCTGCTCGTTGAACTGCGACTTCGGTACTACGACCTTGTTCTGGATATTCAGTAACTTTTCATAGATGTTTGTGCCCTTGTTTTCGTTTTCCATTTTTTGCATCTCCTTTTCATTGTGTGTAAGAGGTTTTCCGCACCTCTGTTTTATAAGAAAATTATACCATAAAATATGTACAATGTCAAGTTTTCTTTTGCATTTTAAATGAATTATTGCAAATTATCAAGAGAAAAAGGGGCTGGTCACAGTCCCTTTTCCTTCTATTTTTTTGTAATTTCTTTAAGTAAAAAGCCTTATCTTCCGATGCTTTTTGTATCCTTTTCCGATGCCTCTATTATCGTGGGAGTGTCATCGTCTGCTTTCATCACGATATGTGAATGCATGTTCTGTCAGGTCGATACCGTCATATCGCCAGCCCTGTATTGAACGGCTGTATGTGCTGTAATCCATTCTGCAGAAGCGTTCACTGCCATCAGAAAACTCAAGACACATTTCACCCATTGTATCATAATTGCATTTCTCTTCATCATTATCAGGACAGAAACTGATCTCGGTTATGTCCGATATGGCGATAGTGTTGTCTTCTACACATTTAAAAGCTACTTTCATTTTTTCTTCCTCTTTGACCTTACGGATATATAGGCTATCACAAGCACGACAAATACTATGATACCGATTATAATGCCCATAGGAGCCTTTTTACCGCTTTTTTCCTCTTCTTCCCTATTCTTTACCACAGTGCTTTCAGAACCGCCAAATTCGGCTTTTTCAGGAGTTGCTTTGGTATATTCCTGCGTTACCTTATCCGTTATCCCATATTTCTTCGTAACGGCAGTAAGGTCAAGTTCATAAGGGTGGTCTTCTCCGTTTGTATCCGAAACGCTTATCTTGTTGGAGAAGATTATCGAATCCTCCCTTGCGGAAAGGTCTTTACCATCTATCTTGTCTATATAGTAAATACCTGCCTTTACCTTTACCCTGTTCTTTCCCTTTTTGAGAGGAATGTTATACCAGTTACTGTCATTCGTATTATAAAGGGTTATGATGCACGGAACGGGGGTCTCGGCATCTATATAGCCTACCGCCTTGTCCCAATCGGGCAGATTGTCCCCCCACTCGTCACTCGGTTTTCCAGCCGCTTCCTTTTTATCAAAAAAAACTTCATCAATTATCACGGTGGACATTTCTATCTCTTCTATGGTGTAAAATTCGGGATAGCCTTCAGTTCTCATCTGCTCCAGATAATCCTCAACGGAATGTCTGTAACAGTAGATACGGTATTTCTCCCCGTATCTTTTGCTATCTTCTTCCTTCCACACCATAAACCTTGACATATAGAAGTTTGATTCAAGGAGTAACTGGAAGTCTTCTTCCGAAAGACCTATGCTGCTCTCATAGGGAGAGATACATATATAATCTTCTTTCCCTTTTATAAGCAGTTCAAGTTTTTCCATCTCTTCCCTCGTTTCAGCAGTAGAACCATCATAAGAGTTCGTACCACCAACGGGTATCCAGTAGCCTTTACCGTCACCATGATCCGAGAAATAGAGTTTTTCTGCTTTTGATATTCCTGTCATAAGAAACAGAAAGAACATCAGAATGGTTAAGTTTTTAAGTGTGTTTTTCATCTATCTTATATCGTAGCTTTTCCTGATAAGCATTACGGATACCGCAAAGAAAACGGTCATCATAAGGACTGTCTTACAGAGTTTCTTCATATTTTTCCCTTGCTTTCCTTATCACATTCTTCACATCAAGAGGGGAACATTTCATAAATTCCGCATTTCCGAAATCCATCTTTGAAACCTTGTCATATATCCTCTTCTCATAGTCGTTTATTTCTACCTCTTCTATCATGCATAACTGGTAGAAAGTCTCCGTGAGCACCACATTCCTTCTCGTCTTATATACAACGACAAGGGGAGGGGTTTCATCTGTATCATCATTCCCATCCACGAGACAGTTCCATACAGTATCTTTCCTTTTCAGTCTGCCGAGCAGCCCGTTTTCAAATCTTTTTTCTATGAGTCCTATCAGATATATGCAGATGTCCCGAAAGTCAAGTCCATTTATTTCATCTGCAGTCATCACATCTGTTGCTTTTATTTTTTCCGCAACATAAATCTCAACAGGAAAAGCATATCTTATCCTTTTATCTCTTTTTGACATCTTTCTCTCTCTTTAATCAGTTATATACAGCTTCCGAAAAGTCTATTCTCTTTCGGTATTTTTATTTCTTTCTTCTTTCATGAGTTTTTCCAGATATTTTTCTTCTTCTTTTAAGGCGGTAAGGTCATATACTTTAAAGAACTGTGTTCCTGTATCGTATTCGCTTTCATAATTCACAAAAAGCCTATGATTGTCTTTGTTGCCATGCTTAATGATGTACTGCTTGTATTCGGCATAAGCCTCCCATATATTGCCTGCAAGTTCGTCAACAGATGTATATTCGCCATTTATCGCATCAAAGTTGGTTTCATTTTCGGCAAAATCATGGAACTTTATGTTATCATCAGCAAGCCTTCTGTCCCACTCCGTTTTGTCAAAAGAGCCTCTTTCCTTCGCCCTTTCCTCTCTTAATTTATCCGAAGTATTTATATAGACTACAAAGCACTTATCAGCCCCATAATGCTCAACAAAGGTTCTTGCACCTATGGGATCAAGGACTTTCACATAATCCTTATCATCTTCAAGCTGGTATTTAGGCGAACCGTAATACCATGTATCAGGTATCCCGCCTACAAGGGTATCATACTTTCTGTATTCAAGAAGGGAACCATTTTCTATCCTGTTAAAGAAATCTTCCCTCGTGATGAAGTTATAGTCAACGCCCTCTTTTTCGCCATTCCTTATAGGTCTTGATGTGACCGAGACGATAGGGGTAAATTCATATTCATTAACAAGTTCTTTCAGGACGGTATCTTTTCCCGCGCCTGATTTTCCAGTCAGAATTATAAGCATAATCAAATCTCCTTTCGCTTTCTGAAAGGATGTGTGGCACAGATTAAAAAATCACTTGTTATCGTGATACTTGTCATACATAAGAACTGCAGTAACAAGTGTCCCCAAGACCATACCGCAAAATGTTCCCATAAAAAACATTACCGTAAACATCACTTTACCTCCATAATCCCAAACTTCTCTCCGTTAAGGACAAGCCACTGTTTATCATCTTCTTCAAGATAATAAATATATGCCCTGTCCTTAATCTTTTCCCAGTCCTCTTTATCAAGTTCAAACTCCTTTACCTCTGTTCCGATAACGAGTTCGATCTTTCCTTCATCATATCCTGTTATATAGGCTTTTATGCCCTCATCTGTCTTTTCATAGGCATTTATCCCAGTCTCATCCATCGCCTCTTTCCCGTTCTCGACAAGAGTGTTCACATCATTTACCGTCTTCCTTACCGTCTTGTTATCGGCAAGTGACTTTCCGCTCTCTTTAAGAAGGGAAATCAAAAGGGGGATGGCTATGGCAAGGATAATGACTGCCGAGACACCTATCATAACGATATATAATCTTTTTCTGTCATCTCCCCACATAGAAATCCCCTTTTTCTATCTTCTCATATTCCTTCTGACTGATCTTTAATCTTCTGCTTGCCGCGCACAACTCCCCTTTGCTATGATAGAAGTAGAGGATGTCAATGCAGTATGCCTCACGGATCCTTCTCTTTCCAGAAAACTTAAAGGAATTACCGAAAGACACCGCACTGGAAGAATAATGTGCGGGCTTGTATTCTTTTTCAAGGACTATACCGCTTGTTATCGGAATATGTTCTTTCTTTTCGGTTTTTGTTTCCTTTTCAGGTACAGCCATCCCAATGGCAGCCACAAGAAAAAGCACTGCAGACCAGAAGATAAGGCTTGAAAGCAAGTTCGGTTTATCCCCTCTTGCCATAATCCTTTGCATCCTTTTCACGATAGGTCTTTTTCTCGTAATATGTCTTCCTTTCATCAAGGACAGAAATATTTACAGGCTTTCCTTCAAGTTTAAGCACGACAGGATAATCCCTTTTGCCGTCAACAAAGGTCTGCCTCATGAATGATACCTTGATGCTTTCCTTTGTTTTTTCCGTTATCTCAACCTTTCCGTAATTATATGCAAATATCTTTCCAGCAAGCATCATAGCGGAAAGGTGATCGCTCGTCTTTTCTTCAAGGTCTCTTGTTATCTGTTTGCGGAACACTTCATTCTTGAAGTTTGCAAGTGCATAGAGTTCATCTATCTTCACGGGCATGACATAAGGTTCATATATCTTTGTCTCGTGGAGCATAAGGGTGAGAAGGAAAGGTTCATCAGAGTTTATCTTGTATATGACACTTTTCCTTCTGTCAAAACACGCATCAGTGAGGTTTTCGTAATAGCCGTCATCTCTTTTCTCAAGAATGGATATATCACAGAAATCTGCACCTCTTAACACATACTTGTTATATCCAGTCCTGTTTTCAAAATCAAACATAAAAACTCCTTTTCCCTGTTATCTGAATCATCCTTAAGACACAACAAGGGAAGAAACCATAAAGTTCCTTCCCTCGGAGAATCATCAGATCACAGTGCAGTTTAATTGAATTCACGGAGGGTTACTTTTGTCGCAAAGATTGTGAACTTCTGCTTGGTCTCACCCTGCTCGTTCACCCAGTCGTCTATAACGAACTGTCCATCTACATTTATGAACTGTTTTTCATAATCACCGGGGGTTATCTGGCAGGTATTATATCCGCACCATACGCTGATGCTTAAGCCTTTTGCATATACCTGTTTTCCGTTCTCGTCAACGACAGCATTTCCGTTTCTGTCCTTTTTCTTCGCACCCGATTTTGAGCATTTCAGCATAAGACCAGTGTCTTTTCTCTGCACTTCAAAGCATCTGAGTCCCCAATTATGTACGAGGTCGTAATCCCTTTGAAAGTCTGCCATTTTTTATTTCTCCTTTATATTGCGGTGTGTGTGAAGCACATCCCCAATATCTGCAATCCGAAACCGAAAACATGCCTCATATTTCCTATTGATACAGTGATTATAGCATAAAATATGTACAATGTCAAGTTTTCTTTTGCATTATCAAGGAATTATTTTAATTTTTACATAGAACATTTGTTCGTTATATATGATACCACCAATCCCCAGAAAAGTCAATAGATGCACATAAAAAAATCGGAGAGGCTTTTAACCTCTCCGAAAAATTACTGCCATTACAGTCATATGAAATTACATTTCTTTCCATTCTTAAACCTGATGTATTCATTAACAATCTCTTCCTGAATGTCTCGGTATGAAGATTTGTCCGCATCGGAGTGAAGGGCGATGCGCTCTATCACGCTCATTATGGGCAGACCTACTATACCACTCCTCTTCTGCACTATGGAACCATAACGGAGAAAGAAATTACACCTCTCCCCCTCGTCCATTTCGCAGTCATTAAAATAAATCTCAAGGTATTTTTTTACATCAGTTGCCTTTTCTGCCATATTCTTTAACCTTCCTACGCATTTTGCTCTTTTTATATTAACGATAATAACGAACAGCCCACCATACTGTTCTGTTATCGTCATTTATCATCATCTTTCTTTTCGTTCTTTTCGTTCTCACGCCAGTAGTCAACTGTCCTTCTGAAAAAGGCTATTTCCTTCGTACACTTATTGGCAGTGGTTGTGCGGTTCTTTCCCCGCTGTTTTATCTCAAAGAGCCTTAATCCTTCCACATAATTAAGTCTCTCGTAAAGGATCTTCAATATCACATCAATGTCCTCAACATCCCTCACTATAATGTTGGAACCGATGAATATGTATCCCTGATTGAAGAAAGTGCTAAGTTTGAATGTTTCTATCGTTTTCTTGCTGATGACTTTCTCTGCCTGCTCATATGTCTTGCATCCGAACACATATCTGAACACAAACCATATTATCTTTAAGGCACGGAGCCTTTTAAGAAGTACGGTCTCTTCGTCATCACGGTTAAGGTTTTCTATTCTTTTTGAGATTCCCGACAAATAAATAATATACTCATAAATCAGGTTTTTGTCAAGAAGGTCAAACTTCTCATAGTCAAGTTCCACTTAGCCCTCACCCCCTTTTTCAAAGTAATATATCCTTAAGTCCTTCCTTGCCCTTGTAACTGCCGTATAGAGCATTCTCTTATCTACAAAACCGTCACTTACCGCTGGGAGAAAGACTATGACCTTATCACTCTCACTTCCCTGCATCTTATGTATGGTGATGGAGTAAGCGAGCGAGAAATCAGCAAAATCCTTTCGGTAGATGATATGCTGCTTTCCTTCTATGTCAACATCAAGGGCAACGATTATATGCTCTCCGTTTTCAGCAACATCCTTTTTGCCAGCGAATATGCTTCTTTCATCATATATCTCATTGACGACACCTATCTCCCCGTTACTGTAATCTTCGGTATTGCGGAGTGCTATTATCTTATCCCCCTTATTGAAAGCATATTTTCCTTTCTTCATATAGGAGTTTATGTCATCATTAAGCCCGTTGTAGGGAGAGATCATCTGTACATTCTTTCCCCTGCCGAAATAGTTCGGAAGTTCGTCAAAGGGTATCTTCTTTACCTCAACACCCTTGCCTTTTCCTTCCGCAAGTTTCACATAGCCTTTACTGTCAAGTATAGCCTGTGCGACAGAGAGGATATCGGTATCTCCTTCCTGTCTGTGGTTTTCCTTTAAGTGATATACCGCTATCATATTAAGGAAGTCAAAGAAAGGCTCTCCGTATCCTACGGGATATAACTGGTTATGGTCTCCCACGAAGATGACCTTGCTTCTTTCATCTATCGCACATAAAAGGTCATACATAAGTTCAGTATCTATCATTGAACTTTCGTCTATGATGACAAGTTTATGCGGGAGCCTTCTGTCCTTTCCGTAATAGATATACTGTTCTTCCCCGTCTTCATCAAGGGAATACATCTTCCTTAAAGCCTTATGTATCGTATTGGCAGGAAAATGTGTCTTTTCTTCAAGCCTTCTTGCTGCTTTTCCAGTAGGTGCGACAAGGAGTATCGCATCACTTCCCTCATGGTATCTCTGGTAGCACTTTATAACCTGATCTATCACGCTTGTCTTGCCTGTGCCAGCACCGCCAGTAACGATGCAGGGAGCGGAACCTACAAGGCAGTTAAGGACTTCTGCCTGTTCATCCGCAACATAAGTCCTGTCTATACTGTCAAGGTAATCCTTTATCTCACTTCTTGTAAGTATAGGATATGCGGAATCCCTTCGGTTTATTATGTCCCTTTTGATATAATCTTCCTTCTTCTTTATCTCTTCATCATAGACCTTTCCGTTTTCTATGCGGAATATCCCAGACTGCACAAGACAGATACTTTTTATATCATTGTCAAGCCTTCCGTATGAACCAGAATCCTCAATCTCTTCAAACCATCTGAAGAACTCTTCAACGGAATATTCTATCCTTCGGTTCTTCCTTGCATTTCTCACTATCTTCCTTACGATAGTTTCAAGCCTTTCCTTGTCTACGATGTCGTTCTTTACAGCCTTATGCAACTGATCTGCCTTGTCAAACGAATAGATGCCGTAATAATCACCTTCCGCACACCTCTTCGCATCAAGCCAACCATAACCGAGACTTTTTATCTCCCTGTGGTGCTTCAGTGTTTCGGTATATCTGCCAATATCAACCTTATGCTTTGTAAGTATCTTGATATTCCTGTCCGTAAGTTCAAGAAGATAATCCTCTGCCACTATGCTCGTCTTCTGCTTTCCCTTTTCATCGGTGTATTTATTATAGGAAAGGTCAAGATTAAGTATCATTCCACCGAAAAGGCGGGGAAAATTGCCTACAACAGTCCTGTTCTTCCCGTCTTTTCCAGTTACAGCGATAGCCTTGCCCTTATCACCGATAAGTTTTTTGACGATATAATAGTTATCTTCCTGAAACATTGCTGATATACCTCTTTGCTTTGACTGTAATCCTATTATATCATAAAGGAATTATTTTGTCTTGTATATATTCCAATCTATCATTATTTTTTGATAAATTTTATCTTTTTTTGTCCGTTTTTGTCTTGTTATATCCGTTTTTTATCCTATTCTACCCAGTTGCCACCAGACAAAAAAAGAGAGAGCATGGCATAACCATGCTCCCTCAGAGATAAAAGAATAGAAAGATAGCACACATCATTATATAGGGGACAGATTTCTCCATCCCCCTGTATTAAAAAGAGAG
>Ga0247609_10004265_pt1 | contig 14274 bp, 10 predicted proteins | sample 172DNAGHGlowgp2_FD_193487 | JGI IMG/M metagenome (GOLD analysis project Ga0247609, IMG submission 193487) | Sheep rumen microbial communities from Palmerston North, Manawatu-Wanganui, New Zealand - 1728 DNA GHGlow gp2 | ecosystem: Host-associated > Mammals > Digestive system > Stomach > Rumen ...
CTTGATCCAGTCGAACATGGAACCAATGCCCGGCAATGCAGTCCATTCCCATCCGAAGCCCTGGTCTACATCGAACAGGATGAATCGGTAGGGCTGTTCAGCCGTGCGCCATGCGCGCACGTTGTTACTAGGCCAGTCGCCATTGCGCAGGTATATCTCGGCAGCCATGTAGTCGGCGTAGTTGCCTACATCGAGCAGGGTCTGTGCATGCTTGTAGTTTTCTGCCGCCTTTTTTGCGACATCTTCATCCGAGGTGTCCGTATTGAAGTTGTTTGCCCCGATAAAGTTCAGCATCTCGATATAGGAATCAACTGTTCCTCCATTTGCTGTTACCGTATCCTTCACATGCTTGATCATGTCGACACTCTTGGAATCGATTCCGTGGTTCGTTTCCACAAAGTGCTCGTTCAGGCGTTCGCGCAGGTCATGGATTCCCATGTATACGCCGTTGTAGAACACCACGACCTGGCGGCTACGCTGGTAATCCACGCCAGATCCTTCCACTACGCTGACCATGGCGGGGTCGGCCACGAAATCGCCTACAAAGCGGTTTCCGCCATTGCGCAGGTTGAATCCCTTGAACTTGTTGTCTTCGGGGCGCGTGGAGAACAGGTTGTACTTGAGCCTGCCGTCTTCATAGATTTTTTTCATCTTGATGGCCACGGGCTTCTTGGCGTATGTGCGGCTGTAGTTGCCCATCAGGGATATGCCCGCATCGATTTGCCATGCCTTCTTGGTGCTGGCGCTCCCGTTCTCGAAGAATTCCACGTGGACAGGGAATTCAGCGTCCTCCATGATGGGGAGCCTGCAGCCATAGGGATTCTCTCCGAAGCAGTCCGACGTATTGCCGTATCTTGTATAGAAGAATTCTGAATCGACACTGATGGCCACTACCGGCATAGAGACCTGTTCCCGGATAAAGAACGTGTGGCTAGACTTGCGCGCGATAGTGTCGTCGACAAATTCCGCACACCGTACCGGAGTATTCCGCATGACCCTGTACGGCTCGGTGAATTCTTCCGTCTCCTCGTCGGGTTCGCTTCCGTTGAAGGTACAGCGGATAATGCCGCCGTACAGTGGTGCCGGGACGGGAATGGTCAACTCGCTATAGAACCCTGCCGGCGGCAGCAGGTGGACTTTCGATGCCTCGACAAGTTTCTCGTCGAGGACGATTCCGGAACTGGAACTTGCCGATGTGCCCGTCGAATCGCTGCCACTAGAACCCGATGGATTTTTTGAACTGGAACTTTCGGGATTTTCCTTGTCGAACTGCTCCAGATACCAGGAGTAGAGCGAATCGGAATAGAGGATGCTATCGGGAATCACCTTGCCGTCTGGCCCGACAACTTCACCGTTATTTTCTGAATTACCCGTAGAGTTGTCATCACCGCAAGCGAGGAACGCGACTGCAAGGAAACTAATGCCTATAAGGAATATTTTTTTCATGGATCAACCTCGGTTGAGTCGGTGAGCGTCGAGTCGATGGGATTTTCGGGTATTATGCTTATGACGGAAACGGTATCACACCTTACGTTCGCGACGGTGCTGTCCGCGTTTATCACCTGTACAATCGGCGTGTACTCGCCCGTTTCGCTGAAGGCTCTCGTCGCTATGGTGGAGTCTTCCACATCTTGCGTGTAGTCTTCATCCCAACTGTAGGTCAGGGGGGCTGCACCGTAGTCTTTACAGCCGGCGACAGTCCACTTGTATACGACCTCGTCGATTGCGCCTAGGTCGTTCGTGTCGGAAACCAGTTCCGAAGTGCATTCGCAACCCAGAATCGGGCGCCCGCTTATAGAAAGGCCGGAACACGTCAGGGTAATCTCCGTATCCTTGCCTTCGTCTATGGTTAGTGACGCAGAGACCTTTCCCATTTCGGGGTAGGAGAACTTCGGTTCCATCTCGGTACTCTGTACAATGTTGCTGTCGCTATCTACGAAAGTCCACAGGTAGGTTCCTTCGGTGTAGTTCCCGATTCCGCGAATTTTCCATTGGGTAGAATCGAAACGTGTAATGTATCCGTTTGCCGGACCGCACGTAACAGGGCTCTTTACCGTACAGATTACATCGCCTTCGGTCGAAAGCGTGTAGGTGTGCCTGCCGGGAACATCGGGCTTGGGAATGGCGTATGAATTCTCGTTGTAGCCCCAATAGTAGCAAACAGGAATGTATTCTCCATCGTAATACGTCTCGCCCGAAGACGCGCATTTTACCGTGTAGTCTGCCGAATATCCGTAATCGCTCGTCAGGGCAATCGGAAGCTGGGTGACATAATTGGCATTTCTAAGATCACGCATCTCAATGATAAAATCGTCAGCACCGGCTTTGTTGCCGTAATAGCGGTCTCCGAAAAAGACCTCGCAAGTGGCAGAAATATCCTGACGTTCCATTGCGTTGACGGTTGGGCAGGTCACGTCCATCATTTCGTCGTCGTTGTTGATTGCGGTCAGGACGGGCGCGTATTTCCCGTTATAGTCGATTATCGCCTGGAATGTGTCTCCGTTGAGAATGGTGGATTTCGTGCGGTTCGACAAGTACCATTCATAGACAAAGTCCGTGCCGCCTTCGCAATCCGAGACGTACCATGTTGCGGTGTCCGGGAATGCTGTGGAAACGCGTACAGATTTGATATCCGAGTTGCATTTGCAGTTCTTGATGGGGACTCCCGGGATTTTTACGCCGGAACAAACGATCACGTCGCTTTCCGAGGGGAGACCTTCGTTTACGATCAATTGTGCCCGGTGGCTGCCTCCGCCGTAATAGGTTACGGTCGGGGATACTTCGTCGCTGCTTGGCAGAGAGGCCTTTTCGCCGAAGATCCAGCCAAACGTGACCGGGGTGCCACCCATGTTGTAGAACACGTACGATACGGAATCGCCGCTTTCGATATTGCTCTTAGATGCGACGCAGACGCCGCGCACCTTCGTGCTGTCATTGGTCGGGACAATGACGACAGTTTCGCTAGAACTGGAAGATGATGTAACGGGATCTTCTTTTCCGCTGGAAGAGGAAGACTGCTTTGGAGAAGATTCTCCTGCCCGATACCAGTTTCCGTCCTTACAGGTGTACGAGGCCAGCTTGGAAAGGACATACACGCTCTTGTCGCCGCTGCATGTGCCCAAGTCGGATACGGAGACAACCAGGTCCTGCTGCTTAAGCCACTTCCTGGAAGCGCAGGCATAAAGGTCATCTGCGACATAGGCTAGGTCGCCCTCGCGCTTTTCGGTGCAGCTTTTCAGCGAGTCTACGGAACTTGCCTTTGCCGTCACGATGGCGGCCACGTAGCATTCCATGAATGCGGAATCCGAGAACGTCTTGCCGGAAGACTTCTTCCAGGTTCCGGATTTACACTGGTAGGCTTCCTTTCCGGATTCCACATAGACAAATTCGCCTTCGGTATCGCCATTGCAGGCGCGGATGTTGCAGACTCCGGCGGCAAAGCCGTCTACCTGCTCCCATACGTTGTCAAAGCATGTGTAGTAGGAGTCCTTTACCTTGACGAGCGTTCCGGAATTTTCGGAAGTGCATTCCGGCAATTCGTTTACGGAGGCGTATTCCCCCTGTGCGCCGTGGTTATCCGGTGTATGGGATCCGGCGCTGGATGTATCGTCCCCGCACGCCGAAAAGAGCGGCAACAATGCTACCGTCGAAAGGAAAAGTGGATTCTGAATTCTCATGTAAACAAAAATACATAAAGAGGGCCGCTTGCGCAAGGTGCGGCCTTCCTGTATTTCTGTATAATCAGTCCCAGTTGATGCTTGGCGGAGGGTCCTTCAGGTCCTTGTTCTGCTTTGCGGCCTCGAACTTCTTCTGCAGGAGTTCGGCACGGTTCTTCTGTGCTTCCTTCGCTGCGGCGAATTTCGCTTCCAGGTCGGAACTGCGGGTGCTCTGTTCCTTCAGGAAGTCGTCGAAAGACTTGACTTCCTTCTTGTATTCCTTGTGCGAAAGGACTTCGCCCGAATCGGCATCCACGACGATTTCGCCCTTGCACATGGGGCATTCGATGGTAAGAGTCCTTACTGCCATAGAGCCTCCTAGTCCCTGCGCCCGCCGATAAGGCCCGCGCGGTATGCCCAGTAGAGCAACTGCAGGATCGAACTGATGGCGGCTGCTACGTAGGTGAGGCCTGCGGCAAAGAGCACGCCCGAAACGGTATTGTATTCGCGGCCCTGCGCCACCACGTCCATGCGGGCAAGAGCCTTCTTTGCCCGGCTGGAGGCGTCGAATTCCACCGGCACGGTTACCAGCGTGAAGATGGTGGTCGCGGCAAACAGCAGTACGCCGATAATGGCGACGGAGTAGCCGATCGCTTTCCCGAGGCTCATCAGCATGATTCCGATAATCACGAGCCAAGGCCCGAGACTGCTTCCGATGTTTGCGACCGGGACAATCGCCGAACGCAGCCACATCGGGAAGTAACCCTGTGCGTGCTGGATGGCATGGCCCACCTCGTGCGCGGCGACGCCTGCGGCACTCGCGTTGCGCCCGTAGTAGACTTCCTTCGAAAGGTTGAGTGTCTTGTTCAGCGGGTTGTAGTGGTCCGAAAGGAATCCCTGGTGCATTAGCACCTTCACGTCGGTAATGCCTGCGTCCATGAGGATTGCCTTTGCCACGTCGGCGCCGGTAAGCCCGCTAGAGATGTTCACCTTCTGGCCCGCATTGAAGCGTGTCTTGACAAGCAGCGACACGCCACCCGAAAGGGCAATCGTCACTACGAGAATCATCATGTATAAAGGGTCGAGATACATAGCTACATGTCTCCTATATCTATCTTCGCCTTGTCACGGGCACGGGTTAGCAACAGTCCAAGTATCAAATATACAACAGCCTGGATCGCAAGCTGGTAGAGCTTGGGCGCCACATCGTAGATATCGGCCCCCATCTGCTCTATCGAGAGCCACGCGGGTACGGCGAAGGTACTAGGTAGAATATACGAAATTGCGGTCATCCAGCGCGGCATCAGGTAGGCAGGCCAACTGAAGTTTGCAAGGAACAGCACCGGGATGGAGAGGTATAGGAATAACTGCATGCTCGATTCGCGACGCAAGAAGATCTGCGAGACAACCATGCCGAGGTTGATAACCGATGCGAGGAATACGATGGAGAAAACCACCATGGGCAGGAGTTCTCCGCGGCGCGGGAAATCGAAGATATTGTAGACGATGCAGTGATAGAACAGGATGAATGAGCAGTAGTGGACAAAGAAGGCGAGGGAGCGTCCGAAATAGCGGTAGGCGACAGTCTCGTTCTCGACGGGGCTGTCACGGAACTTTTTGCGGAATCGCCTGTGCGCGCGCGAGCCGCCCAGCACGCAGATGCCGATGATGAGCGACTGCTGCAAGATGACTACGAGAACGCTCGGTACCACATAGTTGGCATAGCCGCCGGTACTGTTGTACAGGGTCTGGATGCTGATAGGGATCGGGTCACGCATGGCGATGGCCTTGGCCGAGGGCACCTTCTTGCCGAGCGCAATCTGCTTCACCTTGTTCGTGGCGCCGACAGTCAGTGCGCAGGTGGAGAATGCCGTTCCGATGGCGCCATGGAACATCACGTAGGCACCGTGTGTAAAGATGTTCACGGTCACCTGGTGCTTGCCGCGGATATCCTTCTCCATGTTCTCGGGGATGACCATGAACCCGTAAATCTCGTCGCGGGCCATGGCGGCCTCGGCCTGCTGCATGTCGGGGTAGATGGACTTTACCTCGATCTGCTGGGCGGCAGACGCCATACGTACCAGGTCACGGGACATGGCTGTGTTGTCGAGGTCGACGACGGCCACGGGAACCTTGGATACGGTCTGGTGGACATACGGCACCGGGTAGTAGAAAGCGTAGATAATTCCAGCCACTACGAGCAGGAGGACGGCGGCAGGGTCCGTGTATATCAGCTTCCATTCGGCGAAGGCCACTTTCAAGAGACGCTTTATCATGCCTGCGCCTCCGCAATCTTCTTGGCTTCTTCTTCAAACTTAATTTCACGGCGGGTGAACTGCTTCCAGCGCATCGACATGAGGAACGCTCCGAGCAGGTTCCAGAATATGGCCATTCCGATGAGGATCTTCATGCTGTTCCATGCGGCCGTCATGTTCACGTCGCCCAGGAGCATGGTCGACTGGATTATGAGAACGTGGGTGAGGGGCAGGATAAATGCAAAGCAGCGAACGGCAAAGGGCATGGCCATCACGGGGAATGTCTGGCCTGCAAATGCAAATGCGGGGCTTCCGATAATGCCTGCTGCGCCGGTCGCTATGCGCATCACTCCGAATACGCCGACAAAAACGGTGCCGGCACCGGAGCATGCGAGAATCATGAACAGTTGTGCTGCTGCCGTCATGACGAATTCTTCGAAGGAGAGCGGGGCGAGAATCCTGTGGCAGTAGGCGTAGCAGCCGAGGGATTCGAGCCAGAGGACGATATTCATCGGGAATACGCTCGCAAACCAGAGCGTGAGCCTGGAACCGCCGGCATAGCCGATCATTTCCCTTACACGGCGGTCACGGAGCGGGAACGACATCACGTAAACGCCTACAATCATCGCTGCCAGGTGGAAAATCGCCGTCACGAGCCCGAAAACGAGGAATCCCTGGTAGTTGCTCTTCAGGTTCCCCACGGAATGGATCTGCACCTTCACGGGGTCTTCCATCTGGGCGGTAAACAGTTCGCTACCCGCTGCCGAGAGTACGGAACGGATTTCCTTGGTCGCGAACATGTTGGTGAGGTAGTTCTGCCCGCTCGAATACACGGGAATAACGGGGGCTTCCAGGCGAAGTGCCCGGCGTTCCATTTCGTTCGGGAAAACGAGGAAGGCCTGGATGTCGCCACGGACAACGGCATGCTCGCATTCGCCCATGTCGGAGCAGATCATCTTGATGTCGAGTACGGGACTTGAACGCAGTTTCGATTCAAGCCTGTCTGCAAGTTGGCCGTTGTCCTGCTTGACAATCCCTATGGGAACGTGCTGCACGATCTGCGAAGAGAACATCCCCATCGTAAACAGGGATACGCCGACAGGCAGGACCACGAGAATCATCCACAGCACGATATTGTGGCTGAGGTAGATTTTCCGGATGGTTTTTAGTAGGCCATTCAATATCATGGCACAACCGGGCTACTTGATGGAGTCAGCCGAAAGGAGAACGCTCATACCGGGGCGGAGGTTCTCGACCTTTGTCGTCGGGCGGAGGCGCACTTCGAATGTCTTGAGGTCGAAGCCTCCGCTTTCCTTGCTGCTGCGCCAGGTGGCGTAGTCGCCCACGGAGGCGATGTAGCTCACTTCCATCTCGATATCCTTGTCGAGCGCGGGTATGTGCATGGTGAACTTCTTGCCCTTCGATACATTCTTGAGCATGTCTTCGCGCAGGTGGAATACGGCCCAGGCATCGTCGAGGTCGGTCACTGCGATGACGGGCATGCCGGAACCGACGACTTCGCCTTCTTCGGCAAGCTTCAGGGAGACTTCGCCGCTGATGGGGCTCCTGATCTTGGTTTCTTCGAGGTAGGCATCCACTTCGGCGGTGGCACCCTTCGCCTGCATCACGAGTGCGTTTGCTGCAGCCTTGTCTTCGCTGCGGGCGCCGGCCACGGCCTGGTTGTACTGAGCCTTTGCGGCGTCGGCAGCGGACTGGCTCGCCTTCATCTGCGTTTCGGCCTCGTCGCGCTTCTGGAGCGGGAGCACGCCTTCGTTAAAGAGCTTCTGCACACGGTCGTAAGTGTTTTTCGCGAGGGTCGCAGCATCCTGGGCGCGGTCGGCCATGGCCTTGAGCGCGGTAATGTCTTCGCTGCGGGCTCCGTTGCGGGCCTTGCTTGCCTGGGCGCGTGCGGCACCGAGGGCGCCCTGGGCCTGCATCTTCTTGGCCTCGATTTCCGGGCTGGAGATGATTGCCACAATGGAATCCTTCGTCACCATGTCGCCCTCGTGCACGAACAGGCGTTCGATGCGGCCGGGGACCTTCCCGGCCACGAGCACGCGCCGTGCTTCCATCTGGCCCTGCAAGAAGTTCTCGCGCGGGGCGGTTGCGAATTTCTGCAATTGGGCGATTCCCAAGACGACAAGTGCAATAAGCACCAGGACAATGATTACCTTACCGATAGCTTTCAGGACGTTCATTTCTTGACCTCCGTATTTTCTTTTGCCGCTTCTTCATTTGCAGGTGCTTCAGCATTCTGGGCCGGAGTCGTTCCGGCAGGTTCCTGCACGTTGGCTGTTGCTTCCGCTGGGCTAGTGGCCTGTTCGCCGTTGTCCTGGCTTGCCGCATTCTGGTCGGCTGCGGGCTGTGCCGCTGCAGTCGTATCGGCAGGGACTTCGGCCGGTGTCTCAGTTTCGTTCTTTTCGACCGGGCGTACCGCATTCAGCATGTTGCCGGCCTCTGCCACGTCGCCCGAGGCTTCGAGGAGTCCGAGCCATGCGACGACGGCGTCGAAATGTGCCTTGAGGTCGCCGACCTGCAGGCGGGCGAGGGCTAGTTCTGCGTCCACCACGTCGAGGCCGGTGGCAAGTCCCGCTTCGTAGGCGCGGGTCTGGCTGCGAAGCGCCTCGTCGGCGAGTTCACGCGTCTTTTCGAGGCTTGCGAGGCGGCCCTTCGCATGCTCGAGTTCGCGCCAGCGCTTTTCGACAAGCAGGTTGATGTTGTCGAGAGTCTGTTCTTCCTTGCTGGCGAGCGAGCGTTCCATGGCCTTTGCGGAACTCACCTTCGCGCGGGATTCCGCACCGCCTAGGAAGGGGAGGTCCCACTGCGCTTTCGCGCCGACAGCCCATTCGGGCTCCAGTATGGTCAGGTCCTTCGTGTAGAGTTCACGGTAGCCGAACAGCGCGATAGTCGGGAACCAGTCGGCGCGAGCGGCGCTTACAGCGTCGTGGCTGCGCTTACGTTCCGTGCGCAGCTGGCGCAGTCCCGGGTGCTTTTCGCGGGCGAGTTGCTTGAATTCTTCCATCGAACGGATCAGTTCGGGTGCCTCGACGGGCGTTGTCGCCGTAATGCTTGTGTCCGTACGGAGTAGGCTTGCGAGAGCCATGCGGGCAAGCGACTGGTCGCGAAGGGCGTCTTCGTAGGCGTTTTGAGCCTCGGCGAGGGCCACTTCGGCGCGGAGGCGCTCTGCCTTGCTGATCTGACCGCCCTCTTCGAGCTTCTTGGAACGTTCCAGGTGCCCTTCCAGGTTCTTCATTGTCGTTTCGCGCATCACGGTAAGTTCTTCGGCCAGGCGGAGCGTGAAGTACTTGGTCGCGACATCCATCAGCACGGCGTTCTGCGCCATGTCGAATTCAGCCTTGCGGGCGTTCACGTTCTCCTTGGCGGCATCGTATGCCGAATAGATCTTGAGGCCGGTAAAGATGGGCCAGACCACGGTCACGCGCGCGTTGAAGAATACGTCGTCCTGCACCTTCATGCCGAAATCGGTGTCCTTGATTTTCTTGGACGCGGCTTCCCCGTATTCGCCTGCGGCTTTCTGGGCGAGGTCACCGACATCCTTGCTGCCCATGACGCCGCTCCTGATTTCGTCGGCCTTCTGGTCGACCATGCTCTTGGCTGTCGCCTCGTCAAGGCCATAGGCGTTCATGGTCTGCTTCACGGCGTTATCGTAGGCTGTGGAGTACGCAATGTCGTATGCGGAAAGGTAGGCCTTGGAATAGGCCGCTGCTCCCGCGATATCGCTAAGGGGTTCCTGCAGGCTGCTCAGGTCAATAATAATGGGGTCATTAATCTTGGTTACGCTGGCAGAAAGGGATATTTTCGGCATGAAACGGGAGCGGGCTTCGGTCTTGCCGCTTTCGGCCATGTCCACTTTCGCCCTTTCCGCCTTAATCTGGGAGTTGTTGGATTTTGCCATGTCAAGGGCTTCCTGCAGCGTAAGCGGGGAGGCCATTGCCAAAGCGCCCAACGAAACAATGTAAAACAAGCACTTCTTCATAGCAATAAAAAGATACATTTTTTGTAAAGTTCGGGCAACTCCGTTCATCCTGCTAATTGTGCAATATATCCGACGCCCTGTATACAAGAAAGGAACCCGCTTCCTTTGCGGGTTCCCTGCAATGCCACCAAATGATTACGGCTTCGGATTAGAGCTTGCCCGGAGTCGGTTCGGCTGCCTTCCATGCCGTGGATTCGTAACCCATAGTCGTTTTGTCTATACGATGCAGGCTGAATCCTGCGCCATCGGCATCCTTGAGACTGGGCCAGTTATCCGAATAGAGCGTCGCATCATGCCAGATATAGAAATAGGTGATGTTTGCGCCAGACCCCTCTTTGGCGTAGGGCTCCTTCACGGCAATTGTTTCACCGCGGTTCGAAAGCTTGCCTTTGTAAAGGGCGAACTTCACTGAGGCGTCAATGTTGTAGTTGGAACGAATCCAGCCCGTGTCGGCTGCAATCGTGTCGGAAAGCAGAAGAATCATGGACTTTGCCGGGAATACCATGGAGGGGAATTCGATATTGACGCCTTCCACTTTCCAGCCCCTCTGTACGGTAGAACTATAGAGGGTGATGTCGCTGTCGGTATTGTTAATCAGTTCCATGAACTCGAAACGGACAGAACCCGTCTGGGAAGGATTGTAGTAAATTTCGTTGATATACACGGAGCCGATCTTGAGGGCAGAATTCTTTTCGCCGGGGGTTGCCGTAGCAAGTGGCCCCTGCGCCGTAGATCCGTCAGCTAGATCGACTACACCGCTCGGGCCTGTAGACGCCGGCACCCAGATGCTGGATTCCTCACCCTCGAGATTTCCACGCAGGTAGAATTCACCACCATCCAAGGCAACAACAAGTTCTTGCCTTTCGGGGTCTTCCTCATTGCTAAAATTGTCAACGGCGTCAAGAACTACGTAACCCTTTGCCGGAATTACTGTGGATACGGCCCCAGATTTGATTGTCAGTGTTTGCTTGCGACGCTTGATTTCGAGTGTCCAGCCTGCAACATCCACGGCTTCATCGCCGGTGTTGTATAGTTCGATCCATGCATTATCGGCGCCAATATTGGGCATGATTTCGTTGATGCGTACCGATGCGGGTACAACCCATTCGTCGTTTCCGACACCGGGAATGCCGCCCGGAGTCTTGCTTGCTGCCCAGGAATTGGGCTGGGCAGCATTGCCACCCTTGTACACAAGAGTGCGTCCCTTGCCGTCGGCAAGGCTTGGCCAGGGAGGTTCGTTACTGAAGGCGCAGGTCACGTCGCCTTCGCCACGGATTTTCACGTTGACCACGTCACCTTCGTTAGGCAACTTGACGCTTGTGCCTCCAACCCACGGTCCGAAAAGGCGCCCGGTGAATTGGGGGTAGGCATCCTTGAATGCCTGGAGGTCATTTGTGACAACAACATATTCGCCCTTCTTAAGGGGTTCTGCTGGGAAATTATAGTCTACGGCACCGCTCAGGTGCATCTGGTGCTCGGCCATGTTCTCGATGTCCTGGCCGCCGGCGATATAGATTTCTACCCATTCGAGGGCGGATCCGTCTGCGGCATTGTACATGATTTCGGAACAGGCCATTTGCGGTTCGTCCGTGTCGGAGATGGACGATGAAACAGGAGTCACGCTGCTGCTTGAACCCGTGCCTCCATCTGAACTTAGGGGCGTATCGCTACTGCCGGGAATCCCTGCGCTCGTTCCAGACGAGGAACTATCGGGGTCGGCAGATGTGGGATCGTCGGAGCAAGCCGAAAATGCACCGAGCATTGCGATGCAGGATCCGGCCAAAAGCCACTTCTTCATGTTCATAAGGGCCATCCTTTTTTTATGTCCATAACCTATAGTAAAAGTTCCTAGAAGTTGCCAGCCAGTTTTGTCCAGTAGGGGGTCTTGAACCGGCGGGGGTTCTCGTAAACACGCTTCCACTCGGCAGCCGCATTACCGAATTTAGAAAATGCGGCGTGCTTGAGGTTCAAAAATCTTATCAGGTCGAACATCCAGTAGGGAACCTGTGAGCAGGGACACTTTAATTCGAGCACGGCGTCCATTCCCGGCTGGAAAAAGCGGGGGAGGCCGGTCGAATGCATGTAGTGCGGGTCCACCGTATAGTCGAATCCGTTCTCTTCGCGGAAGCGCATGCCCGTGTCGATGGTGACGCGGGAATATTCCTCGCGCAGTCCGAACCAGGCGCGGCGCTTGTACTGCGTCAAGAGGCGCGGGTGAGCCCCGTGGAGTTCCGTCTTGTAAAGGAAATCCTTGAGGTACATGCGGTCCTTGTCCGTCTTGCAGGGCCATTCCTCGGGTTTCATGTTCCAGACTTCGCCCGGGTTGATTCCCTTGATGGTCGCACGGCTCTTGTAGCAGATGCTACGGATCTTGCGCTTGACTTCAAAATGGAACGTACCGTCCTGTGCGGGGTGTTCGCCGTAGGTGCGGATGCGCATGTTGAAGCGGTCCAGGAGCTGCTTCTTCTTCCAGCCAAGGAACGTCCACTTGGGGCTATCCAGGTACAAGTTCGTAATCCAGTAGAATCCGCCCGGTGTAATCTTGGAATAATAGTCCTCTTCGCAGTACGGAGCAAGGAAAGCACCGATCCGGTCCGCCCATGCGACGGGGATATGGTACTTGAGCTCGAAACGTTCGAGAAGGCTAAAACCGCGGGCTTCTGCCATACTACTTCAGAGCCTCGCGCAGGTGGTTCACAACGCCCTCACGGGCAAGGATACCCGCGTAGTTGAGCAGTTCAAGATAGCGGGCAAAGATATCGTATTCGAGCTTGACCGCCTTCATGTCGCTTTCGAGCGCGCTTTCCTTCGCGCGCAAGAGCAACAGCGGGTCAGAACCGGCGTTGCGGGCGAACTGTTCCATGAAGCCGCTCGCGCCCACCTGCTCCACGAATTCCTTCTGCACCTTCCACTGGCCAATCAGCGCAAGCACTTCCTCGGTGAGGCGCGCCACCTTCTGGTTAATGTCGCGCACGTCGGCGAGGTAGTCGCTCTCGGCATCGAGCTTTGCCACCTGGAGCTTGAGGTCGGAATCCTTACCGCTGTCGAAGAACGGCAGGCGGAAGGCGAGGTTCACGAAGAACTTGTCGGCCGTCTTGCGGCTGTCCTTATCCGGGACGAGAATGCTGGCGAGGTCGGTGCATAGGGTGACGTCCGATGCTGTACATCCCGTCTTCTTGACCCATTCCTCCTTGTAGTCCTTGTATGCGCCCGATCCGGTTACGTCGTATGCATCTAAGTCCTTGTACTTCTCCATCAGGGATTCAATCTGTAGGGAGTAACCGATGCCGATATGCGAAATGTAGTCGCGGCCCTTGCTCACGTCCTGCTTGGCCTGTGCCACTTCGCTATCGCGCTTGCCGCGGGCCATCGCCACCAGCGGGAAGTTCTCGTTCACTTCTACGCCGTTAGAGAGGTTCTGGGCAAGTTCATCCATGGTCGGGAGGAACGAGGAATCGAGCTCGACGCCTTCGAAGTCGGGCACCCAGATTTTCATCTTGAGTTCGGCATCGCGGAGCGCCGTGCTGTCCGAGAGCAGGTCTGCGCGGATGGTAGCCCCCTTCTCGAGAGTCGACATAAGATCTTCTGCGCTAAACGAAGCCGAACCCGACTTCATGTGCAACACTTCCACGCGGTCTGCGTTCACCTGCAAAAGTTGCTTGTTGATTTCGTTAATCTTCTTGCGCATCACGTAACGCACGCCGCGTTCGTAACGGTCGTAGAGCAACAGCGAACGTTCGACGCCGAACCTCGCCTTCTCGTAATTCCTTACGGCATCGGCCCTTTCCTTGTCGGCACTGCTTTCGCCGAAGGTCTTCGGGCTCATGCGCAGTTCAAAATCGTGCTTTGCAAAGCTGAACCCGTCAAGCTGGTAACGGAGTTCCAGCTTGTCCCAGAGTTTCGTATTCCGTTCGCCCGAGGTGGCCTCGGAACGCTTCTGCGCCGCCTCGTAGCGGGGGTCGTTCTGGGCAGACTGGACGAGCTTGTCCCAAGTGAGCGGGCCAGCGAATACCGCTGCCGAAAGCAATGCGGGGAGTGCAAAAATGCGCTTCATTATTTTTTACCGTCTTTCTTGAGATGTTTAACGCTAGTCTCGGTGATGGTCACCATCTCGCCCAGGAGGAACGGATTATCCTCGGGAATCTTGATGGTCACTTCGCGGCCGTAGACCGGCATTTCGGGCATCTTCCACATACGGGTCGGGAAGGGGACGATTCGGCTGGAGAGGCCGACAACTTCGCCCACCACGGCCTTGCCCGTGCCAGCGAGCGTGGTCACCTTCACGGCTTCACCCACGTTCATGTTCTGGTAGATCTGTTCGTTGATGTAACCGCGTACCAAGGTCGGGCGCTTGTGGGTAAGCGTA
>Ga0247609_10004268_pt1 | contig 14268 bp, 14 predicted proteins | sample 172DNAGHGlowgp2_FD_193487 | JGI IMG/M metagenome (GOLD analysis project Ga0247609, IMG submission 193487) | Sheep rumen microbial communities from Palmerston North, Manawatu-Wanganui, New Zealand - 1728 DNA GHGlow gp2 | ecosystem: Host-associated > Mammals > Digestive system > Stomach > Rumen ...
GTTCGGCATCATGCCTGCTGGTTTGGGCTGCCGCGACACCCTCCGACTCGAGAAAGGCTTCTGCCTCTACGGTCACGAAATCGACGACACCATCAGCCCCATCGAGGCTGGTTTGGGATGGATCACCAAGTTCGTCGACGGCAACGACTTCCTCAACCGCGAAATCTTCGCCGCTCAGAAGGCCAATGGCGTGAGCCAAAAGATTGTCGGCTTCGAGATGATTGACCGCGGTATTCCGCGAAATGGTTACGAAGTGTGCGACGCCGAAGGCAACTGTATTGGCATGGTGCGCTCTGGCAGCCCCTCGCCCTCAACCGGCAAGAACATCGGCACCGCCCTGGTGAAAAAGGCCTTTAGCAAAAAGGACACTGAGATCTACATCAAGATCCGCAACAAACTCATCAAGGCCATCGTGGTCAAGATGCCGTTCCTGCCCTAAGAAATACAAAAGACAAAAAGCGTTCCTTCGGGGACGCTTTTTTTTATGCAACCTCTGCCAAAATTTCCGACCTTTGCAGCGGAATGATTTTTGATAAAGCCGAGGGCATGGACAACCAACAGGAAAGAAAGAAGTTTTTGGGCAGCCTCATCATCCCGCTGATTATCGTCACATTGATGTGGCTAGTGAAAATCATCGAAGTGTCGCTTGGCATCGATTTGGGACGCTGGGGCGTCACGCCACACAACGTGCACGGCCTCATCGGCATCCTGACACTGCCTTTCTTGCACGGCAGTTGGGAGCACCTGCTTTCCAACACTGTCCCTATACTTGTCCTAGGCACCGCCTTATATTACTGCTACCCCACCCTCGCCAACCGCGTGCTACTCATCACCTATCTCGCCAGCGGCCTCCTGACCTGGTGCATCGGCGCCCCCGACACGACACACATCGGAGCGAGTGCACTCGTCTATGGACTAAACCTCTTTCTCATCTTCAGCGGATTCATCCGCGGCAACCGAATGCTCATCGTCATCTCGCTGATTATGGTGTTTCTCTATGGCAGCTTCATTTGGGGCATGATACCCTCGTTGGCGATACCACAAAACATCTCGTGGGAAGGCCATCTCAGCGGTGCCATCATTGGTGTGTTGTTGGCGTTTTTCTTGAGAAAAGAAGGGCCACAAAAGGAAGTTCACCATTGGGACGAAGACGATGATGAAGAGGACGAGCAAGACAACAACGGCCCTTCGACCCTTCGAGAATCCTCAGGGGCCACAGGCTCGGTGAGCGACGATTCGACAGGCTCAGCGACCGAAAAACCTTATTGGGATGTGCCTACACCTTCAAACGACGAGTTGACGGTACAATACCGCATCAGACATTGAAGTCGGTCTCGATGATTTCAAGCACTTGGCGTGCGATATCCTGTTGACCTTCCACATCGGGATGGATCCAACTCTTGTGAATATCCAAATCAATGCAATCGACGCCGTAATGACTGGCAATTTCTCGCACCGACAATATGTATGCCGCGCATTGCTCTTGATCACAGTTTTGACCTTCGCCAAGACGATTGTCAAGCATGAAATAGACTTTCGCCTTTGGATAATATGTTTTCAGGTGCTCAAACATATACGCCATGGCAGGCCGGAAAGAGCATAGCTGCTCGTCAGTCCAGTTTTCATAAATAAAATCACCCAACGTCGATTCTTGCCACACATCATTGGTACCACCAAAAACAAAAATCACATCTGGAGCGCCAAGGTCATCCATACGGCGCAAGAACGAATGAGGAGCATAATATTCACCTGCGTCGAAGTCATGGAAATTGGAAATCAAAGAACCCGAAAACGAGTTGTTCTGTTCCATCACCCACTCCATCTCGGTAGCCACCTTGTGCCACCACATCTGTTCTACACTAGTTACACCAATATCGCCATAACACGACCACGCATCGTTGGTTTCAGGATCCACATAACCCTCAAAGGCAGAATAGCTGTCGCCCAGAACAGAGAAAAGAATGGTGTCGGGCTCTTGAGGTGGTTTTACACAAGATGACATCAGAACTATCAGCGTTAATGATAAAACAAATAATACTTTTTTCATATTCAATCAATTATAATCATCTCTGTCCTTCGATTCATGGAACGATGCGCTTCGCTGTCGTTGGGCACCAAAGGTTTTGTGGCGCCATAGCCTTTTGCCGTTAGTCTTGCTGCATCCACGCCCTGGTCTATCAACGCCCTGCGCACCACTTCAGCGCGATCGGAGGATAGTTTCTGGTTGTAACTAGTGCTACCGACGTCATCGGTATGGCCAGCCAACTCCACCTTCAAGTCGGGATGGCGTTGCAAAAACTCGGTCAGCATTTGTATGCCCGGCTGTGAATCACCGGTCAAAGCCGAGCTGTTGTATTCAAACTGGATGTTTTGCAGCACCACCGCATCACCTGGGGAAAGTTCAACGACATCCACTGTGGCAAGGTAGTTGGCCGAATCGGAGCGGATTTCTTCGGGAAGTTCAAAAGTGTAGATATCGTAGCCCCCGTTGCCGCCTTCACGTTGTGAAGAGACGAAGGCCGTCTTGCCATCTGCAGCCACGAAGAAGTTGATTTCATCGCCTTGTGTGTTGATAGGGAAACCCAAATTAACAGGCTTTTGCCATTTGCCATCCTCTCCCCTGCGGCTCATAAAGAGGTCGAAACCGCCCATGCCGATAAGTTTGTCGGATGAGAAATAGAGCGTATGCCCGTCGGGATGAATGAAAGGCGCCATCTCCGTGCCTTTCGTGTTGATGGGTTCGCCAAGGTTTTGCGGTTCACACCAAGTGCCGTCGGCATTGCGCAAACTGCAATAGATATCTGCATTGCCATTGCGCCGTGAGACGAAATACAGTTCTCTTCCATCACTACTGACACAAGGCTGAGACTCCCAGCTGCTAGTATTGACACTGCCTTGCAGTCTTCGTGGCATAGACCAGATGCTGCCCAACCATTCCGACACGTAGATGTCGCAACTACTATCGCGTCTCCAGCCGCAGCCGGTCAGGTAGAGTTTCTTGCCGTCGGCAGAGATGAAGGCCGCTCCCGGGTCGACATCCTCAGGAAAATCCATAAAGCCAAGCGACTGAGGTTCCGACCATTGTTTACCATCCCATTGAGAAACGAAAAGAGATTCTATTTGATAGCCGTTGTCCATGGGCATCTTACGGGTAAAGAGCAGTTGAGCACCATCGAATGAGAGCATGTTCACGTATTCATCGTCGCTCGTGTTGACCAAAGCGCCTAAACTCTCGGGAGCAAAGGCGACAGGATGACTGATAGCATCATCGCGGAATGTAGCCAATTCCAGCATCTCCGCCACAGTCGCATCGTTGACGGCCTGACCGAAACTCTTGGATTGGTACCAACGCAACAAAGTGATTTCGCGCTTGTAGGAGCCACGTCTATCATACAATCTCGCTAAAGTGATGGCTGCCGGAGGGAACGCCATAGAATCAGATGACAAGGCATTCTCATAACCCAGTATGGCCAAGTCATAGTCATGCGTCTCCATACCGATTTCTCCTTCCAGGAGCCATGCCTCGGCATAATTGGGGTCTTCCAACACCGCCTTCAATGCTTGCTGATGTGCCTTTTGGTAGTCGCGTTTCAGAAAAGCCTCTTCCGCCGTCTCGTAGGCTTTAATAGCCTTCTTGGGGTGTTGGGCGAAAGCCGTAGATGCCAACGCCATGAACATCAATATGATCGCCAAGTGTTTCATTGTTTCTTGTATTTACGGATTTTGGCAATCCAGTTCCTGAAATCCACCTCAAACACCGTTGCCTTCATGGTGGGGGATTTCTCAGCGGTGACATAGCATCGTCCGTTATCGAAAAAGCAGATACCCTCGGTTTGTGCCCCAGCCAGTTGTGGCATCTCGAAACGACGGTGCGAAAGCTTCACTCCCGCTTCGTCGAAATCGAAGATAGCATACATAAATGGTTTAAAAAGCGATTTCACATACCCTATGATGACCAAAACGCCATTTTCCATGTCGTAGTCGATACCTGTAACCAGACCTTGCGAGTCGAAGCCGTTAATCATCTTCGCCACATGCTTTCCTGGCGTTTTGGGGAGTCGGTACAACTTGCAAGTTCCCGTTTCCCAGCCTTTGCTAAACAAATACAAATAGTCACCGATGGCAACGAAAGCCTCGCAGTCGAAATCGTGTACCTTTCTGCTGGAGAAGTCGGTCTGGTCGTCAAAGCTGAAGTTGATGGAGTCGACTACAACAGTAGCATCTCCCTTATCGGGAATGGCGGACAGAGGGAGCACATAGACTTTCAAATCTTTGCGGGTGCCTCTGTTGTTGCCGAAATCGCCGACATATACATTCTCGCCGTCGGTGCAGACATCCTCCCAATCCTTGTTTTTCACATTTCCGAGGGTGATCCTTTGGACAACGGCGAAGGTCGTCGTGTCAAGACCATAAAGGATAGGTTTTCCTCCACTGTCGTTGTGGGTCCATAGAAGACTGTTATGGAAGAAAATTCCAGATGTCTCGTTGACCTCCTCGGGCAGTTCGGCTTTAATTTGCGGAAAGAACAAGGGCCAGAAATCATTCTTACCTCTCTCCTGCGCCTTAGTCATCGGAAGTATCGTAAACAGTAGTAATGTGATGAGCAATCCTTTTTTCATAAGGAAAATGATTTAATTTGCAAAACTAAGCAAAAAAGTTGAATAACAGAGAACAAAAAAACGGGGTTGTCTTTGCTGACAATCCCGTTCCATATAAAAAATGAAAACTTATTTCGGATACACCTCGCCCTTGGCAGCCTTCAACGTGTTTTGCAGCAGAGAGACGATGGTCATGGGGCCTACGCCACCCGGAACAGGGGTGATTCTCGAGGCCACTTTATAGACCTCGTCGTAATCGACGTCGCCCATGATCTTGTAGCCCTTCGGGCTGGTGGCGTCTTCGATGCGGTGGATGCCCACATCGATAACCACGGCACCAGGTTTCACCATATCAGCAGTCACGAAGCCCTGCTTGCCGATGGCTGCTACGAGGATGTCGGCATTGCGGCAAATCTCGGTCAGGTTCTTAGTGCGACTGTGGCACAAGGTGACGGTGGCATCGATGCCCTTACGCGACATCAAGATGGCCATGGGCGTGCCCACAATGTTGGAGCGGCCTAACACCACCACGTTTTTGCCTACCGTCTCAATGCCCGAACGTCTGATGAGTTCCATGATGCCGTTGGGCGTGGCAGGGATGAAGCAAGGATGACCCAGTTGCATACGACCCGCGTTGACGCTCGTGAAGCCGTCTACATCCTTGGCAGGCTTGATGGCGTTGATGACCTTGTTCTCGTCGATATGCTTCGGTAAGGGCAGCTGGATGATGTAGCCGTCGATTTCGGGGTCATTATTAAGGAACTCCACCATGTCAAGCATCTCCTTTTCGGTGGTGCTTTCGGGCAGACGATACACAGAAGAAGTCATGCCCACTGAGTGACAGGCTTTCTCTTTCGAAGCCACATAGGTCTTACTGGCGCCGTCGTCGCCCACAATGACTGCTGCGAGATGCGGGGCTGCGATGCCATGGTCAATCATATCCGCGACTTCAGCCGCGATTTCCTTCTTGATTTGTTCGGAAATCAGTTTTCCGTCTATAACCTTGTTATCCATATTGTTGGTGTTTATCTTCTTTTCATTGCTCCAGCCATGCGCATCAGTTTCTTGCCACCACCGGTGGTCATCATGCGCATCATCTTCGAAGTCTCTTCAAACTGCTTCACGAGGCGGTTCACCTCCACGATGCTCGTGCCGCTACCGTCGGCGATGCGCTTGCGGCGTGAGCCGTTAAGCAGCTTCGGGTTCTCGCGTTCCTGAGGCGTCATCGAATAAATGATGGCCTCGATGCTCTTGAAAGCGTCGTCGTCGATCTCTTCTCCTTTTAAAGCCTTATCCATGCCGGGAATCATGCTGGCGAGGTCTTTCAGGTTACCCATCTTCTTGATCTGCTGGATTTGTTTCAGGAAGTCGTTGTAATTGAACTCGTTCTTGGCCAGTTTCTTCTGCAACTTGCGAGCTTCCTCCTCATCGAACTGCTCCTGGGCGCGTTCCACGAGAGAGACAATGTCGCCCATGCCAAGGATACGGTCGGCCATGCGTTTGGGGTGGAACACGTCGAGGGCGTCCATCTTCTCGCCGATACCGACGAACTTGATGGGTTTCTCCACCACCGAGCGGATGGTGAGGGCCGCACCGCCACGGGTGTCGCCATCGAGTTTGGTCAGCACCACACCGTCGAAGTCGAGACGATCGTTGAAGGCCTTGGCCGTGTTCACGGCATCCTGACCTGTCATGGCATCGACCACAAATAAGGTCTCATGCGGATGCACGGCTTCCTTGATGGCGGCAATTTCGTTCATCATCTCCTCGTCGACAGCCAGACGACCTGCGGTATCGATGATGACGACGTTCTTGCCTTGAGCCTGTGCATGCTTGATGGCGTTCTGTGCAATCTCAACAGGGTTTTTGTTGCCCTCTTCGCTATACACTTCCACCTCAACCTGCTCACCCAGCACCTTCAGCTGCTCGATAGCAGCGGGACGATACACGTCGCCGGCCACGAGCAAAACCTGCTTGCTGCGCTTGCGCTTCAAGTAGGAAGCCAACTTGGCGGAGAAAGTGGTCTTACCAGAACCTTGCAGACCTGCAATCAGGATGATGCTCGGCTGGCCTTTCAAGTTGATGTCGACAGCATCGCCGCCCATCAGTTCGGCCAACTCGTCGTGGACGATTTTAACCATCATCTCGCCTGGTTTCACCGAAGTGAGAATCTCCTGACCGAGGGCCTTTTCCTTGATGTTGTTGGTGACATCCTTGGCAATCTTATAGCTGACGTCGGCATCCAATAAGGCGCGACGGATCTCTTTCATCGTGTCGGCAATGTTCACCTCAGTGATATATGCCTGTCCTCTAAGGACCTTGAACGAACGTTCCAGTTTTTCGCTTAAACCTTCAAACATAATTCTCGAATTTTGGGTGCAAAGATAGGAATTATTGTTGAATTGTTGAAATGTTGAAATGTTTAATTGTTGGAATGGATAATGGCAAAAAGATTTTCAGTAATTTTGCACGTTTTTAAATCATAAAGCTATGATCAAGGAAAACCTGGAAAAAATCAGGGCGACGCTGCCCGAGTCAGTGACTCTGGTGGCCGTCAGCAAGACCAAGCCCGTCAGCGACTTACAGGAAGCCTACGACGCCGGACAGCGTATCTTCGGCGAAAACCATGCCCTCGAGATGCGCGACAAGCACGAAGCCCTGCCCAACGACATCCAATGGCACTTCATCGGCCATTTGCAGACCAACAAAATCAAATACATCATCCCCTTCGTGACGCTCATCCACAGCATCGACTCGGCCAACCTATTGGAGGCCGTCAACAAGGAAGCCGCCAAGCACGACCGCGTTGTCGACTGCCTGTTGCAATTCCACATCGCGCAGGAAGAGACCAAATTTGGCCTCGATATGACCGAAGCCCGACAACTTCTTGATTCTGAATCATTCAAGCAAATGCAAAACGTACGCATCTGCGGCGTGATGGGCATGGCCACCTTCACCGACGATAAAGCCGAAGTGCGCAAGGAATTCAAGCATCTGAAAGAGATTTTTGAAACTTTGAAAACTGATTATTTTGCTAACCAGCCACAATTCAAGGAGATTTCGATGGGCATGTCGGAGGACTATCCGATAGCCGTCGAGGAAGGAGCGACATTGGTGCGCGTGGGGAGCAAGATTTTTGGAGCAAGAAAATATAATATCTAATGAATTCTCTATTACCTCTATTATTACTCGCCGTCGGTTTTGTTGCCCTCATCATGGGCGCCAACTGGCTCGTCAACGGAGCCACTAGCGTGGGCATCCGCGCCAAGCTCTCCCCTCTTATCATTGGCTTGACCATTGTGGCTTTTGGTACCTCGTTACCCGAGATGATTGTCAACATTTTTTCGTGCGCGAAAGGCAGTCCTGGACTGGCCATCGGCAACATCATCGGCAGCAACACGATGAACATCTTGCTCATCCTAGGCGTGAGTTCCCTCATTTGGCCGATCGACGTGAGCCGTGTCTCCATCCGCCGCGACATCCCTGCCGGCTTTGTGGCCACCCTCGCCATCACCCTAATGGCCAATTACTTCTTCACCGGGGAAGCCCGCACCATCAACTGGATTGAAGGCATTGCCCTCATCCTGATGGGATTCGCCTATCTGCTGCTTACCGTTTTGAAAAACGACCCCGAAGAAGAGACTGAAGACGTACAAGAAGCCATGCCTTGGGGCAAAACGATCCTCTCATTGGCCGTTGGCATCATTGGCCTTTACCTTGGCGGCGAACTCGTTTCGCGCAACGCGCAAATCCTTGCCAAAAACTGGGGGATGAGCGAGAGCACCATTGGCCTGACCGTAGTGGCCACCGCCACTTCCCTACCCGAACTCATCACCTCCATCGTGGCCGCTTTGAAGAAAAACTCTGGCATCGCCATTGGCAACGTATTGGGATCCAACATCCTGAATATCTTCATGGTGCTGGGCATCAGTGCACTCATCACGCCCCTTCCTTTCGAGCCAATGATGAACAAACAACTGATGATTCTCTTCGCCGCCAACATCCTCATGCTGCTCTTTGTATTCACCGGCAAGGGACACAAGATATCGCGTTGGGAAGGCGCCTTGCTTACACTGGGCTATGCCGGATTCATGTGGTTCTCGTTGGCCATGCAATAAAAAAAGAGACGTAGCGCGCTACGTCTCTACAAAATTAGTCTCCCGCGACTTGTCATCAGTCAGCCAGTTGGAAGGCGGTCTTCACTGCCTCGTAGCTGCTATAGTCGACATCACTGCGGTCTTTGTAGACATTGGCTTCGATGGCCACGATCTTGAATTTCTGAACACCAGGGTTCACTTTCCACAAGTCGCTTTCCGTCCAGAATATGTTCAGACCTCCATCGCTCAGTGTGGCGACCTCAACCGAGGCTTCAAAAAAGTTGCCATCCTCGGCATAGTAATAGGTCAACGGAACCTGAGACCACGTGCCTCTCACATCCACGTAAACGAGAACCGCACCATGGTTGAACACATTGTTGTTGATGGCGGGATAATCGATGCCGACTGAATACTGGCCTCTTTCGTTTCCTTCGCTGTCAACATAAAAGAGATTCCATTGCCAATCCCTATCATAGATGGTCAGGGTCGAAGAAGCCACATTGGCATTGCCATCGTGGCCAGCAGGGCCTTGGGGACCTTGGGGACCGCGGCACGAAGCCAAGAACGAGATAGCCAAAACCGTCATGCAGATTAAACTCAGCTTTTTCATTTTGATAGATTTTTAATTATTAGACTTTAAATTACTTTCCATTTCGCCATGCAAAACTACAAAAACCTTGCCGAAATACTCCATTTTTTAAAAACAATCTCAAAAAACTGTAATTTTGCGGCATGAAAAACAAGCGCTATATAGTTCACCTTGCTGGCGTTATCGCCATGGTCTTCTGGGGCATGTCATTTGTCTGGTCGACTCAAGTCTATCAAAACCTCAACCCCACTGCGACCATCTTCTTGCGCCTTGTGGTGGCTACGATATTCTTCACAGCCATACTTTTCGCTTTCCGGATGAACGAAAAAGTCAAGAAAGAGCACCTCGGACTCTTTGCCTTGGCGGCCTTGTTTGAGCCTTTCCTCTACTTCATCTTCGAAGGCTACGGGCTGAAGAACACCTCCCCCGTCATCGGCTCCGGCATCATCGCCATGATTCCTTTGGTGACGCCTGTGGCAGCACGCATCTTCCTAAAGGAACGCCTGACTCCTATGAATATCGTAGGATTCATCGTTTCCTTTGTCGGCGTCATCGTCATGCTGTTGAACAAAGATCTCGAATTCATCGCCTCGCCCAAAGGCATCCTGTTCCTGTTTGGTGCCGTGTTGGTTGCCGTAGGCTATTCCATTGCACTCATCAAGCTGACGAAACTCTATAAGCCGATGACCATCACATGGGTTCAGAATATCATCGGCATGATTTACTTCATCCCTGTGGTGCTCATCATGGAGCGTTTCGAGCCGTCCAACTTCGCCAATGTGGGCGGATACATCGTTCCGCTGGTCTGCCTTGGCGTGTTTTGCAGCGCAGTCGCCTACGCATTGTGGGCCTTCGCTTACAGCAAGCTAGGAGCCTCACGCGCCAATGTCTACTCCAACCTGATCCCCGTCTTCACGGCCATCTTCAGCTATTTCATCATCCATGAGGCCCTGACGGCGAACAAGATCATCGGCATCCTGTTGGTCGTTGTAGGTTTGGTGCTGTCGCAATTGAAAGGGAAAAGCCATGATTACAAGTAAGACCAACCAAAAAATAAAGAACCTCGTCAAGCTGCAAAAAGCAGCCGAGCGCCGCGAGCAAAACCGCATCCTCATCGAAGGCCAGCGTGAAATTGAGCGTGCCCAAAAGTGTGGCTTCGTGATCGAGCAGCTGTATGTCTGCGAGTCGCTGCTGCGCGGACCGCTCGCCATCGAAGCCGAGTCCATCGAGACCGTAACCGAAGAGGTGTTCGACAAAATCGCCTACCGCGAAGGCAGCGACGGACTGTTGGCCGTGGCCATTCCAAAATACAATAGCCTCAGTGAGTTCAAACCCCAAAAGGATGCTTTGATTATCGTGTTGGAGACCGTCGAAAAACCCGGCAACCTCGGCGCCGTGATGCGCACCGCCGACGCAGCGGGCGTCGACGCCGTCATCGTGGCCGACCCCGCCACCGACCTCTTCAACCCCAACGCCATTCGTGCTAGCATCGGTTGCATCTTCAGCGTGCCAGTCTATGCCTGCTCCACAGAAGAATGTATCAGCTGGCTGAAAAAGAACGGCATCACCATCTACTGCACTTACCTCAAGGCCTCCATCGACTACCTTGATGCCGATTTCCGCAAGGCCTCTGCCCTCGTGATGGGCACCGAGGCCACGGGTATCTCCGATGCCTGGGTGGAGGCTGCCGACCAAAACATCATCATCCCCATGAACGGCATCGCCGACTCGCTCAACGTGTCGGTCACCACCGCCATCGTCACTTTCGAGGCCATCCGCCAAAGGAGAAAGCCATGAAAAAGGACTATTTCCTGCTCCACCTCTCGGTCTTCATCGCCGGCTTCACCGGCGTGCTGGGAAGGCTCATCACTTTGGACTCCGCCATTTTGGTTTGGTGGCGCATGGCGGCTGCTGCGTTAATCATGTGGGTGTTTTTGAAAATTTCAACGTGGGTTAAGGGAGACGCATGCAATGCGTCTCTACAGCGATACAAATTCAGGGACATTTTGCAGATGGGCGGCGTGGGCATGTTGTTATGCTTGCATTGGGTGTTTTTCTACGCCAGCATCAAGGCGTCCAATGTCAGCATCGGCGTGGTGTGCTTCTCGCTGGTGGGATTCTTTACGGCCTTGTTCGAGCCTATCATCAACAAGCACCGCTTTTCGGGACGCGAGTTCCTCTTCAGCCTGCTCACCATCCTCGGCATCTACCTGATCTTCCATTTCGATTCGCGCTATCGTCTGGGCATCGCCTTGGGTGTGGTCTCATCGGCACTTTATGCCTTGTTTGCCATTGTGAACCAACGCGTTGGTAAGCATTACGAAGCCAAAAACATGCTACTTTGGGAGATGGTGGGCGGTCTCGTCGGCCTGACCTGCCTCATACCTTTATATAATATGTTCATTCCCGTCGGGCGCATCTATCCCGTCGGCATGGACTACGCCTACTTGGCTTTCATGGTAGTAGTCTGCACCATCGGACTTTGTCTGCTGCAAATCATTGTGTTACAAAAGATTCCAGCTTTCACCGTCAATTTGACCTACAATTTAGAGCCGGTGTATAGCATCATCCTCTCCATGTTCATCTTCAGCGAATACAAGGAGCTGAATTTCTCGTTTTGCATCGGCATCGCGCTGATTATCATTTCGGTGGTGCTGCAGACTTGGAGCGAGATAAGGAAGCAGAATAAAATAGCATCACAAAACCGACAAAACTTGCAAAACAATTGACAAATAAGGGCGGCACCCAACTGGGTTGCCGCCGGAAAGCGAGCCGGTTGGCCGCTTTCCACAACATTTCATTAAGTTTTGACGGTTTTGCAGGTTTTGTGACAGAAAAAAAATCAGAGTTTTATCCTAACGAAAACCGGATAATGGTCGGAAGGATTGTGTCGGATGTAGGTATCAAACGAAATCTGCTGCGGCGCATCGTTGGCCTTGATGTTGTCGTCGAGGTCGTCGTCGGGCGTCCAATAGCTGTTAGTGAATACGCCGTAGGCCTCCACTCTTGTGGTTGGCGACACAAACACATGGTCGATACGGCTCTCAGTAAAGTAATTGGTTTTGAATGCATTAAACGTCCCGTTCTCCGCAAAGCGGATGCGAGCGGTATCGTAACTGTCCTTCAGTAGCCCCGATTTGGTGAAAATGGTATAAATCTCATCGTTTTGGTCCACGTTGAAGTCGCCCGTAATGAAGACAGGAGCACCTTGGGCAATCTCGCGCACCTTAGCCACGACCAGTTTGGCCGCTTCACGCCGTGCCACCACTCCCACATGGTCCATGTGGAGATTGAAGAAATAGAACACTTTCCCCTTCGACTTCCTGCGGTTGAACAAACCATGACGTCGTTCACCTTCTTTCACGGCAAACTTGCCCCAGGTGCAGATACGGATGCAGGCGGCATCCCAGCCGAGGCCGGGTTTTTCAGGCGTTTCGCTCAGCCAGAAATCGCCATGGTCCAAAAGTTGGAATTTGTCTTTCTTGTAGAAAATCGGTTCGTGCTCGCCGTCGCGTTTGCCGTCGTCGCGCCCGATGCCGATATAGTCATAGCCGTCGAGTTGGGCGAGCATGTCTTGGAGCTGCCCCCAAAGCACTTCTTGAGCGCCAAAGAGGTCAGGAGCCATGAAGTTCACCTGGTCACAGATGACTTGGCAACGCTTTTGCCAAATCTCGCCTTGCACGCTGTCGTTCCAGGCTTTGTAACGGATGTTGTAGGTGCCGACCAACATATCTTGGGCGGAGAGTTGCAAGAATGCCACGATGAGGAGGGCAAAAAGGAAGAGTTTTTTCATAGAAACAACATTTTGTTGGAACAAAAATAGAAAACAATTTGTTCAAATTTTCATTTTTTTGAAAAATCGGACAAATTCGATTCTGCAGAGACGCATTGAATGCGTCTCCTATATCGTTCATCATCGCCGTATAGAGACGCATTCAATGCGTCTCTACAGCGGGGGAACAAACCATTTTATTATACCACGCCCCAAAAACAAACATTTCCTCTTCGAAGGCAAAGCCTACGCTTTCATAATACTTTTGCAGACGCGGTTTATCCTTGTCGACAAGCAACGTAACCATCTGGAAACCATTGCTTAAAGCAAAATCAGTGCGGTCGCGCATCAGCATCTTACCGATGCCTGCGCCCCTATAATCGGACAAAATGGCCATACTGTCTAAATAGAATTCACCTGGACCGGTTTCCATCGCATTGCGACTCAAATCCATGCCGGAGGTCTGCTGAACAAGGCCGAAGGTCTTTTCGCGCATCTTAGCATAACCGGCACCATCATAGGCCACCAATGCCCCCACCTGTTTGCCATCAATTTCAGCAATGCGCGTGTTGCAATAACTATATAAGGTGTCGTCCATGCGACAAATCTCTATCAAATGCTCGTAGAGGTGACGCTGTTCATCTGGAAGGACAGCATCAAGGTCAAGCATATCGATGCCTGCCAATACCACACGCGCAATGAAAGGAGCATCCTCCGATGTGGCATCACGAATGTATATCTCTTTTCCCATAAAAAACGGAGACGCATTCAATGCGTCTCTACAGGGTTTAACGTAATTTATTTCTCTGATAATGAGGCGTTACAACGATGACAAAAAAGACAAGCGACACCAACACCGAGGCCGACGCTACGAGATAGGCCGTCGAGAACGAGAAATGTTCAGCCAGCATACCGCCCGAGAAAATGCCGATGCCGAGCCCCAAGTCCCATGTGGTGAGATAGGTGGATGTGGCCGTTCCACGTTGCGCATTGGTGCCCAGGTTGATGAACAAGGCGTTGAACGATGGGAATGCCGCACCAAAGCCCAAACCACAGCATAAGGCTATCAGCAGGAACGCCGCAGCCGTATAGTCAGTGCCCAAGACGTTGCAATGATGGCACATGCCCAAGCCGAACATGGCCAACACGACGATGCCCAGACCCAAGGCGATGGTCTGCGTCACCTTGCCCTTGTCGACCATCTTGCCCGCA
>Ga0247609_10004271_pt1 | contig 14264 bp, 17 predicted proteins | sample 172DNAGHGlowgp2_FD_193487 | JGI IMG/M metagenome (GOLD analysis project Ga0247609, IMG submission 193487) | Sheep rumen microbial communities from Palmerston North, Manawatu-Wanganui, New Zealand - 1728 DNA GHGlow gp2 | ecosystem: Host-associated > Mammals > Digestive system > Stomach > Rumen ...
GTTTACTCAAGGCGACATCGGCAAAAAATTATTTGGAGCTGGTTGAGGCGTTAAAGGCGCGACGATATACTTTAAGCCGTGTGAAACGCTTGCTATTACATTTTTTATTGGACGTGACAGCGGCGCAGGTTGAAGAATTGGACGCGACACCTTGCGCAAGATTATTAGCCTTCAACGAACGCGGACGAGCCTTGCTCAAGAAAATATCTGCGCCCATAGTCACAAAGCTCACGAGACATTTAAACCGCCGTGACATTCACGAGAGACGACGCCCCCTTAAGCCTTACCAAAAAATTTTATTGCTTGACGCGTTGGCTACGGATTTGCGAGAGTTTTTATTCCAGACGCCGCGCCCCCCGCAAAAAGACTTCGCCACGCCGCCAACCTTCATAAGATTTACTTGACACAAAAAAAAGGCTCGTCTATAATCGGCATTGTTATCTTATTAAAGGGAGGTGCCGGGCTTGAAGAGGACATTTCAACCCAACACACATTGGCGCAAAAAAACTCACGGCTTTCGCGAACGCATGAAGACTAAGGGTGGACGTCTTGTCATCAAAAGACGCCGCGCTCGTGGCAGGAAAGTGCTTACAGCTTGAAAGCGCGGCAGGTCACTAATCGGAGTGACCTTTTTTTTAGCTTTATCGGCGGGTGGAGGATTGCAAATGTTCAAACTGAGCAAGAGTGAAATATTTCGTGGCAAGCATGACTTCAACGCGGTACATAGTCGCGGGCGTTCGTTCGCTAATCACGCGATAGTTTTGCTCGTCATCCACGATGAAAGGTACAATGGCAAAGTCGGTTTCGCGGCAGGCAAGAAACTTGGCGGTGCAGTCATTCGCAACCGTGTTAAGCGTCTCATGCGTGAAGCTTATCGCCTAAATAAAAATTCTCTCCGTCAAGATTGCGCAATGATTCTCGTTGGGCGAAAGTTTCTTACAACTGCCAAGCTCAAAGACACAGAAAAAGCTTTCCTTGACCTTTGTAAGCGTGCTAAGCTCTTATCATGACAAGATTATTAATAACCTTAATAAAGATGTATCAACGCTGGTTGTCGCCGCTGAAGCCTCCGTGTTGTCGCTTCGTGCCTACGTGTTCAACTTATGCCCTAGACGCGCTGATAAAGTATGGTTGGACTCGTGGCGGGTGGTTGACGCTCAAAAGAATACTCCGTTGCAATCCATTTTGCAAAGGCGGCTATGACCCAGTGCCTTAACTTAAAGGATGTGATGTTTTGGAAGAACCCGGACTCTTTAGCGGCATATTCGAGCCGATAGAAAAACTTATGTCCGCTGTACTGACCTCGCTTTACTCTTTGACAGAAATGCTCGGCGTCCCTAGCTACGGCTTGGCGATAATCCTTTTAACCGTGCTTATAAAAATTCTGGTTTATCCGCTCACGAAAAAGCAACTCCAATCGATGAAGGCAATGCAACGTATTCAACCGCAGATGAAGAAACTCCAAGACAAATACAAAGACAATCCGCAGATGTTGCAGCAAAAGATGTTGGAGCTTTATCAAAAAGAGGGCGCAAATCCCATGTCGGGTTGCTTGCCGATGCTGATTCAAATGCCAATCCTAATGGGCATGTATTACACGCTTTATGCCTTCGACTACGGCGGCGCGGCTCCAAGCTTCCTTTGGTTACCGAGCTTATCGGAAACTGATCCACTCTATGCCTTGCCATTCTTATCGGCGGCAACAACTTTTCTTCAGCAAAAAATGATGTCCAACGCGAGCGAAGCCAATCAGCAAATGAAAATAATGATGATAGTAATGCCGTTGTTTATCGGTTGGATAAGTCTACAGTTCCCTGCGGGCTTAGTGCTTTATTGGGTGACGATGAACATTGTCCAGATTATTCAGCAGTGGTGGACAAATCGGCAAGACGACAAGGAGGCGGCTTAAATGGCGAATGTAATTGAAAAGACCGGCAAGACGGTTGAAGAGGCAATTCAAGCGGCGGTCGAAGAATTAGGCGCTAAAGAAGGTGAGCTTGACATTGAAATTTTGGAGACGCCAACGAAAAGATTATTCGGCTTATTCGGCGAGACGCCCGCGAAGATTCGCGCTACTGTCAAAGAAGTCGCGCCACCAGTCGCCGTCGAAGAACCTGCGCAAACGGAAGAAATCATTCAAACAGAGCCAACGACGATTGAACCAGTCTTAGAGCCGTCGCCCGTCGAAGAAAGTTCAGAGCCTTTCGACCGTGATAAAACTATCGACGCGGCTGAAGATTTCTTGCATGATGTCTTCGCGGCAATGAAACTCGATGTCGTAATGAAAATCACTGACGACGCTGAGGAAAGTTGCTTGATTGAACTGAACGGCAAGGGCTTGGGACTGTTAATCGGTAGACGCGGGCAAGCTCTTGACTCTTTGCAATATCTGCTGAACGTGGCAGTTAATCGTAAGAACACGGAAGATAAAGTTCATTTCATTTTGGACGTTGAAGGCTACCGCCAACGTCGCGAACAGGCTTTGATCAAGCTTGCTAAGGGCGTGGCTGAACGTGTGATTAAAACTCGTCACGAAGTCAAGCTTGAGCCTATGAATCGTCACGAACGCAAGATTATTCATACTGTCCTGCAAGATAATAATCGCGTCGAAACTCACAGCGCAGGCGAGGATCCTTATCGGTACATAATCGTCTCACTGAAAAGAAATAGGAGGTAATTTATATGGGTTTCTATGACAACTACAATTTTGACGGATGTAAGCTTTTTTCAAATCTCAAAAAAGGGCATATGACTGGACCTTGCTGGAAATTTTTATCTATAATCAGACAATTTAAATCAACTACCCCCCCGAATCATTAACTATTGCTGAGATTGGCATAGGCTTTGGCGCAACTACTTTGCAGATTTTGAAGTTACTTGACGAAAACGACGCTTATTACTGCTTTGATTTAGAAAATCGTATCGAAGAGTTCAAATATGATTTACAAGCACAAGACTTCGGCATAAAGTGTAAAATTATAACAAGGGGAAATTCTCATAAGCCACTTGATTCCTATAATTGGTCTTTGAGCAATATGATTTTCGAGATGCGCGAACGGCACGAGGCAGGAATTTTCGACGCGGTTTATTTAGACGGAGCACACAATTTTATTCACGACGGACTGGCAGTTTGTCTGCTTAAGGAACTCATAAAAGACGGCGGCTATTTGATTCTTGATGATTTATTTTGGTCATATGCTGAAAGTTCAACAGTACGAGAGTGGGGACTCCAAAGATTTACGAAAGAACAAACAGAAGATTATCAAATTTTCCACGTGCAAGAAATTTTCTTGACACACGACCCGAATTGGGAAAAACTCTCTTCACCGAAAGATGAGCGTGGTGTTTTTAGAAAACGTTCTAAACATGACGATGATAATGGCGAGGAAATTTTATCGTACCCTTTCCAAGAAGCATACGAAACTAAGATAATCATGACACCTAAACACGCGGCAGAAAGTAAATAGATAACAAAAAGGCGCGGCAACCTCAAGTCGAGGAAGTCGCGCTTTTTTTTGCCCTTAACGCAAAAGATTTTGTTGCGATGAATTCAGAACCCTTGTAGAGTCATTGCTACGGAAGACAATTTCAAACTCGAAGCTCTGATTCAAGCCGCGTCGTGAAATTATCGCCGTGAGCATTTGCCGAACATTTTCATCAGCGCGGGCAAGAATTCCCTCCTGCAAGGCAAGTTGTCTTTGCGCCTCCAAATCTGCCATAATCATTTCTTTTTGCTGTTCAAGCTTAATATCGTCCGCGAAAATGCCTTCCGATTGATGATGAACCTTAAAAGAATTCACGTCTGCATACATATCGAGGATTTGGCTCTGCGGCACGATAATTTTTATGCGATTAGTTAGCTCGTTATGTTCAAAGCGAATTGCCTCCAAGTCGCAGCCGCAAGTTATCGTTCCCGAATAATCCATTAAAAATTTTCTGTCGCTACCGGGCATATGCACTTCGATTAGCGGAATCTTCTTGTCGTCGTTAAAAGAAATTATCGACTTGAAATTTTTCCTTACTGTGATCAGTTCATGGACATTTTTTATTTCGTCGGTAACAATCGTCTGCATTTGCTGAAATGAAATCGTTCGTTGTTGCTCGTTGTGTTTGCGCCGCATAAAAAAATAAACTGCCGCCCCCGTTGCCCCAACTAAGGCAAGACAACCAGCCAACGTTGCGCCGAACGTCGCTCCCAACATATCAAGCAAGATAATCACCTTCCATATCACAAACTGCCGTCGCCACGAAGCAATCGCTATTTTGTTGCTGACGAGCGTTTTCGACTTGCACCACGCGACCTCCTCAAGCTAAATTCTTTAAAATACTTTTGCCGAAAAACGCCACGAGCTTATCTTGAGCTTTCTGCCTAATTTCGTCGTTAATGTAAAGGTGCGCGATACCAATCGCCATAGCAATGACTGCGGCATCATCGCTGTAGCCGACAATGGGCACTAAATCAGGAATCAAATCCACGGGCGAAATAAAATATCCAAGCGGTGCAACCATTGCCGCACGAATTTTCATCGGGACATTTGGATTTTGCGCGACGTAGAAAAGTTGCAAGACATCATAAATCAGATTAGCTCCCGCCTTTTTTGCGCCGCCTTTAAGTTTATCCCACAAGCTTTCCTCAGAATAACTTCCGCCGTACTTTTCAACTTCGGTTTGTTTAATGTCCATAGGGAACCCTCCGCCAAGTTAAGACTTCACGATTTGCGCAAGGTTAGCATAGGCGTCAGTGAGTGCCTTCAAGCCGTCGCGCATTTCCTGCATCTTAGCATCGGTTATGCCGAAACGTTTCTGCATGATTTCGACGAGAACTTTTTCTTCTTCAGGATAGGATTTATCAATCAACGCGATTGCGTAGAGTTCAAAGAAAATGCCGGTCTTCTCCTCAACGTCAGAATCATCGAACGCCGCAAGACCTTCAGCGAAGTCAATCTTGTGTGCCTTAGATAAGTCAATGTCGATTTCAAGCTTGTACGTGTCGAAAAGTTTTTTCTCTGCCGCGTCGAGTCTGCCGTCCGCGTAAATCATCGTGTAAGCTAAATTTAAAAAGGCTTCCTGCTTCTCGCGTGTGAGCTTAGCTAAAAACATAAATCACTCCCCCTTTAAGCCAATGCAAAATCTTTGCGAACTGCCAATGCGTTTATGTGTGTCGAATCAATCACATTGACGCCTTTTGCCGCCGCACCCAATCCAAGACCTGCCGCGACTCCTATGACCGCTAATTTTGCCGCTGACAATCCCGCAATCGCGCCCAAAGGAATTATCCCGCCGATTGATTCGTTGCCGACGATTAACGGCTTTTTATAAGTTTCCAATGCAATCACTCCAGCGTTAAAATTTTTTTCCACTGTAAATCGCGAATCATCTCGACGAAATCTTTTTCAAGTTCGCGCTCGTCCACTTCATAACGGGCAAGAAATTTATTCTTAATATCGCCGACCGTTGACTTACCGTCCGCAAGCTCAATAAAAAATGCCGCCGTCGAGTTCAGATAGTAAATCGTCAAGCTCTCCGCGCAGATTATCAACACGTCATCATTCATACGCCGCTTAACAAACGAACAGTGCGGGATTTTATTTTCAAGCCATGCAAAGATCATCATCAACGCTCCTCTGCAAGCTTGGTAACTTGAACGCCGGACGTGCTTCCATAACTTTAGTCGCAGCCCTGCCAGCCATGAAGCCTCCCAGAAGTGCTAACGCGCCTTTAATCGTCACGCCTGCCACTGCCAATGGTGCAAGCCCATTTCCTTCCAAAGTGTCCGCATTGATGACTGCGGGGCGTAAATATTTTTCCTTCATGACAAAACCTCCTTAAAGCGCAATGTCAACGTCAACATGATTCATAATCGCAGAAGTCTGTCCGTCCTCATCGATTGACGCAATGTAATTTTTCACGGCGGCGGAATTCCAAGCGTCAATGCCCTTCGTCAGCCACATTTCCTTGACGGATTGTTCAAGCACATTACCAATCGTGAAGGGAGCCATGCAATCAATCCTGAAGTCGCCATTTGGTCGAATTATGCCGCCGGCGTTGATTTCGCTCATATAACGTTCCATTTGCGTTTTAAGCTCCGCCGAACGTTGAATCGTTATCTTGCCAGAATATTTTTTGCTAAGCTCCTCTATCTGCCCGTAAAGAAAATTTTTCTGCTCATCGCTTAAAATAATCTCCGAATGTTCGTAAGCACGTCCGCTGGGCATGACATCGCCTAAGATAATCGAATTCGCGCCAAGCTGATAGGAAAGATTAACCATGTCCTCGACGCGATTTAAATTTTTCGGCGTGACGGTGTGCGCAATGACTAATGGTATGCCCGCGTCGCTGATTTCCAATGCGCCATTGACCGCCCGATTAAAACTGCCTTCGACGCCGCGAAATTCGTCGTGCAAGTCAGCCGTCGAACCGTCGATTGAGATTTGGAACCAAAAGTAACGATACTTGGCAAAGCGTCGGACAAATTTTTTCGTCAGCAAAAGCGCGTTGGTGATAACAACAAAGCTCGTGCCGTCGTCGTGTAGAATGTCCATAATGTCAAAGAGTTTATCGCCCAAAAGCAACGGTTCGCCGCCAGAGATTATGCATTGGAAGATTCCGCCGTCAGAAACGATTTGCCGTGACAGTTCGCACCATTTTTCCGGCGTCATCAAAGTTTTGCGGTCAACGTCGCCCGAACGATTGTAGCAGTGCTTGCATTTCAAGTTGCATTGCCCGGTTAGCTCGAATTGTAACGTTATCGGGTACTCAAACTTTTTCGGATAAGCTCCAACACTTTGCAACGCCGCGATATTTTGTTTGACAGTCTGCAAGTTGCGTTCGTCAAGCGTCCGATATTTTTTAAGGTAATTTTTCAAGCTCTCGCCTCCTTAAATCCTTACAAAGCATGTTTATTATTTCGTGAAACTCTTCGACGCTCATGTCGGAAAAAAATTTTTTGTAGACGTATTCGCCATTGCAAAGCGGCGGACGTTCGGAATAAATTTCGCAAAGATTATCCGCCGTCAAATATTTGCAGACGCTGTCGCCGCGATTAAAAGTTTTCATCTCGTCAACCAAATCGACATGCCGACAACAAGCCCCGCATCGCTGGCAATCATAAGGATAATAATCGTTCAGGTTATCTCCTCCTCAAAAAAATTTATCGTCTCCATGCACTGCGAATATTTCTGGCAAACTTCCTCCGCCAAGAGCACGCACGGCGGGACTTGTAAAGCCTCTGCGATTTTTATTATCGTTGTGCACGTTATGCCCTTATGAAGTCTTGCACATTCGATTTGGCTGATATAAGTTGCGCTCACGTTCGATTTTTCCGCGAGTTTTGCCTGCGATAATTGTTGTAGCACGCGGAATTTGTAGATGTTCCTGCCTATCAGCCGGTAAAGCCTTTCCGTATTTGGCTCCATTTCATCACCCTATTTAATTATCACATGCCGCGAAGTATTTTGGAAGGCACCCACGATTTATTTTGTTTGCTGTGGTTTAAGTTTCATTGCTTAGGATTTTATCAAATTGTAATTGCGCGTTGGTGTCCTGCCAGCTAAATGGCAAAAAAAATAGCGGCTAAGCCGCCGTAAAAATTTTTATCAGTTCAATCTTTGAGCTTGCAAGTAATCTTCGCGATGATGCCGTTGACAACTTTAAACTCAATCTTCTTAGTGCCGTCATTGCTATAGTATTCGTACTCGACGCCGTCATATTCTTGATCAACTTTATCAGCACTGCCGAAGGTTGAATTAAGAGCCGTAGCCGGAAGACCAACGCGCACGCTGTCAGGAGTCGTGATTGATTCGGAGCGTGTCGAAACTTTTTCAACTCTGCCGTGCTCAACTTCAACCTTAAAATTTGGATAAGTCCAATCGTCGCCGTCGCGGTGAGTGGGCTGTCCGAAGGCGTTAAGTAAGTCTTGTTCGCTCATGCCCGGATAAATACTACCAAGCGCAATCTTGCCGCCGTCGACTGCCGCTAAGCACAGTGACGAGCCTAATAACACCACGCCGCAGACGAGAGCTATAAAAATTTTCTTCATGATAGTTCCTCCGTCTTACTGTTTGAAATGTTTAACAAAGACATCTTCCGTCTCTGGGAAGCCAAAGTAGAAGCCTTGAATAATATCCGCATTGCACACGTCACGAAGATAAATATAAGTCGCCTCGTCTTCGACGCCTTCGATAACAACTTCCATGTGATTAGCGTGACACATCTTGATGATATATCTGACAATGTTGCGGTCGTATTCGCTGTTCAAAATGTCCATGATGAAGGCGCGGTCAATCTTAACCTGGTTGCAACGGAAATTCTTCATGAACGCCAAGTTAGCATAGCCCATACCGAAATCGTCCATTGCAATTTTAATGCCTAGCTCGTGGAAGGCGTTAAAGTGTTTATTAACGAAGTCCCAATCATAAACCTTGTTGCTCTCTGTTAGCTCAAAAACCAGCGTGCCAGGATCTATTTGGTTACGTTCGATGCAGTCCTTAACGAAGTCATAGAACAGTTGCTCTTCCAGCTGATAAAGGGAGATATTCACGCTGACTTCAAAATCAGGTTGAAGCTTTTGCCAACGCTTAGCAGTCTGAACGGCGTTTTCAATAATCCAGTGCCCGACGGGAATAATCATGCGTGAACGTTCCAAGAGCGGAATGAATTGCATAGGTGCGACGACCGAACCATCTTTATCATACCAGCGCAAGAGAGCTTCCGCCCCACTAAGCTTGCCCGTCTTGGCGTCAACTTGTGGCTGATAGCAAAGGAAGAAGTCATCACAACCGCGGGCGATTGAATTCTGCATAAGGTTTTGCATACCAATATCATAACGCCAACGCTCATAATAACCTCTGTCGAAGAACGCGACTTGATCTTTACCTTTTTGCCTTGCGAATTCCAACGCGACTTCAGCATAGCGTGTCAAGTTAATCACGTCGCTTGCGTCATCAGGATAGAATGCCGCGCCCGCCGACGCCGTGCAGAAGATAGTATCTTCGATGTTGCGAATCTCGCGCATACACAGCTGAATACTCGAATAAATAATCTCAATCTCTTCAGGATAAACGTCCGAGACGTAAAAGGCGAACATGTCATTATCAAGCTTGTAAAGGCGAATATCGGGTGGCAAGACGTTAGTTATGTCCTGCGCTAGTTGCTTAAGAGCGTTGTCGCCGAATTCATAGCCGTAAGTCTCGGTGATAAGTTGGAAATTATCAAGCCCGACAAAGATAACTGCGCCGCGAGCGTCAGGCGAACTGTTAAGCTCCTTCATCAAGTCGACGTGGAAGGCATTACGATTTAAAAGACCCGTGACATAATCCGCCTTTAACTTAATATCCATCCGAGCAATCACGCCCGCAACAAGTTCCGGCTGACCGAATTCGTCCGTGCCCGTCATCATACGCAAAGACACCCAACCATATTCTCCGTCGCGATTGACAAGGCGGAACTCAGCAGAGATTTCTACACCAGCTGTTGCCGAGCCGAGTTGCTCCATTGCGTCTTCCAAAATCTCGCGATCGTCATGCCAAACGAACGGCGCGAGAAGCCCTGCAAGATCTTCGACGAGTTCATCGGGGAAATTGAAATCGCGCACGAAATTTTTTGACAGCATAACTTGCTTCGTGTTCACGTCTACGACAAAAAGATATTCGTCCGCAGAATGCTGCAGGGCGTCAAAATAAGTTTTGATTCGGGCGAGTGGAGAATCTTCGCCGAGTTCGAGAAATAAATTTGTGCTCATAATCATTCTTCCTTTTGAATTTATCGCGCTTATTTTCGATACGAATTCGACGCCTTGAACGAATTCCCTGCCGCTTATTGAACAATCTTTACAAAGTCTGCTATCTTTGCAAGCAAATTGTCTATCGATTTTAATAGCGCGAGTCGATTGCCTCTAACATTTAAATCCTCGTCCATAACCATGACCGAATCAAAGAACGAATCAATCGGTGTGGAAAGTTTCTTAAGCACGTCCAAAGCTCCGAGATAATCTTTTTTGTCGCAAAGCTCATCCGTTGCAATCTTTATCGCCGCAAATGCCCCGTATAAAACTTTTTCCGCGTCCAAAGTAAATTTATCTGGCGTCATCTGCGCTGAAGTCGCTTTCTTAGCCAAATTGCTCACGCGCACGAATGATTGAACCGTTTTTATCGCGTCGGGCGTCTTTAAGAATTGTTCAACTGCCATTGCCTTTAACATGACTGCCAAAACGTCGTCCACATCATCAATCACCGCGTCGATAACATCATAGCGCATTGAATTGCCAAGCACGTTTCTTATACGCAAGCGCATGAATTCCGCGACTTCCTGTTGAATTTTCTCGCGACCAACTTTATCCGTTATGCTAAGTAAGTTCATTGCCTCTTCAACGAGGGCACTAATCGACAGCGACCAACGCGCACCGCTTAAAAGATTAACGATACCCAGAGCTTGTCGACGCAGTGCAAACGGGTCTTGCGAGCCTGTCGGGATTAAATTTCGGCTGAAAGTCGCCACTATGTTATCAATCTTATCTGCGAGGCTCAAAATTTTTCCAGCAGTGGTTTTAGGTTGCGCGTCGCCCGCGAATCGTGGCATGTAGTGTTCGTCAATCGCCATGCACACTTCGGAAACTTCGCCATCAAGTTTTGCGTATTCACGCCCCATGACACCTTGCAGTTCAGTAAACTCCGTAACCATGCCGGTAACCAAGTCCGCCTTAGAAAGTTTAGCCGCGCGAACAGCATTAGCCGCGTCGACACTGACCATAGCGGAAATTTTTTCGACGAGCTTAACAAGGCGTTCGGTCTTCTCGTAGACAGTACCAAGCCCCTCTTGAAAGACGACAGTTTTAAGGCGTTCGCGGTGTTCTTCAAGAGATTTCTTCCTGTCCTCGTTGAAAAAGAACTGCGCATCTTCCAAGCGTGCCTTTAGAACTCGTTCGTTGCCATGCTGAACAATATCAAGATAATCTTTACCGCCATTGCGTATCGTTATGAACAGTGGCATTAATCCGGAATCATTTTTCACGGGGAAATAGCGTTGATGATCGCGCATAGGAGTTATCACGGCTTCAGCTGGCAGGGCAAGATATTTTTCCTCAAAAGAACCAGCCAACGCTGTCGGATATTCAACCAGATAAAGAACCTCTTCTAACAGGTCGTCGGTTATCTCAGCGACGCCGCCTTTTGAATTTGCAACTTCATTAATCTGCTTAACAATCATTTCGCGCCGCTTGTCTTGGTCGACTATAACAAAATTTTCCGCGCAGGCTTCAACATAATCGCCCGCCGTCGCAATTTCAAATTCGCCCTTGCTTAAAAATCTATGTCCGCGTGAAGTTCTGCCGCTCTTGACGTTGGCAAGCTCAAAATTAATTACTTCGGAGCCAAACAAAGCTACAATCCAACGCAACGGACGAATGAACTTGAAGTCCAAGTTGCCCCAACGCATATTATTCGGGAAGTTCAAATCGCAAATGATTTTCGGCAAGAGCGTCTGGAGAATCTCTGCTGAAGGTTTGCCTTGTTCGTGAATCACGGCGTAAATATATCCGTCGCGGATAATTAAGTCTTCGGGACGCACTTTATTTTTCTTTGCAAAGCCAATCGCCGCCTTAGTCGGGTTGCCATCCGCGTCGAAGGCGATTTTTGATGACATACCGCGCTTTTCCGCCTCAATATCACTCTGAACCGTCGCTACGTCGTCTATCAGCAAAGAAAATCTGCGCGGTGTACCCAAAGTTTTTATCGTGCCGAAGTTGATACGCGCCTCAGTCAAATTTTTTTCTGCCAAGTCTTTAAGTTGATTTAAAATGTTCGGCATGACGTGTGCGGGGATTTCTTCCGTGCCAATCTCAAGCAATAAAGTTTTTGTGTCCATTACGCGTTCACCTCCGACTTTTTCAGCAACGGATAACCCAATTCCTCGCGTTGCTTAAGATAAACTTCAGCGCACATACGAGCCAATCTCCTAACTCGCCCGATAAAAGCCGTCCGCTCACTCACACTGATTGCGCCGCGTGCGTCAAGCAAATTAAACGTGTGCGAACACTTCAAGACATAATCATAAGCTGGGTGCACGTAGCCAAGCTTGATAATCCTAACCGCTTCCGCCTCGTACTTGTCGAACAGTTCAAAGAGTAAATCTTCGTCGCTAAGGTCAAAGGCGTAACTTGTCTGCTCGAATTCGTTCTGATGAAAAATATCGCCGTAAGTGACGCCGTCCGCCCATTCAACGTCGTAAACATTCTCCACGCCTTGAATATACATCGCAAGCCTTTCAAGCCCGTAGGTTATCTCCACTGCGACCGGTTTAACGTCTTGACTGCCGACTTGCTGAAAATACGTGAACTGAGTTATCTCCATGCCGTCGAGCCAAACTTCCCAGCCGAGACCCCACGCGCCTAACGTTGGTGACTCCCAATTATCCTCAACAAAGCGTATGTCGTGCTTTGCCGCCTCAATTCCTATCGCCGCGAGACTGTCAAGGTAAAGTTCTTGAATATTATCGGGCGAAGGCTTCATTATCAGTTGCAGTTGATGATGTTGATAAAGTCTGTTGGGATTGTCGCCATAACGACCGTCAGCGGGGCGGCGTGAAGGTTCCGTATAAGCCACGTTCCAAGGTTCCGGACCGAGTACGCGCAAGAATGTAAACGGATTCATTGTGCCCGCTCCCTTTTCCACGTCGTAAGGCTCCGCGATTATGCAACCCTTGTCCGACCAAAATTTCTGCAAAGCAAAGACTAATTCTTGATACTTCAAACGTGTTACCTCCTTAATAAATTTCAATGCTGTTATAGCAAATGCCCGTTGCGTTGTCAAATTTCATTGTAAAAGCTATCTCGTTCGACGGGCTGATAACCGCACTCCGAAATTATTTTTTCCAACGTCTCACGAGTAATACTAGCTGAACTCTTCGCGCCCGCCGCATGAATAATTTTTTCTTCGCCAAGTGTGCCGTCCAAATCGTCTGCACCAAAATTCAACGCCAACTGCGCTATTGGCAACGTCAGCATTATCCAAAACGCTTTGAAGTGTTCAAAGTTGTCAAGCACAAGTCTAGACAGCGCGAGCATTTTTAAATCTTCCCACGAACCGACGCGCCGCAAATTAAATTTCTTGCCAAGTTCTGTGTTTTCTGGGTGGAAAGGGAATAACATCATCGCGACAAAACCACCGGTCTCGTCTTGCAGGTCACGAAGTTTGATTAAGTGTTCGACGCGCTCTTCAATCGTCTCAATGTGCCCGTACATCATCGAAGCGTTTGTTCTAAGCCCAAGCCTATGAGCCGTCCGCATAACGTCAAGCCATTCAGAAGCCGAACATTTTTTTGGACAAATGATTTCGCGTACACGGTCTGATAAAATTTCTGCGCCGCCACCAGCCAAACTCGTCACGCCCGCTTGAATCAAATCGCTTAAGACTTCCGAAAAATTTTTGCCACTTAGCTTGCTGAAGTTGACGACTTCGACGGGAGTAAAAGCATTAATCCCGACGTGCGGCAGAATTTTTTTCACGAGCTTAACGGCGTCGAAATAGTAGGAAAAATTTTTATTGGGGTGCAACGAGCTGACGATATGAATCTCTTTAACCTGCGCGGAGTTGTGAAGAAGTTTTTCTACGTCGTCGAGTTCGAGAGTAAAGGCGCGATTGTCGCCGCTCCGACATTGATAAGCACACAGCGGACAATTCGCACTGCAAACATTAGTTAAGTTTATATGGCGATTGACCGTGTAGAAAATTTTCTTGCCAGTCTTCGACTCTTTGACGCGCCGCGCAGATTCCGCCAAATATAAAAGGTCGTTGTCCTCATAGAGCGCGAGTATCTCATCACGTTCAAGCCGCGCACCAGACGAAATTTTATCTTTGGCACGTGCTAAGCTATTCATTGCCAATCCTCCTGAAGTTGCAATCGACAGCGGCGGGAACTCTGCCAGCCTCGCGAATAATTTTTATAATCTCGTCCTCTTCAAGATGAGTCGGTGAAGTCGCGCCCGCCTCATGCAAAATATTTTCGTGGTGAATCGTCCCATCAATATCATTTGCTCCGAAACTCAACGCCACTTGCGCAACTGGTACCGTCAACATCACCCAATAGGCTTTAATGTTCGGGAAGTTGTCAAGCATGAGCCGCGAGATTGCCAGCGTCCGCAAGTCGTCCCACATCGACGTTTGCTTAATGTCGTGTTCAAGCGCAGTATTCTTCGGCAGGAACGGGAAGCATATAAACGTTTGAAAGCCGCCAGTCTCGTCTTGAAGGTCGCGCAGTCTGATTAAGTGTTC
>Ga0247609_10004272_pt1 | contig 14263 bp, 12 predicted proteins | sample 172DNAGHGlowgp2_FD_193487 | JGI IMG/M metagenome (GOLD analysis project Ga0247609, IMG submission 193487) | Sheep rumen microbial communities from Palmerston North, Manawatu-Wanganui, New Zealand - 1728 DNA GHGlow gp2 | ecosystem: Host-associated > Mammals > Digestive system > Stomach > Rumen ...
GTTTCTTTTAGCCCTCATCCATTCTGCCCTGCTGCTGTTGGGACTCTTTCTTGGCAACAGGCTTCGCCTTGGTCTACCCGAATACGACAACCTTTTCTACCTGGGTCTCATGTTGGTAGTTGGTGTCCGCATGTTTTTCCCTGCGTTCAGCAAAAAAGAACGTCCCGCCTTCGACATCTCCCGCTGGTCTGTGGTGCTGTCCTTGGCAGTAGCCACAGCCATCAACACCCTTCTTGTGGGTCTTGCTTTGGGCTTCCGTGTTGCATTCTCCGATGAATTGTGGATATCGGCCGTCCCCTTGTTTGTTGTCATGTTCCTGCTTTGCTATCTGGCTGTGATGCTGGGTCGCCGCAAGAAAACGCTTCGCGAACGTCGTTGGCAGCTTTTTGCAGTCCTCTTCTTGTTGATTTTCGCTATCAAAGGAGCCTTCTTCTCCAATTGACTTAGCGGCTCTTCTGTTCGGCATTACCAAGCGCAACATCCATACTATCAGTCAGTGCCGGACTTGATGAATAGATGTTTAGTCAGTCTTTAACCCAAATCGGTCATTAGGGTTTATGGCAGATTAGCATTTGTTTCGAGCTTTTAGTGTCCGATAAAAGTGCTGAAAGCACATAATCCTATTAACCCCACACGAAGCGAAGTGCCGTGTGGGGTGGGGACATGTATCCTAATCCTGCGTGCCAGAGGCACGCTACTTTGTAGATCGTATGTTGTAGCTACCAACAGATGAACGAGGGTGTCGTGAAGGCTTTCACGACACAGCAGTATTCTCGGGCGACCTCTCGGTCTAGCCCTATCGGACCATCCACTGGATGCTCCTTCATCACCCAAACAAGGATGAACCCAAATCGGTCATTAGGACGACTTTTGCCTTCTTTCTCGCTTTTTCCGGTACGGTTTTGGATTATCAGTCACCAACTGCCTTCACCACTTTCCTCTCGTTCTTTTCCCGTTGGCATTTCCAATCAGCCACAGTGTAACTTAGCCTCCGGTTCGCCATGAGTTCGATACTCTAACGCGTGACCCACACTAAATTAACGCTATTTCTACGTTTCAAAAGCGTCGAAATAGCGTTGAAGTAGCGTTGAGAAAGCGAACCTTGGGCGGACCCTCTGTTTACCTGAAAGACAGTCCCGACCCAACAGCAGTTTCTGGACGAATTATCTTTATCCCAAATCGGTCATTGGGGGTTACATCAATTACGGTACCCCCAAAGAAGGTTTTTCGAACTGTAGCAACTGTAGCGTAGCACCCGCCACATCGAGCACCCCACTAGGATGTCCATCTGCCGGAAACCCAATGTTTTTTGTTATGTCGAAGAATTGTTGTATTTTTGTAAATCAATAAGGTCAAGATATGAGCAAGTATGAGATACCATTCCTTACAGCAGCAGTGCATGCTTTTGGGGAACGCTTCGCGATGACGCGACAGGCGGCTTTCAGTTATTTGCTCGAGCATAAGGGGTTGGCGTTCCTGATAGAGTTCTACGATGTGGAACACTTGCAGTCGATGGACGAGACCATCGACGACCTGATTGTTTATTGTCAAAAGAATGGAGGTAAGCTCGTATGAACCACCCAACCCATCATCAAACAATAAAAAATAATCTGAAGTTCTTGTTTGATTGCTGGTTTGCCATAGTGTTTGTTTTCACATGGCAGTTTATATTACTTATATAGGAAAATGGTGCAAATCGTGATGTCTCCATATTAGACATGATATTTGCTTTGGCTGGATAGGGATGTAATGAATTATGTGGTTTTAATGAGATCTTGACGCTTCAAGTATCAGTAAATTCAATATGATACATTGCCTCCTTATGGTTTTTTTACATTTGTTTCCTGTTGTAATAATAATTATAAATCATTTGTTTTCAGTTTTTTATAATGAAACTTATCTTTTTTTGCATCTGTATTGAAAAAAATGTGTATATTTGCACCCGATTTTCCAGTAAGAGTTATTGCTGGGGGATGCGAAGAAAAGCATTTGTATAGGTCTACACATTGAAGTTCTCCATATTTCTAAACCAAGGACCTCGATACTGATGCCTTTTGTTTCAACCTATGTATTGGTCTCAAACCTCTACAGATGGAAGCACAGGGTAAAGTTCACTTGGTTTTACTTGGTAAGGGCGTTTGGTGATGCCTAATATGTGTAGAACTAACAACACGAGTTCTATGCTTTTTTATTTTGTGAAACGCCAACCGTCGGGGGCTCAGGAAGGCAAAGAAAATGGACCAATATGGTTTTGGGCTTTTTAATCGGAGTTGCATTGACAGTATTGACTGTTGTACTGGCAGTAGCCTTTGGTAAAAGAGATCTGTCGCCACTATCTTATATTGTTATAATAGTGGCTCTTGTTGGTTTTAGTCTTGAAGGAATCAAATACATAAACGCGGTAAAAAACAAAAAGGATGCCGCTGAGATGGCCAACAACATAGCGGCAATTGCAGAGACATTGGTTTCAATTACGGGAGACAATGTGCAGAATTATCGACTGGGTATTGCCGAAGCTTCCGCGATAAAAGCAGGATTGCGATTTGCCTACCCTGATGTTTCAAATTATATTAAGACTTCGGATCTTATGGGTAAAACCCTGTATGAATGTACTGAAGTATGGCGTGAGAGTGTAATAAAAAGTGCCGACCACAGTATCTGGATGGCGATAATCTGGATGGCTGGGACGTTGGTGGTAGTCATTTTATTGTTATTACTTTCAACCAATATAGGAGGCATTCGCAGCAGAGGCATCTCGACATCAGTTTGTAGTGACGAAAGCTATATTTCTTCCCACTCATATGATGATTTTTAAACAAAGTCAAAAAAGATAATAATAAAAATAGTATAGTCATGTCAAGTCATCTCATTATCGGATTGGGCGGAACCGGCGGAAAAATAATTCGCGAACTCCGCAAGCGTATTTATCAAGAGTTCCGAAGTGTTGAGCCCGGAAACGGAGTCCATATCGACTATGTCTATGTCGACTCTTCTCTCAACGACCTTAACAATCGTTCAGACTGGAAAGTGCTTGGAAAGAGTGTCCATCTTGGTGAAGCACAGAAGGTGGACATCAATGGTATAAATGCTTCTGTGCTCGATAATATCAATCAGTATCCCGGCTTGCGTGCCTTTATGACGGATGATGATATCCGTATGATTCGTTCAGACCGTCAGATGGGTGAGATTATTGGCTCAGGAATAGGAGGCCAGCGTCGTCGTTTGGGCCGTTTGCTTATGGCAAACAATATGGCGAATGCTGGAGACCGTGGCAACTTCGAAAACATTGTTCGAGCAGCCGTAAAACGACTTCAATCTGATTCAGGAGACGAGAACGTAACCTTCCATATCTGTGCCGGTCTTGCAGGCGGTACAGGTTCTGGCAGTATTATTGATGCAATTGCCCAAATACGTTCATGGTATCCATACAATGATAAACCGCAGAAATACAAAATGCGTTTAATCGTTTATGTGCCCGAACAGGCATTGGCATATGCCAGCGATGACGTAGGCTACTATCAAGCCAATGGGTATGCAGCTTTGAAAGAACTGAATGCCCTCAGTGTTGGCGAATACAAACCAGTAGATGTCAAAGGTGAGATTGACATCCTTACACAAAAGCCCAAACGTCTGCTTGATGGACAGCCGGCATTTGAGGCATGCTATATTTACACCAATATCAACGAACACGGCAAGATAAAAGACCTCAAATATGAGTTACCAGCTACCGTGGCAGATTTCCTCTTCCAAACAATTGTGGTTCCAGAAATCACAGGAGGTAAGGGGAAAATGGAACGACTTGATTCAAATGAGAATGATGGTGCAGCTCCGGAGGAAGATGCCGCTGGAATTGCCAGTCGTTCACGAAAGTTCCTCGCCTTTGGCATTACCCGTGTGTCATACCCGGAAGCAGAAGTTCGCGAGTTTGTTACCTATAGCTATGCCCGTCAGGCTGCATTGCAGTTGACATATAACTATTGGATTGACGGTAAGGGCTACGATGAACGTACACTTGAAGAGGTCGGTTCTGGTTATAGGGAAGAAATCAAGAATCCCAAGAACCGTGGCCGTTGGATGCTTGATGCAAGTCACCTGATGCTATCAGAACCCATCATTGAAAGTACCGCCACTAAAACCTGGCGTAGTCTTGACAATACATGGAACACTCGCATTGCTCGTGAAGTAATCGATATAACCAATTCAGAACCAGATAAGAAAAAATGGGTCAACAAATTGTCTGAACGTTGCAAAAACTTCTATGAAAAGGATTTCCGTAATGTTGGTGTAAAATCGTTCTACAAAAACCAACTTGAAGAAATTAACGCATACTCCAACTTTATCCGACGCCATATCGAGCAGATTCTTTTTGATGAATGGGTGACAGGAACCCGTTCTGCTCTTGAAATCGAAAAATACGTTGGCTACCTTATCGAAGACTGCATTGACCGTACAAAAGATTGTGAAAACAAGCGCACACAACTGGCCAACGAAGAACTGGCTAAGGCCGAAGCCGAGATGAAGAAGCAGAAAAAAGAGTACGACAATATTACCTGGATACGCGACATGATTGGTGCTTCTGAGAAAATTCTAGGACGCTACCAAACTGCCATTGTTGACTACTATATTATCCAGACCCGAGTTGAAGCTTTCTCCTACTCAAAAAAGTTGCTCGAAGCAATCATTATCAAACTCGAAGAGATGAAAGAGGGCATAAAAATGTTCAAAGAACGCATCTCTGGAATTAAGAAGGAGGTCGAGGAACAGGCTGCCAATAAATGCAAGGTTAACGAAAGCCAGGACGATACCAACATAAAACGTTATGATCCACAGAAAGTCCGCAACATTGTTAAGCAGTATACCTCCAATGTAAAATATCAGGAAGAATCCGCTCGTCAAATTCGCAGAAAGCTTGTTGAACAGATTGGCGACACAAGTGAACATTCTTTCTCAAGTCTTTACGCAAAAGTCGACAAAAGCACAGCAAATGACATCATCCTCAATGTATGTACCGATTGTGCGATTAGTGCAATGGAAGAAACCGCCAAGTCTTCGGCAATCAACCGCATGGTGGGTGTCAATATCCTTGAAAAACTTAAAGATGAACTCACCAGCGAGGAAAAGCTTGAGGAATTTGTAAGGATGACCATTCGTAAATCTGGTGCATGGATCCAGTTTAATAGAGAAGAGGTTAACAAAGGTGGCGCCACTAAGCCCTCAATGGTACAACTCAGCATACCCAAAGCCAGCGAAAACACACAAGCATTCCGTGACAAATTGATTAAGGCCTTCCGCGCTCAGATAAAGGGTGAATTCTCAGAGAAAGAGGATGTGTCACTCAACTATAATAACAACGAGATAGTTTGTGTTTCGGCTTATTCAGGCTTCCCGCTACGCTTTGTTTCCAATATGACTGTTCTTCGCGATAAATACAACCATCTGTTGGCAGACAACAAAGGCGATATGCACCGACTCTTGTTGCACACCGAAAGTTTCGACAAAGAATTACCCGAACTCTTCAGTTTCGATGCCAACGAACTCCGTTGGATATTAATCAAACCGCTTATGCTTGCCTATACTTTAGGACTCATTGAAGAAAAGGTAGATTCTGAGACAGGTGAACATTTCTCCGCGATGAAACAAAAAGACCAGTTTGGTGAAGACGAGTGGGTCAAGATTGGAAAGACCTTTGCTGCCGCACTTGATTACTTGTCGGGTGACTATGCAAAAGCCAAGGGACTGATGACTCAAGTCGAGAACACGCTGAAGACTTCTGCTCGTACAAATGAACAAAAAGCCACGCTGAAACTCAAACTTAGCAAAGTGTTGAAGAACGAAGTCCTCAACTCGCTTTGCAACGGCAACGAGTTCCATCCCGATTTCCCACGCTACAAAAATCTTGCTGTCGAAATCTTGAATAAAGAATTGAAAGAATTGTAATAAAAAAGAATAATAGTTATGGCACTGAAAAAAGGAGTTTGCAAGAACTTTGGGAATTGCAATCTTGCAGATAATAATGAAATACAAGAAGTGGACTCTTCCGAGTTCAGATGTCAAGAATGTGGAAAGGAATTATACGAATACAAGGAGCCGCCAAAACCTTTCCCACTAAAAATTATCCTCATTATCATAGCTGCTATTATTATCATTGGAGGTGGTATCTTGGCTTATTTTGGATTAATTAAAGACCGCCCGCTCCCATTGGTAGAAAGTGTATTGTTGTCACTTAATAAAGAGGTGATACCTCTTTATGTGGGAGAAAGCGACACCTTGACAGCAACCGTTGTCACTCACCCAGCCGATGCAGTTGTTTCCGTTTTCTATATGTCTGAGAATGGTAACATAGCACAAGTAGGCGATAATGGAGTAGTTCGAGCAATCTCAAAAGGAGATGCCAATATTATGGTCGTTGCCAAAATGGAAAATGGGGTCGCTGACACCGTATTGGTTAAAGTCACCATCAAAGAGTCGCCACTCGACACCGTACCTTCTCCCCAACCTAACAAAAATGAAGGGAAAGGAGGAAACAACGGTTCCATTCAAGGAGGTTATAGTGTTAGTAAGAGCTATGGAACCTATAATCTGGGTTGGGGACTATATAAAGGGGCTATGGAAGATGGGAAACCTAAAGATGGTATTTGGGGTGAGATAAAAGTTACTCAAGAATACACCATAGACCTGAAGGATGGACGGGGAAGTACATTGAAAGTCCAACGTGGAGACGTCATCGTTAACCCCAAATTCAAAAATGGTATATTTATGCTTCAGGGGGAACTGCATCGTACAGACGGTACGCGTAGAGTTTTATAAACAATCGTGATGTTCCAGAGTCTGAAAAAGAGGGTTTTGTTTTTGTGCCTGCTGTTTGCAGTGGGCGTAGAACCATTATACGCACAACAGATAGAAACATCACACTTACATTTTCTACAACGTCTTGCATCAGGAATAGAACGTGGTGAATTAGAGGGCAAAAGCATAGAACAATATATGTTGGAAGAAAGAATAACACTTATGGAGGGAAATCTTTCTATGCTAAAAAGCCTACTTGCAGATACTTCCGCATTAACCGAAATTGCCATTGTGGATGGGAAACGTTGTGCCGCCAGCTTTTACAAGGATAGTTCACGGGTGTTTGCGATCACATATCCTGCAGACTATCAACTTGTCTTAGGGGTTACCCTAATGGATGCTGAAGATTATCTATATGAGGCCGTGAATAACACTCCATTGCCTCCAATAGATTCTATTCCAATATCTTCGGATTTGTTAATTCAACAAGGAAACAGTCTCATTTATGTCAAACAAGGAAGTAGCTACATTATTCCAGAGCTAAACTCGAATCGATATTATGTGGCAGTTGAAAAAAAATATACAGTTGTCACCGACACACTATCATCGTTATTATTAGGGAAAAAGATGGAATCAGATAGTGTTTCCCTTAATGAAGTAGGTGATTCTGCTGATGTAGAAGTGATAAGCCCACCACTTCCCAATAATAAAAGAGATTTTTGGCTGTTGACTTTTCTTAACAGAATATTCAGACCCCATAAAACGTATCTTCAGGAAGCGGATTCTACGAGTGACACGATTCAGACAAATATGTCTGTATATGAAGAAACAGACAGTCTTATGTATGAGAATACTGAATTACCATCTGACTCCTTAACAATGTTGGGAGACTCTTTGGCATTTGAGTTGCTTTATAGTGAGGACATGCCCGTTGAATCAATGGCAAATTTAGTCACAGGGACAGATATTGATGATTCTATTAACATAGATATTCTATTGGTAAAATATGGCTACAGAACCGAGCAATTTACTGTTCCATTACGTCAGTGGATTTCTTTCTGTCTTGCTGAGGGTTGCCAACCATATTTTGGTGTCATTAGCCATGATAGTGATGAGGTTGTATGTGAATTAATTATGCATAATGAACTTTTTGGCTATGCACATGTGATGAAACTAACCTTCGACCCTATTATCATTGCACAACGTAGGGGTGTCGTGAAAGCTCGTCTTAATAGTTATGTTCCAATTAACAATCTAAAAAGTTTGTTTGATGAAGATGAATAAAACCACATATAAAAACATACTTCTATTGGCGTTACTATTGTTGCCCTTTCTTGCAATGTCTCAAAAAGCAACAAGAGAGCAGATAGACAATATAAGACACGATAAACGCTTTCTCTCCTCTACAGAGACCTATGCAGAAACAGAAGCCGAGGCAATTGATGAAGCCCTGAAAAAATTGGCATACATAGTGAACATGTATATTAGAGATAGCACAAATTTGAAAATCGATGTAAACCAAATTAATCTAAAAGAAAAAGAGGAACGGTTGACATTTCAGGAAGATGGCTTTTTCTATGTACTCATTTATGTACCTAAAAGTGTGATACTAGAATTATGCGGTAGTCATTCCTCAGTAAAAGAGGAGAATCCTAAACATCAAATTACATTATTGCCTCCAACACCTATAGAGACTCCATTACCATCAGAAATATCTAGCAAAACAGCGGATGGGGCGAAAGACCTTACAGAATGGCAGAGAGATGCCATCGAGGAACTTCTTTTAAGTGGGAATCTGCATACAGCAATGGCCAAACTCCAACAGATGAAAGATTTTTTTAAAGTGAAACGATGGGGGGCTGGAAAATCCTGTCCGGATGCAGCTAAGGCATATTGGATTATATTTGATGACAATCAGAATTTGGTAACAATTCTAGGATCTGGTACCAATAAGCGTTGGGATTTTTACACAGGAAAAATCTCATCACTTGACAACTATAAAAATATGAATGCAATTTGGTTTTATTTAGCAAAATAAAAAATCATGAAGACTAGACTTTTATTATTTGCCACTTTTATGACATTAATCATTCCTCCGTCACTCTATGCTCAGAATGGAGTGAATTTCGGATTCCATGATGGAATTGAAGATGGTTATTTAAAACGCACAATGGAGCGCAATGCCTCACTGCTTCTTACAGCAATAAATGTCGCTGAAGCAAATGGAAGTGACATTAACTATAGCGGTATAGACATTGACAACCTTGCGTCTCAGAGTATAGGTTACACATGGAAACATATGCATATGCGAATTGAAGATGACTATATAGCTGAGCGTTGTCTATGCATAAAGTCAAAATCAGGAGCTATTATTGCCTATCAGGCACGTAATATTAAGGTGAAAATGAAGCCACTGGATGATGCATATGAAGGTGACTTGAATCAAGAGGTGAGTATTGAATTCAATCGACGTGGAGCAATTAGTGACTTCAATATCACTATAGGGAATAATAAGTATCAAGATATATTCAAGGAAGGAAAGAGACTTGACGACCTCGATTATCGTATGCAGATTCTTCACTGGGTGGAACAGTTCCGCAACGCATACATCCAAAAGGATATCAAGTTCATGGATGCGGTTTTTAGTGATGATGCCCTTATTATTACAGGAAAGGTGATAACAAGGACAAAAAGCGAGATGAAACGCCCTGTTGTGAAATACACCGTCCAAACCAAAGAACAGTATTTGTATAATTTGAGTAGAGTTTTTGCAGGAAACAGATATGTCAATGTAAAATTTGATTCAATAAGGATAGTGCGTCATCCAACGAACCCTAATTTCTATGGTGTTACACTCATTCAGAATTGGCATGGAGAGAAATATAGTGGTAGTGTATATGCTGATGAAGGTACCGTTTTCTTGGTGTGGGATTTCACCGATGAACTTAAACCAAAAATACACGTTCGCACATGGCAACCCCTAGATGACCCCAATCCAGCATTCAAACTTTCTGATTTTAAAATATAGCCTTATGGGAAAGTTTTTCTTTTTCATTTGGTTTTTTGCGCTTTTGTTCGGCGAGTCTTCTCTATTAGCACAGAGTGATACCCTTAGAGTCGATGATTTCCATTTTGAACCATCGTACTTAATAAAAGCGCGAAAAGCATCGGTTTTAGATGGGAATAATAAACCTTGTGCGTTGGTTGTATTGAGAATTGCTATTTCCGATGTAAAAATTGAAGATAGTTATGTCGTCAAAGTAGAAGAAGAAGGAAACGAGTATTATATTTGGATTGCAGAAAACGCGTCCAGTATTATTGTTAAAACACCAGATTATTTGCCCCTGGAATATCATTTCCCCGAAACGATCAAGAGTAAGTCAGCATACGTAATGACTGTGCGGAAACCTGAATCGAATATCATTCTAAAGAAAAATATTTTATCATTCTTTGAATCCGCCTTATTACCAGGATTAGGTCAATGGGAGAAAGGATATGCAGGATACGGAATCCTTAATATGGTTGGTGAAGCTGCTCTTATTGGGGGGGCTATTTACTTCTACAATTCGGCTCAAAAGTATTACTCGGAAATCTCCTCTGGAGGTATTGTGAATGCAGAAAATGTAAACAGATACAATAGTAGTGTGACAACATTCAATATATTCATTGGTGGTGCAGTTGCATTATATGTTTTCAACCTTTTTCAAGCTGTAATGATAAAACCGAGAAATAGTGGGTATGTACTTGTTCCAACTATGATGCCTTTTAATGATACATTTGCAGCGGGCTTTGAATTGACATTCAATTTCTAAAACAGAAACAATGAAAACGATTGTACTAATAATCTTCACTGCACTTATCTTCTCATCTTGTATGAAGACAGTAGATGTTTATACAATTACCGCCGAAAGCGATGATATAACAATGGGTACTGTAACAGGGGGAGGAACTTATGTTGACGGTAGCACAGTTACACTAACTGCTACACCCAATCCTGGATATATATTTGACAGGTGGAGTCCTTACTGGAATAGCCCAACTTCCAATCCTCAGCATTTTGTTGTTTCGAAATATTCTTCGGGGACATATACTGCCTTTTTTAAAAGTAATGCGAGCGTGGTTGTACAAGATATGTATGTTACATATAAACCAGATTATTATACCTGTAAAATAGATGTTGTCACAAAAGAAATGACATTTGTTTCATCTTTAAGATCAACAGGTTCAGATAGGATGACACATCTTCATTACAGATGGGATGGACCAATTGAATCGGGACTATATTATGGACATTCCGATATTAACTTAGTATTCGTTCAAGTTCCTAATAGCTTTGGTGGCTACTACGAAGAAATTGATCTTGAATCATCTCAAATAACAGAAGGAAACCCATCTCTATGGTATTTAACAAGTTGTGATGAGGCAGTTTTGCTTGGAAATGAATCTTATGGAAACTGGATTGATGTAAATATGACCTTAAGAATTTCATCCATAGATTTGACCAACAAAATCGTTAGTTTTGTGGTAGAAGCGATTGTTGGAGACCTTGGAGACTGTATTCAGTCCAATAATAGTTGGGAAAATACGACTACATCAAGTTTCTCAATAACGGCTACAGATATCCCAATCATTCTTCAATGATAACGAATTTAATATGCCTAAAGGCTTCATATATAAATTACATGAGTTAGAGAAGATTTATAAATTTACAAATACTATTGACGGATTCTCTGTAGCAAAGTATTTTAGTAGCGAACTATGGAATCAAAAGACATCATCTACTGGTTTATCTCTACAAATATTGCCGGTCATGAGAAGATATCTGGATAAAGTTCTCAACATGGATGTTTACGATTGGTGAGAGACATTCAATAATAAAAAGAAGACAAATGATGAAAAAAGTCGCTTTATATTGTGCTTTATTATTGGTGTCATTAAATCTGATGTCTCAGGAGCTGGTTGTTCGAAAACCTATTACAATCATCTCAGAAGATACAAATTACACATCTGAATTGATAGATTATATTGTAGATGATTCATCCTATATCAAAACAGATTTCAATGGCGATACATGCGCCTTGCTTATCATCGATAATTATGATGATATAGGTTATTTTGGAGAGTTATGGTTTGAAGGCGTACTCTCTCATGAGTATTATGGGCATGTTTCTTATTCGGGAGATTGTTGGTGGGTATGGTTGGCACCTGGTTCCAATTGGATTACTCTTGGGACTCCTTCTTCATATCCTTTACGCATCGACTTTCAACCCGTTCTTTCTGGTAAGATATATACATTGGGTTTAGGCAACTCTGCTGGAATGGCTTCACTTGCCATAAGAGAGCCTTTTCACGCTGACTATTCGATGATTGACGCTGTGCGTTATGGCATTAAAGATAACCAAGGTGTTAATTGCGCTTTGCTTCGTATTGGTTTAGCAGAACATGATGTTACATTCTCCTGTAATCATGGTGATGTTGTCAAAAGTGAGATACATAATAGTGGTGAATGGTGGGTCTGGGTAAAGGCTGGTGCAACTTCGTTAACAATTGAACTGCCACAGTGCGAACCACTCAATATTACTTTTGATGCAATTCAACCATCAGTCACATACTTGATGTCCATCATTAAATATTACCATAAAAAGAATAAAGACTGGGCTGCTGTTGGGTTTATTTATGGCCCTCCATCCGACGATTATACTTTAGACGACTTGTCCAATTGGATTTTTTTCGAGCAAGGCCATCTAGAACTGGAAACAAAAGAACAAATAGTGATAGTTAAAAATATATCAAAAATATTGAAAAAACATCCAGAATACATATGCTACGTTGTTGGAGTATGCAATTATCGGTATTTTTTATTCCCCGAAGCATACAACCTTAAGATTACTGAGCGTGTGGCAGTAAATGTTAAGAAGTACATGATTGACAAATGTGGTATACAAGAGGAGCGTATTATTTATGACTATAGAGGGAAGTCTGTAGATCCGGTGTTGTGGGAATAGCAAACAAGAAAACATTATGTACTCATGAATTTGTTATTATAGAATTATAAACTATCTAAATGGTGACTATGGACTTCTATGAGACGAAATGATAATATTTCAAATAATAATAGGCGTACAATACTAACAGTTGTCTGTGCTATTTTGATAGTTTTATTTCTGCTTATTCTACCCTGGTTCTGTTTTTCGGGAACAACGAATAATGTCCCATCTCAACCGATATCTATCAAGCCAGAAACTGGCCATGTGGAACCAGCCATTCCTGTTTCTCCCTGTGCTCAATCTACTCTCAACAATCATGCAGTTCAAGAAGAACCCGATGCACCCCGAGAGTCAGGCCAAATATACCATCCTGAACCAACAGCCACAACAACGCCTAATCTACAAGAAAACCCAGAACCTCCGAATATTGAGTCAACAACACCTACGCCAACCAATCCCGACCTCGCAAAATCTACTTCTCCAACAGTAGCAGTTTCACAAGAGGTTCCTACAGCAACATCTTCCATAGCACCAAGCCCTAAGGTGCCATCCTCTCAAGATTTGTTGGAGCCCACATCTGCAAATCCTCGAACACTTGCCCCTGAGGCCCCCAAGGAAGGAAATAACAATAATGATAATCAAACGTCTCTAAAAAATCCAAGGGTTATCCCTAGGGACATTCCCGTTAACCCAACACACAAACCTGATGCAGTTTCCCAAGAGGGGCAACCTATATCACCAACCCCCTCAAACATTAATGTTGATTCTGGGGAATCTGGACTAATGCTTTGGGTAATAATATTTGTTATTTTGTTAATATGCTACATCATCGCCAGAGTGAAGTTAAAGCGAGGAAACTTGGTAATCACGGCAAACTTTTTCGACAAGATACTGATTATTGTATCACCCATCCTATTCTTTGTTGCATGGTGCATTGGCTTCGACCATGAACTCTCGCCCTTTCAGATTATTCTTCTTGTCCTTTCAGGGTTGATGTTGGTGGGTTCCATCCTATTCTCAATCTTTACAAATCTTGGGAACGTGTTTCATATTATCATCTCGATTCTCGCCAAAATATTCATATTCATCTTTACAAACTTTCTCTTGTTGCTACTTGTCGTATTAGTCGTGTTCTCTTTCGTGCGGGCAGTGACAAGCCACAATGATACCGAAGGAACGTATGTTATGAAATACGACCACTTCCTAGACCAATGGGTAGGATATAGAATTGATTAATCGTCTTTTTTCTACTATTTTGCTGAGCGACTATTCTACTTACTTTTTTTGGAATTAATTCCGCAAAAGTTATGACTTTTTCGGAATAGATTCCAAAAAAGTAGTATCTTTCCTCTAAAAATGGAACCATAGAAACAAAAAACACAACGATTTCCATGAGTGTCCTAAAAGGGAAGACAATGTACAATGAGTGAAAACAAAATACAGTTTTCACATTATCAATCCACTATTTGTTTGAGCAGGGCTTTGTGGGA
>Ga0247609_10004273_pt1 | contig 14263 bp, 5 predicted proteins | sample 172DNAGHGlowgp2_FD_193487 | JGI IMG/M metagenome (GOLD analysis project Ga0247609, IMG submission 193487) | Sheep rumen microbial communities from Palmerston North, Manawatu-Wanganui, New Zealand - 1728 DNA GHGlow gp2 | ecosystem: Host-associated > Mammals > Digestive system > Stomach > Rumen ...
TTCAAATTCGACATAAATGGTTTTATTAGTATTAGGAGCATTAAGTCTTATAGCATTATTACCCCAGTTTTCAATACATATACTCTTAGTAGGCCACCAAAATCCATCAGAATCCTTTGTGAGGTCGGTTTGTTTTCTTGTTCCAGTCTTGCTTGTACCTCTATCTCTAATAGGGTCAAGATCAAATGTCATCATTCTTGCTCCATATTCCCATAATTCATCCCCCAACTGATTGATTTTTTTTGCCGTAGTTCCAGTCATAGTAATCCTCATATAAGTTTGGAACGGATCTTCAGGGTCTTTACAAGCATTCCATAGTTTTCCAACAATATCCATACCATGTTTATGACAGAAATAATCTTGAATAAAATAGTTATTATATCTCAAGTCTCTACATAGAGGATGTCTATGCATTCCATTAATAGTGTTCCAGAACCACTCATTATCAACTTGTTGTCCGGGATAATACTTATAAGCCTGCCATTGAGCACACATTTCCCAGAAAGAACACATATTAGAATTACCCCAGTTATACATCCATCCATTCCAGTCGTTATTATCACAATGAACCTGATATTGGAAGCAGTGTCCAATTTCATGTGCAACAGTCTGTCCACCTCTGGATGTATAAGCCCATCTTGAAAGAGTAAGCATACCAATTTGATTGTCGATACCACTTCCTTCCGCAATCCAATCTCCTGTGGATTTTAGTCTGATAATCATTTTATAAGTATCAGTTTTAGATTTCCCTTGATCAATAGTCAAGAATCCCAGTTCATTAGCATACATTTCGAAAATCTTATCAGCCGTTTCGAGAATTCCTTCTACAGGTTCAGGTGCCTCGTTTCCATATTCTTTTTCCCAGAAAAGTACCCAATGCTTTGACTGGAAAGATCTAAGATAACTCCATTGATTATTATTATCTTGCAGTTGCGAATCAGATCCACATGCACTTCCACTGCAATAAATCTTCTTATCCACATTACTGATTCTTGAATTTAGCGACGTAATAGCTTTATTCAATTGATCAACAGAAAGTGAAGTATCTTTAACATCATTTTTAGCAATTTGTAATTGATTATTCAACACATTCCAAGCAGAGGCTTTTCTTTCTAATCCCTTCCACCATTTAAGAACATTTTCTGCATAATCAATTCTTTTTTGTAAATTGGTATAAAGCATATTAGACTCTTCAGCTTGCGCAATAGCCTTGATTAAAGCGTCCCTTGCATCTTTCACTTGTTCAAAATCATAAATAATATTACCATTTTCATCTACACCGTTACCTTCTAGAGCATTATTAGCCGCCTCTATAGTCTGTGTCAATTGCTGTGCAGCAAAATCCTGCATCAAAATGCTTTGAGTTTTTATAGCTTCATTCAGAACAGCTTGTAATTCTATGACATAGTTATCGTTTTCTATTTCGCCCACATAAAAAAGATGAAAATCGTCCACACAAAGATAATTTCCAGTAGCATTTTCAGCAATAACCCCAATTTCCACTTCTCCATTATCGTCAACAACAGCAAAATTAACAGAATAATTCTTCATGCTGGTAATTGTAATCTTATTAAATGCAGCAAATAATGCAGCTCCTCTTTGAGCAGCCCCATTATTTGTAGTGCTACCACTTCCATTCTGTTGTATGTGTAAAGCATTAGCTTTTAATATATATTTTCCTTTAGGTAAATTTTTAATAGTTTGAGAAATAGAAGCATTCCCAATTTTGTTTCCAATACTAGTCCACGCTTGCGCATAAGCGTTTCCAGTCTTTTTAAAAACAGAATTAGTTTGCAATGACATATTATCAGTACTCCATCCATTTGTGCCATCAATTTCAAAAGACGGATTGACAATAAAGAAAGTACAATCAACAGGGTATTCTTCAGAAGCATTATCCCAACTATAACTATCAATTGCTTCTTTTAAATCCTTAGTAACTTGTAAAATATCTCCCAAATCAGCATTAGTATTGTCATAAACCTCTTTAGCCCTATCAAGAACTACTTTAAGTAAATCAGCATTTTTTCCTTCCCCGTCGTTATATAATCCGACAGCTTGATTTAATAACACATTAAGTTCATTTCTTGAATCTTCATAACTCTTCACAAGAACCTGCACATAATCAATCAGAATATTAGCAGAACTTCCTGACCCGCCTCCAGCAGCCTTATATCCAATTTGAATTTTTCCCTTAGTTTCTTTAGTAAGAGTAAAAGAAATTTGATCAAGAGACCAGGTTTTAGACGGATAACCGTTGAGAGTAGAAAAAACAGATTCTCCTGTATTAGGTATCCAAGCAAGCTGCGAGGAACCTTTAGTTGCACTTTTTGCACTATAAGTAGGAACTTTAATAGTGTACGAGCCAGCAGGCAATGTAACATTCTGATAATAAGTCATAGAGACTTCCCATCCTGTTGAAAGAGCCAAAGCGCCTCCAGTAGAATTCATATATCCTTTAGCAGGCACCTCTCCATCATTAAACTTACCTGCAAATCCATATTCATAAACTCCGGTAACAGTATAATCCACAGTAAACCCTTGATTCCATCCGCTAATGTTTTTTATTTCCTTAGTTACATTAGTTGTTTCTCCAGCGACATGGTGAAAATTAGAATCAAAATTAAAGTTTTGAAGAAAATTAGCAGTAACATCAATTTGTGCAAACGTGTTGCAAGCATAAAAGCTTAGTAATAAGAATAATAAGTGTTTCATTATAATAAAATTTAGTAGTTAATAATCAATTCATAACAGGACTTAGAATAAATCCGAAATGATATATCTTATTAGGATTAATAGTATACTGATTAAGGGTTCTTTTACCCCATGTATCCGTACCTCCGACCCCATGTATATTAAGATTAAGATTAACGTTTATGAAATTTCCTCTATTAATTTGATAAGGGTGTAAAACACATAGGTCATTTTCATCATAATTCCAAGCACTTACACACATAGGCTGTAATCCCTGTATCCGAATCTTGGTATTCTCATCAGCAAAATCAATCCATCTAACTTCACATCTGTTTCCATTCTCTTGCGGATGGATGTATTCAGTTTGGAAATCCTCCACTGAAGTATCATAGACTCCAATAAGTGCCGCCTTCATTCTATCCGGATAGTTTTCCCATGGTCCTTTCCCATAATATTCAATGTTCTTGAAATCTTTTTGGAGATGTAGATTCATTCCAAATCTTGGTATAATAGGCAAATTCGTACTTTCATCATTCGGCACATACTCAACCTCAACCTGTATATTTCCATACTTGTCAAACGAATATAAAATTGAGTAATCAGGTCCCAAAATAAGTTTAAAATCAAATTTTATTCTAATTAATCCATTTTGTTTTACAACAGACGCACAACGCAAAACTCTATTCTGAGCAGCATCTTTCCATGGTGCTGTTCTTTCTGCAAATTTTGCAGCAGCCTGATTATCATTAACAGGTTTCCAAAAAGAAGGTTTTAAAGATTTTTGTATTAATTGTTTCCCATTAAGAATCCAACTATACATTTCTCCAATCTTATCTATTCTTACTTCCGCATTATGATTTTTCACAATATAAGAATCTTGAATAGAGTCAATCGTCAAATCACCTTCCATATGGGAATCATTGGTATTTGAATTAGAAATAATATTATCTAAAGATAATGTTTCAAAATTATAATCCTTTAGAATAAATTGTTCTTGAGCGATGACAAATCCTTTTTCAGCCCAGTTCAATTTACGTTTTAACTTGGCATAAATATTCAAAAGAATTTCGCTGTTATTGTAATCAATATGGGGAATAACGATTGTATCATCATGGAGTTTGAGTTTACCATCATCCATCAATTTTCCATTTGACAAAACTTGATAACAATAATCATACTCGTTCAAATCCGTAAAATAATCTCTATTTACGAGTTTAATATATTTATTGTCAATCATATAGAAATGAACGGGTTGATATACATATTTCACCTCATAAAATTGTGGATGCGGTTTTCTATCCGGTGCTACAATACCATTGATAAGAAAACATCCATCATTCGGTTTATCTCCAAAATCTCCGCCAAAGGCCCAAAATTCATCATTTTTAAGGAGTAATTCATCTGAGAACCTAAGTTTAGATCCGTCAATAGGTTTAGCAATTCCTTGGTCAGCCCAGTCCCAAATGGCTGCCCCACAAATGCTAGAGTCGTTATAAATAATATCCCAATATTCCTTAAGATTACCTACAGAATTTCCCATAGCATGTGCATATTCTCTCATCATGAAAGGTTTGTCTTTTACATTTTGAGCAATATTCTTCATTTCATCAGGATACAAATAAGAGTCATCATAAATGGCAGAGAATCTTCTGTCACTATCATAGAAAGGAATTCTATTGGAATCAATTTCCGTTACCGTCTCATACATGGCTTTAGCATTTTGTCCTTTTCCAGCCTCATTTCCAAGACTCCATATAATTATAGAGGGATGATTTCTATCTCTCATTACCAATGCTTTTGCTCTATCGACATGTGCATTTTTCCAAAGAGGGTCATCACCCATCTTAGAATTGCCAAGTCCATATCCATGGCTTTCATTCGCGGCTTCATCCATCACATACAATCCATACTCATCACAAAGTTCGTAAACAAAAGGATGATGTGGATATACAGTAGTTCTAAGGAAATTAATATTACATTGCTTCATTAATCTAATATCAAGTTCACAAGTATTCCAATCCACAGTTCTTCCCATTCTAGGATGATGATCATGTCTGTTAACCCCTCTAAATTTCACATTTTTCCCATTGATTTTCAAAACTTCTCCAATTATTTCAATTTTTCTAAATCCAATGTGATAATCAAAATGTTCAATAACCTTTCCCCTATTATTACGCAATTCAACAGCAAAAGGATAAAGATTAGGTTTTTCAGCAGACCACAATTTAGGATTGTCAATAATGTGATTAATCACGATATTAACAGTATCGCCTTTAGCAATATTTCCAACCTTTTCAGAAATTTGTTTTCCATTAATCAAAAACACAGCTGTTAAATCATTAGAATTATCTTTTCCGACATTGCATATTTGAATATCCGCTTTAATATTAACTTTGGAAAAGTCATCATTTAATTCAGACTTAACAGCATAGTCAGAGATGTGCACAATCGGTCTAACCCATAATTGTACAGATCTAAAAATACCACTAAATCGCCACATATCCACATCTTCCAGATATGATCCATCACTCCATCGATACACTTCAACAGCAATTTTATTAATCCCTTTATGCAAGAATTTCGTAATATCGAATTCAGCCGGCGAGAACGAATTTTGGCTATATCCAACTTTCACCCCATTCACCCAGATATAGAATGCAGATTTAACACCTTGAAAAGAAATAATAATATTATTCTCAAGTTGCTGCTTAGTAATATCAATATATTTCACATAACTACCTACCGGATTTCTATTTTCGTATGCAAACCAATCCTTAGGCGGTTCAGATGTAACATTAGGTGCATCTTTCTGAAAAGGATATTTAGAATTAGTATATATAGGTATGCCCCAATTTTGCATTTGCCAGTTGCCTGGAACCACAATGTCATCCCAATCAGAGACATCAAATTCATTTTTCCAGAAATCAACAGGTCTTTTATCCGGTGTTGGAGCCCAAAAGAATTTCCATATCCCATCTAGAGATATTATCTCCTTGCACTCATTTTGTTTAGATGGTAATTGTAATGTAGCATGATATGGCAGTTTGTTGATACCAAGCACCAAAGGGTTTTCCCAATCGTTTTCAAATTCCTGGGCAAATAAAGAATAAACTTGGAAAATGAAAAGAGCAATAACTAAACAGAACTTAAACAATTTACGCATTATGTACAATGTTATAAATGAAAAATGATTTGAATGCAAAATTATAGATAATTACACCGATAGATAAAAATTAAAGTATCAAATAATGGTAAACGTGTAACAAAAGAATCTATAAATAATATAATACATAATAAATAACATGAATTTCCCAAAACATGTACCAAATAATGAAAAATTGTCAGTACAACAATAATAATATAAATATAAAAAAGTAAAAACTATAAAACAATTTGTAACTTTGCATAGAATTATTAAAATTACACATATAATCAATGAAAAATAAAATCCAAGACTCAAATCCACCTAAACTAAAAATCCTATTTGTGTGTTTGGGAAACATATGCAGATCCAGTTGTGCGGAATCAGTAATGCGATATAAACTGGAAGCATACGGCTTAAACACCAAAGTAGAAGTAGATTCAGCCGGTTTGATTGATTATCATGAGGGTGAGCTCTCTGATTCTCGAATGATATATCACGCGAAGCAACGAGGTTATTCCTTAACACATCGTTCCCGTCCGATATGCAGAGAAGATTTTCTAGGCTTTGACTTGATTATAGGTATGGATGACAGCAACATAAACCGTCTTCGCGGCTTATGTAGGAATGCTAATGAAATGAATAAAATTCACAAGATGACTGAATACAGTATAAAGTACTCCGTTGATAGTGTTCCCGATCCCTATTATGGAACGTCGCAATCATTTGAAAATGTGTTAGACCTTCTTGAGGATGCCTGTGAAGGATTGATTCAGAGTTTAGCTGTTTGACAGTTTAAAAACTCCTTCGCTTGTTCCAAAGAGTCAAGTTTTCCCACATCAAGCAGTTGTAGATCAAGACGATTTACAGCACGAATAGTATAATCTTTACAAGCGTCCAAATAGAAATCAATAATAGAGAATCTGTCAGGCCACTTATCCATTCGTTTTAAAAGCGAATGTGAGAAAATATGAATACCAGAAAAAGCAAACCTATTATAAGCTGCTGGATTTTTTCTCACATTTTCAAATGGAGATTTCACTTCTCCAGTATTAAGATTTGTCCACCCCACCAGGTTGTAATCATCATTAAACAAAAGATATCTTGATGTAACCCTATCACTCACAACAAGAGTTGCGTCAGCTGCAAATGCATTCTTGAGATAAATATCTTTCAAGTTCAGATTATGAAATACATCGACATTATGCACTAAAAAAGGATTTGAGTTTTCAAACAGCTTAGCCGCCTTTTTTATAGCACCTCCAGTATCAAGCAACATATCCGATTCGTCACTAATAGCCACATTGATTCCAAAGGAGTTTTCTTTATAAATATAATCAATAATCTGTTGTGCGAAATGATGAACATTAATAACAAGATTATCAAATCCACTCATTTTAAGTCTTTCAACAAGAAGCATCAACAGAGGCTTTCCATTGACAGGAACCAAAGCCTTTGGCATGGTATCAGTCAAAGGTTTGAGACGAGTTCCGAGTCCTGCAGCAAGAATTAAGGCATTCATATTTAATTAAAATTTGAAGTTTCGGTAGTTATATTTATGGTTTCTACAAACGTTTACGGGCATCGAGCCCTCAACGTTTGATGCGGGCGAGGGCGCCTCAATGGTCTTTACACCCCCTTCGGCTCATTGCATTCGCCCTTTCCCCCGTTATCGGGGGACAGAAACGCTCCCAGTGCTTGTACAACTATTAATAGGTACTACTATTTCAAAAGTATTTATAGTTTTGCATTTTAGAACTTCCGAAAGTTAAGTTAAAAATTAAAAATTAAAAGGAGGAATGAGGAATTTTATTTAGTCGAGAGTCGAGAGACGAGAGACGAGAGTCGAGAGAGGCATGTGGAGATAAGAATTTGGGCAGGTTGACAAGGTTACCATAGGTTTCCCCACTCATCGTTTTCTAAACGTTCTTTTGTTGAAGGATCGTCATCATCATCACCTTCCCCACCATCGTGAATTCCGGTGCCAGGGGAAGAGAGAGATAGTATTTCTTCATTGAATTCAGGAGCAGATTGTTCCGCTTTGGGTGATTTATATTGTTTTTTCATTATAATTGGTTCTTTGTTAAATGATATTTTCGTTTATATTGATATATAAATTGGTAAAAAAATAAAAATCTAATTTTCTACGGAAAGGAGGAGAAATAACCTGTGGTTGTTTTTGCTTTGCGGACGGTTGTTATTTCTCACAGAAATCACAGAAAATCACAGAAATAATGATTTGGCGTTTGGTTTGAGCTGCTATATTTGATGTCGTTGTACATAAGCCGTATGATGGAGGGGCGCACCTTGCGTGCGCCCGTCAAGCCGTAAGACGTGATTTCACCAAAATGCGTATTGCGTCAGGCAGAAGGGTGTTTCACCGCAGGATTGTGTTTAGCAGGAATTTATCGGGGAGGGTACAAAAACGAATGTCATGCATGTTCTAAGACGGCGGCGGTTCAATATGTGGTTGTTGGGGTTGAACGGGCGCACGCAAGGTACGCCCCTACAGTGGATGGGTAGAGGTACGATGCCAGAGGCAACGACGCAGGGATGCGTCGCCTCCACCCTTGAACTTAGCATCTTTTAGTTCAGCTTCATTCTTTGCTTCCTAAAAGCTGAGTTCGGCACCTCCTCATCATGTTAAAGACACTCAGTCTTTTCCATGCTGAGTTCCTTCCGGAAGACTTGATGTAATTTGCAAGGATGAGATGTGGATTGGGAAAGCGGACTTTTTGATTATTTTTAGCGGGCGAGACGCCCGCGCTCCTGAATTGTTACGACATGAAAGGAGGGATTACGGCGGATAGAGCTGGGTTAGAATGTATGGAAAAAAGAGATGGGATGCCGTAAGTTGGCATCCCATCTGATGTTATAGGTTGTAATGATTGTTGCGTTTGGTTGGATTTACCAGAGGTCGTTTTTCCATGGGTTACGATCTTTGGCTCCAAAGTCGTCTTCTTCACCGTCTTCATTTCCGATAGGCGTTGACGGGTCGTCGCCGTATTGTACAGATGCTTTCTGCATGATTAGTGGTGCAAGAGTCCGTATATCTACATCTGGCTGTATATATAATTTCTTATTCATATTGCTCCTCCTTTCATTGAATTATTTTACAAGAATTTTCTTACCATTAACAATGTATACGCCCTTAGGTGCGTTTCCATTGCGGAATAGGTTATTGTCGACTACCCTACCCTGGAGGTCATATATTTTAGCATTCTCCAATGATTGTATGTCGTCATTATTCTTAATAAGTCCAATTTCCGTAGGATCACCCATATCCCCATCGTCGATGACGTATCCCAAAGCTTTGGCAAGAGATCCATCCACGTCTTGGATATACCATCTGAATCCCTTCATGTTTCTTACAGTTGTTGTTCCACGAGTCAGCATCTGGAGTTCTCCGTTGTTTTTGAAAGCATAGATATACTTTTCTCCAACTGTGAACTTACCCACGCTATAGAATCCGTGTAGTTGTATAGGATTTGTGGTGTGTCCTTCGAAGACATGCTCATTGTCTTCTCCAATATTGCTTGAAGATGTTGGATTTCCATGTGTGTTGCCGACAGTACCGTCTTCATTTTCCACTCTGTTATAGTTTACACCATCGATGAACCAAATAGGGCATCCAGTGAGTGTTTTTGTTCTAGAGATGCCTCCTTCGTTTTCAACAGTGTTGATATAACTATATTCATCTTCTGCGCTTATGCTAGGATCAACTGTAGGCTTGATGAGATAGAATTCTCCAGCTTGTATTTCCGGTTCGGTTTGAGTTGAGAAGTGGATTACTTCCAGAGGATTGTCGCTAGTTCCGTGAGTATACACATAATCTGCTTTAGCTAGTTGTACTCCATCTCCGAAAGTAGCCTCCACCTGTTCTGCAGAGAGGTTGACAGGGAGCACGATAGTGTTCCATAGGTTCTTATTGAGTGAGCGTCTGAGCACGAGTTTAGCATCCACATAATCAACTTTCTTAGATAGGTACTCAGCCTCTTCGTCGAGTAGTAGTTCGTCGGCGTCTTGTATTCGATAAATTCTTAGGTTTGTGAAGTTTATCGTAGCGGCATTGAGTGAAGAAATACCCATGAATGATAGGTCAACAACTTCTTGTGGGTTTGTTATATTAGCTGTGCACCATATATCTTGCCAGTTGTGTGTGTTGATACCCCATTGCGGCTGTGTATTGTCGAAAATCTCCCGTGAAGCATTGTTGACCACATTTCCATCCAGCGTACTCTTTTCTGTAAAGAGGATTGACTCCATATTACCTTGACTGACTCCAATAGTGAAGATATACTTACCTGCAGGCAGTCCAGTGATAGTCATATTGTAGTCGGCTGTGAGGTTATTACCATAATAGTTCCAGTAGTCGTAGTATCTATTTCCGTATGCGTCTCTTGGCATCCAAGAGTGGTAGTTTCTTGATGTTTGTGATCCTCCGTGTGTATCGATTTCAACGCTTACGTTAGCGAACTGTTGGTCTTCTCCATATTCGAAAGTGATTGGCGATGTACCGTAGATGATTGCTTTACGCGCTTCTCTGTGGGCATCAGCCTGCTCACCTGTGAGGTTCATGTCTTCTTCGATTTTTCTAGCTTCAGCATTAGCTTGAACAAACATCCGCGTAGCAGTTATTGCGTTACGCAGGTTAGCTAAGCTGGCCAAAGGGTCAACAGTACCATTGTAGTACTGTTCCATATCGTTGAATGCGGTGTTTCCAGCCCAAGGATATTTTTCCTGAGTGTATAATCCATTAGTTCTGTCTTGTGCAAGTCCTTCGTAGATATGTCGGCTGATAGAGGACTCTCCAAATTCTTTTGCGAACTTGTTGTAGTCGGTTATAGCCTGTTCGTAGTCGGTTCTATTTTCAAGAAGTGCTGCTTCGATTTGATTTTTTTCCTGTGCTCCCGTAGCTTCAGCTCCAAACATATTGTCCTTTATGCTCTGCAAGTTATTTTTAGCCACGTTGTATGCAGCCTTTAGAGCTTCGTTTCCAGTTCCATAATACGTAAGTCGGAAGTTGTCGAAAGCGACGAGGTTTCGGTTGATACCAATTTCCTGAACGACTCCGATTGTTAGTTGTCCGTTGTTGACCACAACAGGAATCTGGTTGGTATATTGTTTATTGTAGAATGCAGATGCCACGTCGGTGTTTGTTGCAGAGTTCCACATATCTCCCTGTGCGATTTTGAGTGGCATCAGTTGTGCTCCCACATATACATCAGTGAAGTTGTTGTTTACAATGCTGTAGTTGTCGACATATGTTTCAGACTGCGTGTCTACAGAAGTGTTTGTGTTAGCATACAGATATGCTCTGTTAACATACTTTCCATCCGCTATTCTTGTGTTATTTTCATTGTTGTCTCCATCTCTGAAAGCACCTTGGCAACTTACCACATAAACACCGTTCGGAAGTCCCTTGATTGTCTGTAGTGCATTGAAAAAGTCGTTATTCTCGAGGTATGCATATGAATAGTTGTTAGCATTCTGTACTCCTGCCAAAGCGAGTATTCCCTGTCCAGTTGCGTTCAATCCTCCGAATCCGAATATTTTCCAGTCGGTTGAACCTTCATAATATAACGGATTGTGTGATCGATTGAGATCGGGCTCGCTAATAAATATAGAAGCATCAACCGGTTGTCCAGCAGTTGTTGTGACCATTTCCTTGAGTTGGTCCTTGGTATATAGTCTCCAATAAGTATTATTGTCGGCGGTTGATATTTCAAGCATGAGTCCTCCCTGATTGTCGGTTTGTCCAGACAGGAATCTTCCCGTAGAAACGTTTTTGATGGTATAAAGTCCATCTACCACCTGTGCTATTGTCCATTTTTCACCTCCACTTGTATTGTTACCGTCTGAGAAGGCATATCCATTATTAGAAGTTGTGGAATACATATAGTTGTTTTGGCTGAGCAGTGTTGACTGCATGATGTTGTATCCTTCCTGGTCGACATTTAAAGTAAGCGGTTCTCCCACGTCGCTCATTGAATAGAATGTTCCCCAATTACCCTCGAAGCTAAGGAATTGTCCTGTATTTTCGTTTTTGAGGTAGTATGTTCCGGTGATTGGCTCGTTGTAGTCGTAACGGGTAAGCTTAATATCGTTGAAGAGCACCCAGCAACTACCCACATGGCTTGGCTTATTCACAGTGAGAGTCAGGTTTCCGTCGCTTCCAACGTATGCATATACCTCATTTAGATAGTTCCCGTTATTGAACTTTGTTGTTCCTTCATTAATGCTGTTTGGATTATACGCATCACCATTCTTTTCTACAAAGTCATACCATGAAGAAAATCTAATCTGCTCGCCATTAGCTGTTAAATATGTACTTGTGAGGTCATATCCTTCTTCTTCCAAACTGTATGATGTAGCATTGTTTGCTCTACGCTCAAAACCATTGAATGAGATTTTGTAGATACCTTCTTGCAATCCTGTAACAGTCTTGGTCCAGTAACCAGTTGCCTCAAATGACTCAATATAATTCGTTCCATATTGCGGTTGTCCGTCACGCCCTCTTGTCTGAGTGAACTCACTGCTTTCAAAAAGATACGTGTTTGTCAGAATGGTCGGAGTATAAAGGTTGTTCATGTAAGTGTTGAACTTCTCGACAGTAGTATTCAATCCAGCAGCAGTGATAACATTCTGTATGTTCTGCTGAGGGTATGTTTCAACGATTGCATCACGTTCCTCCTTCGACATCAATTTCCAGACGGTCTGTGCCCAGTCGGAGATATTGTCATTCATTGTAGAGTTTCCCGCACATTTATATTTGTCGTTGTCTTCCTTATTGTAAACATATAAGAAGAGTTTATTTCCCACCGCATTATCGAACCCCAAAGTAGCAAACTGGAAGCCGGTAACTCCATCGACAGTGGATTCGATTATCTGAAACTTTGTCTGGCGGTCTGTTCCGCAGTCAGTATAGAGCCAATCACGGTCACCCAAATAAAGGTTGTTATCTACAAATTGTAAAAGCGAATAGCCATCTTCATCTGTAGATATATTGACAGCGACACCATATAAATCTGCCACAGCGTGTGTTCCCCAGTCAGCTCCTCTTCCAAGGAATCTTCCCGTGTATTCGTTGTAGAGATAATATGTTCCGTTTTTGACAGTAAAGTCAGATTTAAATTTCAGTGTTTGTGCATCATCTGACTTGAAATAAATTCGTGTGGCTGTGAACTGGTTACCAGTAGCACTGAATTGACCGGTTATATCAGCCTCTTTTTCAATCAAGGTATTTCCGTCATAGGTATATACAACAGTCGTGAGGTCGGTTCCTGCGGTAACGTCATAGTATTCACCGTCGGCATAGACATCATAATAATACCACTGTCCGGCAGTCATTTCCGAGCCATTGGTGAAAGGCTGTGCTACATTCTTGATACATTCTCCGTAGTAGTACAGTTTGAAGTTATCAAACACAAGCCATCCACTACTATTATTAACATCGGAAATCCCGAATGTGAGCGAGTTTCCGGTTACACATCCCGTTACTTCCACCAATGCAGCTGAAGGATCGTCTGCCATGGCATCACGCTTTCCGTTGAAATCGCCCGACAGAGTACTTCCCACTTCAGAATTGACAGTTTCGTCAGTTGTGATGTATAGCTTAGCCTGACTGCTATCCTTCTTGTCTGCTTGTACCGTTACTTTATAAAGACCATTCGGAACTTTCATTATCTGGTTTATATTAAAATCGCCATAATGCCATGCTTCAACAGCGCCATTGAATCCATAATTTCCACCTGTCTTGGTTGAAACTTTCCAACCGACATCATTACTTAAATTGAAATCAGAGTTAATGATGAGTTGTGATAATTCAGCAGGTGCAGCTTCTGTAGCTCCCTGTGTTTTAATATTGTGGTAATCCAGTCGGCTGATGGCATAAATTTGGAATTTCTGTCTGTATGCCACGTCATTGGCTCCAATTTCCGTTCCGTCGGCAGGTGTACCTACAATTTCGTCCTCTGCATCGTTGTAGATACCAAGCGTGCGTCCATACTGCGTGCTGGTTAATTGCCATGATCCATCGTCGTAAGACAACGACATACGAGTCCATGATATAGCCCTTGGCTGGTCGTTAGTACGCCAACGCAAGTCGTCATTGCTACCCGACCATTCAGTCTGAAGTTGGAGATAGTCGTATTCCACGTTACGCATAGAGAAGTCAGAGCCGTTAACTTCCAGATACCACATCTTGCTTAAATCAGTAGCCGGGTCGGCTGGCGTCTGATAGAATACTGCCTTATTACCCTGTGTTTGGCTGTCAGCCAATCCAAGCATAAGCGTTTCGTTTGCATCTGTAATCACATAATAGTAATTACCGATGTCTTCTTGTGAGATAGACGTTACTTTAGCCCATCCCGCATCCGTCAAGTCGGAAATGCTGTATTGTGCACTAGCATTTTGCATAACCAACAG
>Ga0247609_10004275_pt1 | contig 14260 bp, 10 predicted proteins | sample 172DNAGHGlowgp2_FD_193487 | JGI IMG/M metagenome (GOLD analysis project Ga0247609, IMG submission 193487) | Sheep rumen microbial communities from Palmerston North, Manawatu-Wanganui, New Zealand - 1728 DNA GHGlow gp2 | ecosystem: Host-associated > Mammals > Digestive system > Stomach > Rumen ...
GAGGAAAACAAGCAGAAGATTCTTCGTCGCATCAGGGACGAGGAGCTGAAAGACCCGAACGAAAAGGTGGTCTATATGCGTGCCTGTGTCATCGGAAAATTAGAGAACGAATGCGTAAACACCTTTGTAACTCATGAAGACGAGATACTGAACGGTACCTTTGAGGGGTCGCTCATCCAACATATCAACGAACTACAGCGCAATGCCTACGAGCGGTGTGCCAAACTCTCCGTAGAGCGCATCTACCGCAGTCGTCCCGTGCTGGATGTGGAGTTGTCGGGTTATAAAATTATGGCCACTCTGATGGAACAGATGACGGAAGCCGTGATGCATCCTGACCGTTACTATTCGCAACAGCTGATAGACCGCGTGAGTTCACAGTATGACATCAACAGCAAGGACTTAGAGACACGCATCATGGCCGTCATCGACTATATTGCCGGTATGACGGACATCTATGCGCTGGATGTCTATCAGAAGATAAACGGTATCTCGTTGCCTATCGTCTAACGCCAATCAATCTTTATGTTGTGCAGCATGGTGGTGCTCTCACCGCAAGAGCCCGTATGCTGAATATGGACACCTCTGAAGGTGTTGGGGGCTACTGTGGCTTTTAACAGTACTTCATGGGGTAGTGTCGAATTGGTAGGACGAGGCGTCTTCGTGGTAACACGAGCCGTGAACTGGTTGTCGGTGAAATCGAGCAATATGGTGCAACCTGTGCGATAACAGGTAGAAGAAACAGCCTCTGAAATCGGGGTAATCGCTCCATGGTCATAACGCACCAAGAGGAAATCGACAGCATTTGCATATTTGGTGGTACGGATGATGCGCAGACCATACCCTGTGAGGGTCTGCGTATCAAACTTCAGACAGACATCCATATACTGACCAGTAGCAGAACCAAAGCCCTGTCCTGCCGTTTTGGTGGGATCAACCAGTAATTCCAAAGACATATTACCATAGGTACCTTCGAGCGGCGTGTACATCAGGCGAGCACCCCGCTGAGCCTGTAAAAGTCCCATTCCAACGGCGCCATTAAAGCCTTCGGCATATTCCCACATGGGTTTATGAATATCGAAAGACCAAGGGAACGCTGCGGTATCCTGGGGCTTATAGCCATCGACGGTCCAATAGCCTGGAAGGACGGCAGGCTGCCATTGGCAGGGGAAAGCGTGGAAGTCGGTGGAGAGGCTTGAGATGCTAGATGATCTAGACAATCTAGACAATCTTGATGGACTAGAGACGGCTGGGCCATAGATGCTTCGCTGATGTTTGGGCTCGATGGTGGCACTGAGGTGATGATCCTGATCAGCGGCTGTTAACTGATAGGTACGCTCGGGCGCGCCATGGGTAGTGGCAACGGGGATGTTGTCGCGATACCAGGTAATACGTGACTCATCACGACGGCCTTGTAAATCCAATTGGTATTTCAGCAGGAGCTGGCCCTTCTTTTGAACAATGCGAGGGCGCTTCTTGAAGGCAGGTGGGGGTAAAATAGAAGGTTTCACCACCACATGACAAGCGGCTTCACGGCCATCAGCGGTGGTGGCTGTGATGCAGAAATCGGCCGTTTCATCGGTGTTATTAGTAGGGATAAAGGCGGAGGCACAACCTCCGCTTACAGGGACAACAGAGACATAGGAGGCAAAAGCATCGGGGATGTGCCAGGTAACGGGCTCTGGACAGGTAAGACGAAGGGTATCCTGACCCGTCAGCAAAGTAGCCTCATGCTGACTGATGCCCAAGAAGGGAACTTCCTGCAGAATAGGGGTCAGCAAGGCAGGCTGTAAGGTGTTCTGGGGCTGGCGGTTCCCTATCAGATAGGGCTTTCCGTTCAGGGTAAAATTGTGCTGATAACAGCGGAGCCATGGTTGCGGATAGACCGTCCATCCGATATAGATGGTATCCGATGGGGCATGATAGCGGCAGTCGATGACCGTCACAGGACCACCCTGTTTACAGAAATACATCTCACGAGGTTCACCCTTGAGATGGAAGTCACAGTCGATGAACATCGCACCACGGCCAAAGGTGCTCCAGAAGGGTTTCTGTCCGTAGAAGTCGAAGTCGCAATGACGATAGATGGCCGTGCCATTCAGTGCATCGTCGGTACTCTCGAAATGGCAATCTTCATAATAGGAATACTTGGCACCATTCAGGGGATTGAGGTTCAGACGACTGATGAAACGGACTTTATTAGCCAACAAGCTATCTCCATGAACATAACCCACATGAGCCTGTGTGATGGCACTGCTGCGCTTGGGGCGATTGAGCTGGGGATTCAGCGGATAGACCAGATCGACATTACAGTAGTTGCCCATCGTCATATTTTCCACTCGTAACGTCTTAACCCAGAAGTCGAACATGGTGAAATTGCCCACGGCTCCCTGCATCTGACCGCGCTGGGAGGCGAGCACCACATCCTCAGGATTATTTCCCATTCCAACGAGATGGAGATAGTCGCAACGAACGGTCATGCCAAAGGGTACTTGTCTGTCCTTCCCCACCTTGACGGTCGGGTCGTCAGGATCGTCAATCCAATAGACACCCGGACGGATATACACCATCATGGGGCTGGCAGAAGAGCCGTTTTTGAAATGGGCGGCAGCCTCCTGAAAGGTTTTATACACATGGGGAACATTGAAATCAGTCTCCGCATCAATCATGATATGGAGGGAATCAAGGCTCTGGGCAAGAGCCACTGCGGGCAAAAAGGCCCACAACAACAAAAGTCGGCGCATGAAGTTTAGTCTTTGTCTTTATAGATAATTTTGTTGGCTCCAGAGGTAATCTTCAACTCATCGCGATGTTCAGCGATAAACGTGTCGATATGACGTTTGCGCTTGCTTTCGAAGATTTCATCGATAGCAATCAAGATGCCAGTCTCCTCCACATCACCGAAACCGTAGTTGATGGCAGTACCAAAGAGCTTCATCGTGGGAGAAAGACCCATATAGGCATTCACCAATGGCGGGATGTTATAGCCCAACTTACGGATTTCACGGTTAAGAACCAAGTAATCCTCCTTGAAGGACTGTCCGCAGAAGAGAGCATCCAACTCAGTGGGATCTGTCTCCAATTCCAGCGGTTTCATCGGGATAATCAGGTTCTCCTTATCATCAAAATACTTCTTCAGGAAATACAGTATCATGTCGCGTCCTTTACGGATATAAGAGGGATACATGGTCATCTTGCCGAAATAATAGCGCACATTCGGACGAATGACAGTCAATGCACCCAGACCGTCCCACAGATTGTCCAAGGCGAACAGGCTCTTGGCACCCATGCGTGACGACTGATAAGGCAACGAGACAAAGGAACGACCGAGTTCAACGGTCTGCGGAGCATATTCCTTGATGAACTTCTCGGAGAAATGGAACATGTGACTGGTAGCCAGGATAGGCTGTCCTTTCTCGTCGTAATCCCAGTCGGTACCTGCCAGATAACGATATCCTCCGATGATCTCCTCCTCTTCAGGATTCCACACAATGAGCTGTTTGTAGCAGTTTTCACAGATATCAAACTCATCGATATCCACCTCCTTGCCTGTTCCACCACCAGCCTCACGGAACACAATCTCACGCAAACGACCAATCTCACGCATCACATTGGGTGCGTTATGAGCCGTAATGATATAGATTTCATTGTTGCTCTTGTTTGTCATGCGCAACTGCTTGTCGGGAGTCAGTTCGCTTTTAAGCAGTTCTTTGCTGATAGGCTGGATGATGGGCTGTTCCATTGTTTGAAGTTATTATAGTTGTTAACTAGATTTTCTAGATAGACTAGAGTTTGTATACTATGTCTTGTACATATTGCGCCCACTGCACAGGCGTTTTGCTCTTATCGAAGGTCTGCCAGGGAATCGGTTTGCCAATATGCACTTCGAAGGTCTTGCCGACATTCTTGTACATCTCGTCGACCAGGAAGATCATGGCAAGATTGAAGGGTAGAAACTTGTCGCTGAAATTGGCCAGTTTATAGAAGAAATCGGAATTCTTCCCGCTGAAATGGATGGGCACCACGTCGCGCTGATACTCGACACTCTTCTGGATAAACGTCTTCGACCAGGGGATATCACGAATGCTACCATCTTTCTGGCGACGAGAACAGATGCCCGCCGGATACATCAGCATGTGGTTATCGCTCTCGAAGCCTGCCTTGACCATAGCTGGAAAGTTACGACTCTGCTTTCCTGTCTTGTTGATAGGAATACAGAGGGGAGCCAGTCCTGGGAGATTCATGAGCAGGTCGTTGACCAGATAGCGGAAACGGGAGTCGAAATGACGACCGATGATAGCACCTAAAGCTACTCCGTCGGCACCACCCAAGGGATGGTTAGATACGATGATATACAACCGACCATCGTCCTTAGCGGGCAGATTCTCCATGCCTTCTACCTTCAGTGTCATCTGGAGATAGCGGACACATTCCTCCAACCAGTCGGTTCCAACCTTATCACGTGATTCCCACAGATAAGCATTCACCTGATCCTGATGGATGATACGTTTCAGCCAAGACACCAATGGACGCGGTACCCATTTTGCCTTTGCGCCCATTTTGTCTTTCAAAATGCCATCAATATCAATGGTTTTCTCTGTAATCTGTCCCATTTCTCCAGTTTATCACTAACAGTTTGCAAAGATAGGAAAAACTTTGTGAATATAATCACTTTTCATAAAAAAAATACACCTGTTTCCACGTTTTAAAAATTATTCACTAAAAAAAGTGGAGAATTGTGGGGGAATGTGGGGGAAAATGATTAACTTTGCACCCAAACTTAAATTATAAAGATGTACGCATGCGTTTTTTAGGTAATATAGAGGCTAAAATGGACACAAAAGGACGTGCTTTCCTGCCCGCCACCTTCCGTAAGGTGTTGCAAGGTGGGGGAGATGAGCGTTTAGTGCTCCGCAAAGATGTGTTCCAGCCCTGTCTCGTACTTTACCCTGAAAGCGTATGGAACGGACAAATGGACGCTATGCGTGCCCGTCTGAATCGCTGGAACAAGCAACAGCAACAGGTGTTCCGCCAGTTCGTCAGCGAGGTAGAGCTCTTAACGCTTGACGGCAACGGACGATTCCTGATTCCCAAGCGCTATCAACGGATGGCCGCCATTGAACAGGACATCAAGTTCATCGGTATGGGCGACACCATAGAAATATGGAGCAACTCAAAGAAAGAGGAGCAACAGATGACGCCCGAGGATTTCGGACAAGCCCTCGAAGAGTTGATGGCGGTGCAAGCACCTAGTGAACAACGAAACGCTTCGTTAGTGAAAAGTGAATAGTGAAAAGTGAACAGATGATCGTAACGGCAGAAACATATCACGTTCCTGTACTCCTTCAGGAGAGCGTTGACGGGCTGGATATCCAGCCCGACGGCGTTTACGTAGACGTAACTTTCGGTGGCGGCGGTCATTCCAAAGAGATACTGTCGCGCCTGAGTCCGAAAGGTCATCTGTACAGCTTCGACCAGGATGCCGACGCGGAAAAAAATATCGTCAATGATGATAGATTTACCTTCGTACGCAGCAACTTTAGATATATCCGCAACTGGATGCAATATTATGGTGTAGAGCAAATTGACGGACTGTTGGCCGACCTGGGCGTATCCAGTCATCACTTTGACGATGAGACGCGAGGATTCTCCTTCCGTTTCGATGCACCCTTGGATATGCGCATGAACAAAAGAGCCGGTCAGACCGCTGCAGATGTTCTGAACAACTATACCGAGGAAAAGTTGGCAGACGTGTTCTACCTCTATGGAGAACTGAAGAATGCCCGTCAGTTGGCAAAAAAGATTGTGACCGCCCGTCAAGAGAAGTTGTTGGGAACAACGAGCGAGTTGCTGAAAGCTGTTGGAATGGATGAACTCGAAACCAATCACAAAGTTCCGCTCGAGCTCCGCTCGCTCTCAAAGAGAGAAAGTTCAAAGTTTAAGGCCCAATTATTCCAGGCGCTACGCATTGAGGTCAACCACGAGATGGATGCCTTGCGTGACATGCTTCGTGGTGCTACCGACCTGCTTCGTGAAGGTGGACGCCTCAGCGTCATTACCTATCACTCGCTGGAAGACCGTATTGTCAAAAACGTGATGAAGGCCGGTAATGCAGAGGGAAAAGTAGAGCAGGACTTCTACGGACGTATCACAAGTCCTTTCCGTCTGGTTAACAAGATTACCGTTCCCTCTGACGAGGAACAGCAGCGCAATCCACGCAGTCGTAGCGCAAAACTTAGAATAGCAGAAAAGATATAAAGAACATGGCAGAAGACAAGATAAAGGACATCATCCCGGAGGATTCCGAAGAGCTGAACGAGCAGGAGGATCCGGAGAGTAAGCTAAAGGACACCTTGCAGAAGATCAAGGACACCGCCAGTGAGGAGGACCCCCACCCTTCCTCACAACTGAACCTGCGTACCATCCTGGGTGGCGACATGCTGACCACGCAGGTTGTGCGTTCACAGATCTGGCTGTTTATCCTGATTGTCGCCTTTACCATTGTCTACGTAGCTTTCCGCTACCAGTGTCAACAGGACCTGTTGAACATTGACCGTCTGGAGAACCAACTCAAGGATGCCAAATTCAAGGCACTCAGTTCTTCCAGTACACTGACTGAGAAATGTCGTGAGAGTCATGTTCTCGACATCCTGAAACAGAATAAGGACTCTCTGCTGCATCAGGCAGACCAGCCACCGTACATCATTCAAGTTCCTGAATGATGTAAGTGAAAAGTGATAAGTGAAGGTCGCGATTAAGTGAGAACAGAGCTAAGCTTGCTTAAGCTATGTCGAAAGAGAGCGAGCTCGATGTGAAACATCAATAATGAAGAATGAGCAAATTTGACAATGATAAAGTAATGCCGCGCTACATGGCCATCGCCATCGTACTGACGCTCATCGGTTTTGCCATCATCGGCAAAGCCCTCTACATCATGACTGCCAAGAAGCAGTATTGGACAGAGGTGGCCGACCGACTGAAGCGCGACTCAGTAAGCGTGAAGCCCAACCGAGGCAACATTCTCAGCTGCGATGGACAGCTGATGGCCAGCAGTATTCCAGAATACAGGATTTTCATAGACTTTCAGGCTGCTGCCTTTGAGAAGGACGATTCTCTTTGGAACAGCAAGGTAGATTCCGTTTGCGACGGACTCAGCAAGATATTCCCCCTCACCGCCTATGAGTTTAAGGTGTTGTTTGACAAAGGACGTCAGAAGGTTAACGGAAACGGTACTGTGGGAGCTCGCCACTGGCCCATCTGGCCCAAGCGTATAGACTACAACACCTACGTAGAGGTCAAAAAGTTGCCCTTCTTCAACATGCCCAGATATAAGAGCGGTTTCCACGAGGAGGAGTTCAACTCGCGCCGTCGTCCGTTCGGTTCTTTGGCCCAGCGTACCGTAGGAGGCATGTATGGTGCCAAGGACTCCGCCTATTTCGGACTGGAGCTGGCGTACGACTCCATCTTAAGAGGAACGCCGGGTATCACAGGACGTCGTAAGATCCTGAACAAATACATGAACATCCCCGTGACGCTGCCTATCGATGGTGGCGACATCGTGACTACCATAGATGTGAACATGCAAGACTTGGCAGAGCGTGCCCTGTTGGACGAATTGAAGCTTGTCAATGGTGAGATGGGTGTTGCCATTCTGATGGAGGTAGAGACGGGTGATGTGAAGGCCATCGTAAACATGATGAAGAACGAGAACGGCAACTATATTGAAGCCGTCAACTCTGCCATCAGCTACCGTTGCGAGCCTGGTTCCGTATTCAAGGTTGCCTCTTTCTTGGTAGCGTTAGACGACCAGGTAGTGGACACCAGCTACGTCATCCATACGGGTTGCGGTGTCCTGCCCATGTACGGACGAGAGATGAAAGACCACAACTGGCGCCGTGGAGGCTATGGCGATATCAATGTAGCCCGCGCGCTGGAAGTCAGTTCGAACATCGGTGTGAGCCATGTCATCGACAAGTTCTACCACGAACAGGCGGAGCGCTATGTAAAAGGTCTGCAACGTGTGGGTATTGCAGAAGACCTGAAGTTGCAGAACATCCTGCCAGGCTATCGTCCACCCATCATCCGCATGCCTCACCGCAAGAAGAACGGACGCTATGATGACAACTGGTATGCAACCACACTGCCGTGGATGTCTATCGGCTACGAGACACAGATTGCCCCGATCAATACCGTGACCTTCTATAACGCCATTGCCAACAATGGTAAGATGATGCGTCCTCGCTTTGTCAAGCAAGTGATGAAGAACGGCGAGGTCATCAAGGAGTTCCCTCCTGAGGTGATCAAGGAAAGCATTGCCAAGCCCAAAGCGCTCAAGACCATGCAGACCATTCTGGAACATGTAGTCAGTCAGGGACTCGGTAAAAAGGCTGGTTCCAAGCACTTTAAGGTAGCTGGTAAGACCGGTACTGCCCAAGTCTCACAAGGTAAGGCCGGATATAAGAGCGGTACGGTACAGTACTGGCTGTCTTTTGCAGGTTACTTCCCTGCAGACAATCCCAGATATTCATGTATCGTCTGTCTGAAGAAATCAGGACTGCCCGCCTCTGGTGGTGGTATGAGTGGTGTCGTATTCCATCATATTGCTGAGGGCGTGATGGCACGTAACCTGAAGATGAGCGTCAAGGATGCCCATGATGAGGAATCAATCATTATCCCCGATGTCAAAGGAGGTAATGTGAAGGATGCCAACTACGTGCTGAACAAGTTAGGCATTAACAAGCGTGTTGCTCAGGAAGAGCAGACAAAAGAGAACATCACGCCTAATGTTGTTGGCATGGGAGCCAAAGATGCCGTCTATCTGCTGGAGAGCCGTGGACTGCGCGTAAAACTGCAGGGACGTGGCAAGGTGAAGAAGCAGAGTTATCCTGCAGGTAAGACTATCATGAAGGGTTGTGAGTGTATATTAGTATTAGAATAACGGACTATATTATAAATAAGGTGTATGAAACTAAGTGAGCTGCTTAAATTGGTCAAACCCATTGCTATTGTTGGCAATGCAGAAGTAGAGATTACAGGCGTGAACATTGACTCACGCAAGATTGAGAATGGTCATCTGTTTGTAGCCATTAAGGGTACACAGACTGATGGTCACCGTTTCATTCCCAAAGCTTTGGAGCTGGGTGCAAAAGCTGTGCTGTGTGAGGAGATGCCCGATGAAGATACCATCGGAAACGATGGCGTGACGTATGTGCAGGTGGCTTCTACTGAGGAAGCCGTCGGTCCTGTTGCTACCGTCTTCTATGGGGAACCCTCACAAAAACTGAAACTGGTTGGTGTGACAGGAACCAATGGCAAGACTACCATTGCCACCTTATTATATAATATGTTCCGCCAGTTCGGTCATAAATGCGGACTGCTCTCTACCGTGTGCAACTACATTGAAGGCGAGCCCATCCCCGCAGACCATACCACACCCGACCCCATTGAACTGAACCGTCTGCTCCACCAGATGGTAGAGGCCGGTTGTGAATATGCCTTTATGGAATGTTCCAGTCACGCCATTGCCCAAAAGCGCATTGGCGGACTGAAGTTTGCCGGTGGTCTGTTTACTAATCTTACGCGCGACCATCTGGACTATCATAAGACCTTCGAGAACTACCGTGATGCCAAGAAAGCCTTCTTCGACAACCTGCCAAAGGATGCCTTCGCCATTACCAATGCCGATGACAAGAACGGCAGTGTGATGGTTCAGAATACGAAGGCACAGGTAAAGACCTATTCTACACGAACCATGGCTGACTTCCGTGCCCGCCTTATCGAATGTCATTTTGAAGGCATGTATCTGGAAATCAACGGTCGCGAGGTGGGTGTCCAATTCATTGGCAAGTTTAACGTCAGCAACCTGTTGGCAGTCTATGGCGCTGCCATCATGCTGGGTAAGAAGCCAGAAGATGTGCTCGTCATCTTGAGCACGCTGAAAAGTGTGGCAGGAAGACTGGAGCCCATCCGTTCACAAGAGGGTGTTACCGCTATTGTAGACTATGCCCACACCCCCGACGCTCTGGAGAATGTGCTGAATGCCATTCGTGAGGTGTTGGAGGGCAAGCAAGGCAAGGTTATCACCGTCTGTGGAGCAGGAGGCAACCGTGACAAAGGAAAGCGTCCGCTGATGGCTCAGGAAGCTGTAAAGCAAAGCGACCGTGTCATCATTACCTCCGACAATCCCCGTAATGAGGAACCACAGGACATCATCAACGATATGCTGGCAGGTCTTACCCCTCAGCAGATGAAAAAGGTGCTCTCTATCGTTGACCGTAAGGAAGCTATCCGCACCGCCTGCATGATGGCTGAAAAGGGCGATGTCATTCTCATTGCCGGAAAAGGTCATGAGGACTATCAGGAAATCAAGGGTGTCAAGCACCACTTTGATGACCGTGAGGTGGTCCGAGACATCTTCGGGCTTTGAACTTTGAGTTTTGAACTTTGAACTTTATGGTTACCATACTGATTCATCGTTCACACTCACAAGTCATTGCCTACATCATAAACATATCATAAAATTCAAAGATTAAAGTTCAAAGAACAATGCTATACTATATTTTCAGATTCTTAGAGCAATATAATATTCCCGGAGCACACATCTGGTCGTATATCTCGTTCCGTTCATTGCTCGCCCTCATCCTGTCACTGCTTATCTCAGCATGGTTTGGTGAGTACTTCATTAAATGGATGAAGCGCCGTAATATCTCTGAGACCGCTCGTGATGCCAGCATTGACCCCTTTGGTGTAGAGAAGAAAGGCGTGCCCACCATGGGTGGTATCATTATCATCGTGTCCATCCTTATTCCCGTACTGCTGTTAGGTCGTATGCGCAACATCTACCTGCTGTTGATGATAGTGACCACGGTATGGTTGGGATTCCTGGGTTTCATGGATGACTATATCAAGATTTTCAAGAAAAACAAGGAAGGACTGAAGGGACTTTATAAGATTATCGGTCAGGTAAGTATCGGTTTCATCGTAGGTTTCACCCTTTGGCTGAGTCCCGATGCAGTGGTTCGCGAGAATGTCACCGAGACCCAGCAGAATCAGGAAATTGTGATCAAGCACAAGACGGAAGCGGTAAAATCGTTACAGACTACCATTCCATTCATCAAGAATCACAACCTGAACTACTCCTCCATCATGTCGTTCTGTGGTAAGTACAAGGTAGCAGCCGGTTGGATTCTGTTCGTCATCATGACCATTATCGTTGTCACGGCGGTATCGAATGGCGCCAATCTCAACGACGGTATGGACGGTATGTGTGCCGGCAATTCGGCAGTCATCGGAGTGGCGTTGCTGATATTTGCCTACGTATCCTCTCACATCGTCTTTGCCGCCTATTTTGATATCATGTATATTCCTGGCTCACAAGAACTTGTTGTGTTCCTGAGTGCCTTTATCGGAGCTATGATTGGTTTCCTGTGGTATAATGCCTATCCCGCCCAGGTGTTTATGGGTGACACCGGTTCGCTGACCATTGGAGGTATTATCGGTGTTTGTGCCATCATTATCCATAAAGAACTGATGCTACCTCTCCTCTGTGGCATCTTCTTCATAGAGAGTCTTAGCGTCATCATCCAGACCCAGTGGTTCAAGTTCCAGAAACGCAAAGGCAAGCGTGTGCGTGTGTTCCGTGCCACACCTATTCATGACACCTTCCGTCGTCTGGACTCACAACTGGATGCTACCAGTACATACATTCTCAAGGGATGGCCTCATCGTCCGTTCCACGAGTCAAAGATAACCATCCGTTTCTGGATTACCACGATTATATTAGCAGCATTAACAATTATCACATTGAAAGTAAGATGAGTAGGATTGTCATTTTAGGAGCAGGCGAGAGTGGCGCAGGTGCCGCTGTCTTAGCCAAGAAAGAAGGTTTCGAGGTCTTCGTCAGTGACATGTCGAAGATTAACGACAAGTATAAGAAAATGATGGACGACCATCAGATAGAATGGGAAGAAGGTCAGCATACGGAAGAGAAGATTCTGAATGCCGACGAGATTATCAAGAGTCCTGGTATTCCTGACACAGCCCCCATGATTGTCAAGATCAAGGAGAAGGGCATCCATATCATCAGCGAAATAGAATTCGCTGGTCGTTACACCCATTCCAAGATGATCTGTATTACAGGATCAAATGGTAAGACGACTACCACGAGTCTTATCTATCATATCTTCAAAAAGGCCGGCTACGATGCCGGACTGGCAGGTAATATTGGAAACTCACTGGCTTTACAGGTTGCTGAAGATCCCCACGAATACTATATCATCGAGCTGAGTTCATTCCAGTTGGATAATATGTACGACTTCCGTGCCAACATTGCCATCTTGCTGAATATCACACCCGACCATTTGGACCGATATGATTTCAAGATGCAGAACTATGTTGACGCAAAGATGCGTATCATCCAGAACCAGACTCCTCAGGATGCCTTCATCTATTGGAACGATGACCCCATCATCAAAAAGGAGTTGGAGAAATACAATATCCAGGCTATCCAGTTCCCCTTCTCTGAACTGAAGGAGAAAGGATCCATCGGTTATATCGAGGAGGGAAAGTATCAGATTGAGAAGCCAGAGCCTTTCAACATGGAACAAGAATCGCTCAGTCTGACAGGTAAGCATAACATCTACAACTCGCTGGCTGCCGGTATAGCCACTAATATCGCAGGTATTCAAAAGGATATTATCCGTCAGTCGCTCAGTGATTTCCCTGGTGTAGAGCATCGTTTGGAAAAGGTATGTACCGTGCGTGGTGTGCAATATATCAACGACTCAAAGGCCACCAATGTAGATGCCTGCTGGTATGCCTTGGAATCTATGAAGACCAAGACCATTCTCATCATTGGCGGTAAGGACAAAGGTAACGATTACGAGCCTATCAAACCGCTCATTAAAGAGAAATGCGCAGGACTGGTCTATCTCGGTGCCGACAACCAGAAGTTGCATGACAATTTCGACGCGCTGGGCATTCCCGTTCGAGACACTCACTCCATGAAGGATTGTGTTCAGGCCTGTTATGAGATGGCAGAGCCAGGCATGACCGTATTACTTTCACCCTGCTGTGCCAGCTTCGACCTCTTTAAAAACATGGAAGACCGTGGTGAACAATTCAAAGCCTTGGCTAAGGCTTTGTAAGTGAATAGTGAAAAGTGAAAAATGAAAAATGAATAAAAGAATAGGCAATATCTTCAAGGGCGACAGAGTCATCTGGATGGTGTTCTTCTTCCTCTGTATGATCAGCATCGTGGAGGTTTTCTCAGCTTCCAGCGGACTGACTTACAAGAGCCAGAACTACATTGGTCCTATCGTTTACCACGCTGGTACCATTATAGCCGGAGTTATCGTCGCCATTGTCACGCTGAATATCCCCTGTCGCTATTTCAAGCTTATGACCCCATTCCTCATGCTGGTATCGCTGATTACCCTACTATGGGTGCTCTTGGCAGGTACCAAGGTGGGTGATGCCGGTCGTTGGATCAACCTGTTCGGTTTTACTTTTCAACCCTCTGAGATAGCCAAGGGTACCGTGGTACTCATTGTTGCACAGATATTAGCCGCCATGCAGCGCGATAACGGAGCAGACCGCAACGCATTCAAGTGGATTATGTGGATAACCCTCCCTGCCTGTTTCCTTATAGGCTTGGAGAACCTGTCCACCTCAGCCATGCTCTTTGCCGTAGTATTCTTAATGATGTTCATCGGACTGGTCCCACTGCGCCAGTTGGGCAAGTTGGCGGGCACCATTATCCTGTTGGGTGTCTTTGCCATCTCTATGGTCATGATTGTAGGTCACGACACATCGGAAGACAACGAAGAATTGACAAAGGTAGAACAGGTAGAGCAACCCAAGAAGAAAAATGCCATAGAAAAGATGTTCCACCGTGCCGACACGTGGAAAAGTCGTATCAAGAAGTTCGGTAAACCCAAGCCAACTCCACAGGAGTACGACCTTGACAAGGATGCACAGGTGGCACATGCCAATATAGCCATCGTGTCGAGTGGAATTATTGGTAAAGGCCCGGGAAAAAGTACTGAGCGCGACTTCCTGTCGCAGGCCTTCTCTGACTTTATCTATGCCATCATCATTGAAGAGCTGGGTATCATCGGAGCCTTTTTCGTGGTCTTCCTCTACATTATCCTTCTCTATCGATGTGCCCGCATAGCCAGTCGTTGTGAGAACAACTTCCCAGCCTTCTTGGCTATGGGCTTAGGACTGTTGCTGGTCATTCAAGCCATTTTCAATATGATGG
>Ga0247609_10004276_pt1 | contig 14258 bp, 13 predicted proteins | sample 172DNAGHGlowgp2_FD_193487 | JGI IMG/M metagenome (GOLD analysis project Ga0247609, IMG submission 193487) | Sheep rumen microbial communities from Palmerston North, Manawatu-Wanganui, New Zealand - 1728 DNA GHGlow gp2 | ecosystem: Host-associated > Mammals > Digestive system > Stomach > Rumen ...
TCCGCCAGCCGCAGGAGAATGTCCACCATTTCACGGAGTCGATCAACCGGCTCCGGGACGAGGTGCGCTACTGCCGGGAATGCCGGATGATTTCGGACGACGAGATCTGCTCCCTCTGTGCCGACCGTTCCCGCGACCACAGCGCCATCTGCGTCGTGGAAAGCGTCCGGGACGTGATGAGCATCGAGAACACGGGCCAGTACCACGGCGTGTACCACGTCCTCGGCGGCATCATTTCCCCAATTGCCGGAATCGGCCCTTCGGATTTGAGTATCAATGAATTGATCCAGCGCGTGGAAGCGCTTCCGGACCCTTCTGCTGCGGAGGTCATCTTCGCGCTCAGCGGCGACGTGGAAGGGGAGTCCACCGCCTTTTATATCTATCGGAAACTTTCCCATACGGGCGTCCGTTTCTCCTCGCTCGCCCGCGGGCTCGGCTTCGGGGACGACCTCGAGTATGCCGATGAACTGACCTTGGGCCGTTCCATCGTGAACCGGCAGGAATTCAAACCGTGAGAATGATCCTGAATGCTATCCTGATCGGCCTGTCCCTGTGTGCGGACTGCTTCGCCGTTACCTTGTGTTCTTCCTTCCTCGTGAGCCGGGAGGAGGTGCGGAAGAAGGTGGCGACGGTCGCCGTCGTCTTCGTCCTGATCCATGTGGGCTTCCTCTTGGGCGGATGGGCCCTGGGCACTTTCGCGACGAACCTCATCGCCGGCCATGTGGCTCATTTCGAACGGATTGCCCACATCATCGGCTTCCTGCTCCTGCTGTATGTGGGACTGGAAATGTTCATCGACGGTGTCCGGAGCAAGTCCGAGCACCTGAACCTGGACGGTATCGGGGGAATCATCCTCGGGAGTGTCGCCACCTCCATCGATGCCGCCGCCGTGGGGCTGTCCATGGCCCTGAACGGAGCACCCTGGACCGAAATCGCCCCGGTGGCCGTTTCCCTCGTCGTCTTCACGGTCATTTCCGTGGTCGTCGGCATGCTCTCCGGCAGTTTCCTCGGCCGGAAACTCGGTCACAGCGCCCGCATCGTCGGCGGGCTCGTCCTCATCGGCCTCGGCATCCATATCCTGCTGTAGGCAGGACTATTGGAAGGACAGGACGGTGTCGATGGCTTCTTCGGGGTCGTCGGTGACGGAAATCAGCAGATTGCGGTATTTGCCCCGCGCGAGGAGGTCTTCCAGCAGCGGGTAGATGGGGATTTCCCGGGTGAAGAATTCCTTGTCCAGGAACACCATCGGGCTGGGGGCGCCGAAGGTCTCGTAATGGTTCTGGGCGGCGTCCTGGAAGATTTCCTGGATGGTGCCGGCCGAGCCGGGGGAGTAGATGATCCCGCCCTTGGCAATGGCCAGGAGCGTATCCTCGCGGAGACTGTTGTAGAAGTACTTGGCGATGTCGGTCGCGAAGGGCGTGGAGGGCTCGTGCCCATAGAACCAGGTCGGGATGCCCAGGCTGCGGTATTTGTGCTGCGGGTACTTGTGCATGACCTCGAGCGCCGTGCGGAGCCAGCCTTCGTCCCGGAAGGTCTGGGCGGCGGAGAGGATGTCCATCGCGTCGTCGAATTCCGCCTCGTTCCGTCCGGCCATCCAGGCCCCGAGGTGCGTCGCTTCCATCGCACCCGGACCGCCGCCGGAAGCCATCAGCTTGCCTTTTTCCGTCAGTTCCTTGCTGATCAGGGCCACCTTCCGGTACCCTTCGTCGGAGCGCCGGAGCGCATGGCCGCCCATGATGGCGACAACCTGCCGCTCGTCGAACCGGCTCAGGAATTCGCGCATGGCGCTGCTCATCGCCCGGTCGTGGAGGGTGCGTCCCAGGGTTTCCCGGATATCGTCGCACTGCTGGCCCTTCTCTATGTAATCGGCATACACCCGGGCGTCGAAGCAAGTGCTGTAACTCTCCTCGTTCTCCGGGTCATAGCCGGCATACAGGGTTTCCCCGTCATAAAGCTTGGTGCGGAACACGTTGTACGTGCGCCCCATGCGCGGGAAGATGAGGCAGGTCTGGCCGATGCGCCCCTCCATCTCGGACGGAATGTCGCATCCGAGGAAGCAGCAGTCGGAGAACAGGTGCCCTGCCGCCACGTACTGCGGCACCTGGTTGAAGTCGATGTACTGGAAGACGTAGCGGGAAATGATGCCGGTCGCATCCGGGGCGGGCAGCTGGGAGATCTCCGATATCTCCCGGTAAGGGATCTGGTCCATGGGCGATTATTTACCGATGAGTTTCTTCGCATCCTCCGTCAGGAACGGAAGGACTTCGTCATAGGGAAGGGTGAAACTGGGCATTCCGTCGGCATAGGAAGCGATTTCGTACTGCTGGTAGGTGAAAGTGAGACCTTCCGGGGTGGGGACGGGAGCCCAGGCGGGGAAGGGGATGACATCGCCGGACAGCATCAGGTTGTCGTCCAGCTGTTCGGGCTGGATCTCCACTCCGAACGAGGAATAGTACTGGACGAGGCCCTTCCGGAGCAGCGGCTGCATGTCCTGCAGGGCGGAATCCTCCAGGAACTTCTCCACGAGGTGGCCGTCCTTCTTGTCGAAGGTGAGCGGCCCGCATCCGATGATGCCGCCATGGGCACCGCCCGAAAAGACGATGTCCTCGGACAGGAAGACGACATAGCGGTCCGTCTCGCTGGTCTTGGTCAATGAGAAATCGTATTCCCAGCCCGGTATCTCCTCCAGGAGCTCCTTCCTTTGGCCCTCGGTAAGTTCCTCGTTTTCGTCGATATACTGTTTCCGCTCGTCAAAGTCGGCCTGGGAGACCGTGGCGATGGTCTCGAGGGCTTTGCCCCGATAATAGTCCATGAGGGCCTTGGAATCGTCGGCATTCCCTTCGAAGGCCGGGAACATCCGGTCCTCCTCGTAAGTGCCGATATGGCTGAGCTGCCGGTCCATCACCTCGATGAATTTCGTGCGGATCGCGGCCGGGGCTCCCTTCGCTGCCACCGGCAGTTCCGCCTTGATGGTCAGGTGAGCATGGGCCGTGGAATCGGCAAACTCGAAGGTTTCTGTCTTCAAATCCTTTCCGGAAGGGCTGCAGGCCAACCCTGTCGCAACGGCCAGTCCCAGTCCTATGATTCTTTTCAGCGTTTTCATCATTTCGTACATTCAGTTCCAATTTTCAAAGATACGGAAAAATACGGATAAGTGGATGGCGGGAATGTTGGCACTTTTCGCCAAAAACCCTTATCTTTGTGAAAATCAATAATTCATTTGCTATAAAAAGCAGTCCGACATGAAAAAGATTCTCAAGTTTATCGTAGTCCTCGTAATTATTGTCCTGGCCGTGAGATGGTGTTCCAGCAGTTTCGGAAGCGTCATCCCCCTTCCTGGCGGCGGTTCAAGCAACACGGGCGGAACGGTTGGTACGGGTTCGGAGGAATCCGGCGGCTGGTTCAGCCCGAAACGGCAGGACGGCGGTTCGGTTTCCAATCCGAGCCTGGAGCAGGAAGTCGAGGACCTCGAGCGCGAACTGGGCGTCGGGAAGTACAAGGGCCAGAAGCCATCGACCCAGACGACCACGACGAATCCTTCCACCACGACCTCGGCATCCACGCCCCTGTCTTTCAAGGGTATCCCGATGACCGGCACCCTTTCGGCCTTCGGGTCTGAACTGGTGAAGGCCGGTTTCCGCAGCGCCGGCAACGGTACCTATACCGGTAACTTCGCCGGCTACAGCAACTGCAAGGTCACCCCGTCCGGGAACCCGGTCCGGGAAGTCCGGGTCGATTTCCCCGTCATCTCGGACTGGGACGCCCTGGAAAAGGCCTATGACAACCTCCAGGCCGACCTGACGCAGAAATACGGGATCGATCCGGTCGTCAACCGGAACCTCGCCGTCTTCAACCTCCCCGGCGGTACCATTTCCCTGGATGCCGACGTCTCGAACCAGTCCACCTGGCACGTGATCCTGACATACGCGAATGCCGCCACGACCACCTCGACAGGCACCCTGGGCAGGAATCCCATTGACGACTTGTAGGAAGCGATTTTGCACGTTCGAGGGCACGTTTTGACTCCAAAACGTGCCCTCAGCGATGCTCCAGCATGCGCCCGGGAACGTATATCCGTGAAATCGTTCCCTCTGGAGTGCGGACGCTTCGATTAAATGGGTGTTCCCGGAATGGAAACCACCCCTGAAAACAAAAAACCAACCACTTGTGTAAGTGATTGGTTTTGAGTTGCTCCCCAGCTAGGACTTGAACCTAGGACCCTCTGATTAACAGGACAGGATATTTTCGACAAGAATGGGCGTACGTTCATCGTGAGCGAGCCACATAAGGATCACACTAAGGTGGACGTGATGACCTCGCTTCTGCAAATCTGCGGCAGGGTTCGAGATTCCAATTACAAAACCGAAATCAACCAGTTCTACGCTCAATCGGAATACAAGGACGTCAGCTTTGAGGAATTCAAGAAAAGCATCATGAGCAATCTGAAGGAAGCGGAAGAAGCCGCTGAACTTCTGGATAAGATCAACGGTGAGCGGAGGGAAAGACTGATTAAGAGCTTCGTCTGGAATGATCCGTATATCTCGGTCGAGAATGGAAGAATCATCGCTGACCGGAACCTTGCCAACCTGGAAATCGTGAACTATGGTATCGTTAATGGCCAGTATGCCACGCAGTGCAACATGAAAGATTCACTCACCAAGGCAGGGTTACATGTAAGCCAGGGAATGATTACCTCAGATCCAAATATCCAGTTGGAAAACCTCACGCCCATTCGCAAGTCACCATTTAAGGACATCTTCGAAGAGTATGTCGCTTACCGAGAATCAGAAGGATACAATCTAGATTGCTTTCGAATGTCCAGGATCGAAGTCGAAAAACCGCTGGTTAAGGACGCTTACGAGAAACTGGGAGTCAATAAGGTCAGGGAGATGAAGTACCATCAGGGCAACATCAAACGAGAGATTATCAAGCTAGAACACGAGACACTCGATACGAAGGTCTTCCTTATGTTAGATGACCAACTTCCCAGACAAGTCGCAATCCCCAAATCGGAAATCAAGGAAAAGCTTGAATCCATCTACAAAGAACTGAAAATCAAGGCGAAAGCAAAGTCCACCGACCTTCGGAAATGATATGAAATAAAGGAGACAACACGAAGGGCCGATAATGGTGGAATACAAGCATGCGTCTCTATTATCAGTGCAAAAATCAAGGTTTCACGATAGATTCAGATGCCGGAAACATTGTTTTCATCATAATAATTCAAGACGAAACACTGCATTCACCATAATATTATAGGTGAAATCATGCTTTTCAGGTTAATTCAATATGCCGAATGCATGTATTCGCCATGATTTATTTGCTCGAACACATGTTGGAGGAGTAATTGAATTGGTGGATTACATACACGCAGAGAAAAAGAAAACGCCCACCAAATTGGTGAGCGCTTGTATGTACTGATGGGAAAACACACGCTTGCATGTGCATTTTATCTGCCAGAATCAAGGTTTGCAGGTAAACAAATGTGATAAAATCATGGTTCCGGGATCATTTCACTACCTGGGCCATGGCTTCATCATAATAATTCTTGCGAAAATAGGACTCGAATACGATTCTTCTCGTGGTAATACTGTTTCACGTAAAGAAAAGGACCGCCACCAAAGTGACGGCCCTAATCCGCTTTCTTTAAGATTCAGTCGCAGACGGGACGGACGGAGTGTCCGTAGTAACGAGGCCAGGAGGATAAGGAAATGGTCCCTTGAGAGTAATAGAAATGCATCAGGTATGCCTTTAACGGATCATCCGTATTGAGAGATGAAGACCAAAAGTAGGCACTGCTACCCATGGCATCAGGGTAATCACCGTAATACCTGAAGCCAGCGGCGGGGAGGAAAATACTATTCCCGTTGGTGGAGGTGACCAAAACACCTCTTACCCCGTTCTGAGTTGACCTGACCCAACTACAATTGTCACGTAACTCCGCACATTCCGCTTCAGTCGGCATACGCCAAGTCCCACCCCAGTTGGCTCGGGCGGCGTCATCTTCCAAATCGAGTGTCGTCTTGTTATCCACTTTACCGTTAGCACTCTTTGTGTTGTATTTTGTCAAAACAGTTGAATTTAACCCACTCCCGCTCCACCTGTAGGTAGACCAATTATAATCCCAATATGTCGGTTCAGTTTCACCCCACGCAAAATAAACCCCGAAGTCTTCTGGAGCAGAAGCGCCCACGTTCCAAGATGACCATTTGACACTAAGTCCAAGGTCGACAGCTTCTCCTATAGGACCACCAACTGCGAATGATGATGGGTAATCGCTAATGGGTCTAATTCTGTCCGCATAAATACTCCAGTTCGTGCGTACTTTGTACACCTCTACCATATCAGCAGGAACGTACAGAAAAGTATAGTTAGCTATAAATGAATCAGAGGATATTATAACAGCCGATGGCGATGGTAACACCAGATGATGTAGATATCCAAAGGAGTTGCTTCCTATGGTAGTAACGGAGGACGGAAGGTGTAATGCGAAATCGGCATCTGCAAACCGGCAACCTGCAAACGAATAGTCTCCGATGGTAGTCAGTGTGTTGGGCCAGATAATGGTGACAAGTCCGGAGCAATCCTGGAAACAATACGCTGGGATGGAGGTCATATCCTCCGGCAGCACCACAGAGACCAATGACGAACAACCCGAGAAAGCATACTGGCCGACAGATACCCCATTCCCGATCGCTACCGCAGTCAAGGCGGTGCAGCCCGAATAAGCATAATTGCCGATGGACGTGAGCGTAGCCGGGAAGTCCACTGACGCAATCGTCTGGCAGTTCTGGAAGGCGTAGGCGCCGATGGTCTGGAAACCCGAAGGCAGATCGATGTCAGTCAAAACGGTACAGCCGGAGAAGGCGTATTGACCCACCGACTTAATCGTTGACGGTACGGAAAGCGTCTCCAGCACCGAGCAATTCCGGAAGGCGTAGTTCGGAATTGACGTGATTCCCGTCGGAAGCGAGACGGACTTTAGGGACGAACAACCGTCGAAGCAGTACGTCGGCAACGCATTAAGAGAGGCCGGAAGGACTGCCGTTTCCAAGGCAGTACAACCAGAGAATGTGCCAAGTGTCGTGATATTGTCCGGAATCGTAATGTGCGTCAGCTTCGTCAAACCGGTAAATACATTTTGTGTCGAGGTTACCGAAGTGAAGTAACGGATCTCTTCGAAACTCGTCACGGTATTCCAATCGGTGAAGAGACCGCTGAGCGTCGTTGCAACAGCAGCTTCCGCGTAGGATACCTCGCCGTCACCATTCGTGTCGAACTTCTCCACACAGGCATACTTGGCAATAGGATCGGCAAATTGGATTACATCCTCCGGGTTGGGAGTATCACCATCCTCCTTGTCCTTGTAAACCAAATCCTCATCGGCATCAGCCAGCGACCCGAAGATACCACGCTTGATGGTTTTCGAGCCGGAAGATTTGAGGGTTGCATACTGGGTTTCAGTATTGAAGGTCATCTTGAAGCCATTAGTAAGCGTACCAGGCAGAGCGACGATGTAGTACCACTTTCCTGTCTCGAAGGTAGTGCCATAGGGTGCACTCAAAGTGATGGTCTTCTGGCCATCGATGACATCCTGGACAGCAGGGACACCATCGACAAAGGCGAGCTTGACCTTTCCAGCAATATCCTCGTCGTTCTGACCCTGGAAGACAACTTCTTTGACGCCTTCGGTGGTGAGGGAGAAGCGAATGCCGCCGCAGACGTTGTAGAAGGCGAGTCCATAGTTATCTGACTGCGCTAATGTGATGTTTGTGTTCTTGGCAAAGCTGCCAGCCCTTCCTGTCTGCGAATCGGGAAGCGTCGTGACCATGGCATCCCCGTCCAATTGGGCATCTGTCCGATATGGATACAGACCCCAAGTCTTTGTGGAGATACCTACGCCCTCGTTGCCGCCAACGATTACAGGAAGTGTCCCTGTAAACGTTGCAACCGTGACGTTCTCAGTATTCTGGGCAATAAACCGACCACCAACGCCATTGAAGAACACCTTGATCTCATCAGAAGGTTCCCAATAGACTTGGGTGCCTCCATCAATGAGTGTGGTTCTTGTTTCAGTCGCACCTTCCTGATAGGCGCGAATGGTGATGGTTTCCCCGTCATTGACAGGAGTTTCGACCAAATTGCCCGAACAAGAGCAAAGAGCAGCGGTCGCCAATGCAAGAATCAGGTAGTTGTATTTCATATCAGTTCCAATCTTCATAGTCGATATCTTCATTTCCTCCCGGAAGAGGACTGCCACATAAGGTATTCTCCAGCGTAAGGGGTATTATCCGTACGATGGGAGGGATATAAGTTGTGGTTTCGTGCATAGGGATGGTGTGTTATTGAGGGCAAAGATAGCGTCTATTGGGGGGAAAAACAAGAAGGGGAAGCCACTATAGAGGTTTTTTTTGAGCATGAAAAACGCCCACCGAAGTGAGCGTTAACAATTAAATACTCTCTCTTTGTGAGCCATATGGACCATAGTAGCGAATACGTGTCCCATTCCTATAGGAAATCACAACGGCATCACCAGCCCATCTGACGTCGATGATTGCACTGTCTTGAGCAAGGCAGAGTTTGTATCCACTAGTACTGACGACGACAGCCTTGTAGCCGCCATCGATGTACGCTTCTTTGCGGTTCAGGTACTCCGCGGGCCATTCTGATGAATGCATAATGTAGGAATTTATTGGTTATAGTTTAATTATAGGTCTTCGCCGTGAGGACGATTCTTAAGGTTGTCGTAATAAAGGCCAACACGGTATCCGCCTTGTTCAACAATAGCGAACCACACCTCGCCGTTCATTGATTCACGACCAGTAGAAATGGCTTCAAAACGAGACTTATATTTCTTGTTGGTCCAGTAGAAAAAATCATCATCGGGTATAGCGAGGTTCTTACCAATTGGTTTATATTTCTTACTCTTTTCAAACGTTGACAATAAGTTATTGTATTGCTCACGCAGATTCATTTCCGGAGAAGGCTCAAAAATAACGGCAATTCTGTCCACCCTATCGTGATACGTATGGACATAAACTCGTACAGACTCGCCATTGAACTGCCCTTCCAGGTATTCATGCTGAGTTAGTTCAAACCCTTTCGTAATTAACTGGTCGATCATAAAGTTCTTGCTGCCATCGATAGGAATCCCAAGGAACGGGAATGCATTCTTATCTATAGTCTCCTCTACGCAGGAAGCGTTCTCAGTTTGGACCTTACAAAACTTGTAGGCGATGGTTCCAGTCTGCTGGACTGGAGCATCAGCGCTCATGTTGAAGTGGGCCTTCATGGCGGCGGCGCGGGCGGCGTTCCAGATGGCGGTGTTGGTGACCGTGGTCCCTTCCACGCCAGGTACGGCTTCCGTCACATTTCCGTACTGATCCACCTTGACCAGTACGACGACTGTGCCTTCGAGCTGAGCGTTGTAGGTGGGTCTGGGCAGTGTGCCGACCACATTACGCCCGCTAAGATGAGCATTAGCAGTGCCTTCTGTGCGTTGGGCTAGTACAAAGACAGGTATTAGGGAAAGAAATAATAAAGCAATTACTTTTTTCATGTGGCTCATTGTGTTTTAGCAAATATACTCACTATCATTGTTATTTCAAATTGACCTAAAAAACGCCCACCGAATTGGTAGGCGTTTATCCCTAGAGTCCACGGACCTTAATCAGCATTTTTCTTGCCCATTCATGCTCCGACGAGTAAAATTGGTAAACTCGGGATTCTTTATTCTCTGTATTGGCCATTCCGTCGCTTAGTTCCTTAAGATACGACTCAAGTAAAGAACGAGCCTTGGCATTATCATTACACCGAAGACTAGCAATAATTTCCGTACGTAATATGTTCGCATTGTTGGGATTAAGCTCCTTTGCCTTTTGAATCATAGACTGAGCCTCTTCATTATGCCTTGTATCACTGTATAAATTGAGCGTACATAGTGCTTTGATGAGATAATCATCATCCGTAGCTACATGATTATCAATATTCTGAGTAACATGCTTCAAGGCTTGGCGGAATCGACCTCGATTATACTTTGAGATAGCTGCTTCTGTTACAGCAAAAGAGATCTTCTTTTCAAATACAGGGTCAGTCTTGGTATAAGGAGTACCTGAATACTCAATCCGTCGTTCTAGACTTGGGTGATCACCTGCAAGGTAATAAGCTGCCCAGTTTCCTTCTGCATTATATGCGTTCGTCATCCTCTGGAACAAAGTCGCGGCGGCATTCTTATCGTACCCAAGGTACTTAAGAGTTGCAAGTGCCATGATATCGGCTTCCTTCTCTTGATCTTTATTGAAATCAAGGCCTATTCGTTTCAAAGCATCATATGCTATCGCAGTTGAGAGCACCGCGGTACTCATTGTTAGGGACCCATTGTAATAAGTGCCCTGCGAAGCAGCATAACCTTCCACTACTGCGGCAACGCCCGTTGCAAATGCAGACCAAAATGCAGCCTTCGCTTCTTCCTTCTCCATTTTTCTTTTATTGACGAGGGCATGATTGCTCACAAAATGCCCAATTTCGTGAGCTAATGCCGCGACCAGCTCGTCTTCAGTATGCATTTCAGCAAGTAAACCTGTGTTTACAACCAGCATCCCATTTGGGAAAACACATGCATTCATTGTCTCATCGCGAACAATAACGACCCTAAGATCATAAGGAAACCCATCCGCTCGACGATCTGGTAAAATCTTTGAGACAATACTATAAAGGTATGACTCCAAATACGGATCATCATAGATCAAATCGTACTTCGCAAGAGTGCTCAGATATCGATTTGCTTCATCCTCCATTTCTGACCTTGTTGCATAGAGGTTTTCAATCTCAGATATAGTTTTGAGGGTTCCAAGGTTTTTAGCGAACCAATAGTCGGATAGATTATCGTTGACAGGGACAAAATCAGCATTCTTGGGTAAATCAAGAGCGACAATCTGTTTTGACTTACCACCTTGAGACGCCGAAATAATATATGTATTCACTATCTTCGACGTACTAATTGCAGTTGACTTCGCATCATAACGTGGATCAAAGGACACACTATCGATAACGAACTCGGTATTCTTTTTCAACGAGGGAAGGCCCTTTGTGGTCTTGAGCTTTATATTATATGATGTCTGCGCAAATAGACTACCGGCAGAACAAAAAAGAAGAAAGAAGGAAAAAAGCTTTGCTCTCATGATTAAGTATGTTTTAGCAAATATACTCACTATCAACGTTTTTTCAAATTGCATATATCGCTCACACGAAAAAACGCCCACCGAAGTGAGCGTTGACATTTAAATACTCTCTCTTTGTGAGCCATATGGACCATAGTAGCGAATGCGCGTCCCATTCCTGTAGGAAATCACAACGGTATCACCAGCCCATCTGACGTCGATGATAGCACTATCTTGAGCAAGGCAGAGCTTGTATCCACTAGTACTGACGACAACAGCCTTGTAGCCGCCATCAATGTACGCTTCTTTGCGGTTCAGGTATTCCGCAGGCCATTCTGAGGAATGCATAATGTTGGAATTAATTGGTTATAGTTAAATTATAGGTCTTCGCCGTGAGGACGATTCTTATCGTTATCGTAATAAAGGCCGATATAGTATTGTCCGTAACTAAGTGTATTTGGGATAATGGTGAACCAAACAGTACCCAACTTCAATTCTGATAATAATCTTGACCATCTTTCGTCTGAAGTCGTTGCATGATTTCCTTCTGATATATCCAAGCCTGCTAAACTTCGCGCCGCGGCATCATTAAAAGCATTCATATCAGATAATCTTGCATAATAGACGGCTTCATATTGCTTTCCGTTTGATGTAATTTCATAGTCAATATCTTCATTATCAGGGATTGGATTTGCTGCTATTTCCGCATACTTTTCGTTTTTACGGAACTGCCCCAAAAGGATATTAAACTCATTTTTTACGACGCTTGGTCTATTGGGTTGGAATTGCACATAGACGCGATCGACCTTGTCCTTATTCGTAGAAACCACAAGTAATACATTCTGTCCGTTAAACTCTCCCACAAGGACTTTGCCTGAAGAATCGTATCTGAAGCCTTTCTTTTTCAGCTCCTGAACAAATACTCGCTTGCTGCCATCAATCGGAATTCCCATAAAGGTAATTGTTTCCGGGTTTGACTTAACCTCTTGGGTAACACCAAGCTTACTTGAAATGCCGCAAGATGTAATCAATGTGATGATGAGCAAGAGAGAAAAAAATTTCTTCATTTCGTTCGGATTCTTATATCAGCAAATATACACATAACCGCCGTTTTTTCAAATCGCATATATCGCCCACACGAAAGAATTGTACCAGATTAGCCCCCTCCCCATAACGGTTTTGGGGGAATTATTTACACAACCTACCTTACCTGGGTAGGGTCATCTATTTAGTTTAACAAAACATTTAACGCTATGACATTTATGGAAATTCCTGCGTAAACTGACCCCTCCGTGCTCTTATGAAAGTGACCCCCGTGCCGCGAAACTGACCCCCGCAGCTTGAGGGAGGAATCCTAAATAGAATGCAGGCTGGAGCGGTTTTTCATCTCATCAGCCTGCATTTAGTATTTCGATGAAAAGGAGAAAGGTAGGGGGTCAAATAGCTGTGTCACGAGGGGGTCATTTTCGAGAGGATTCTCCACAACTGCCCGGTAAAAAGAAAAACCAACCACTTGTGTAAGTGATTGGTTTTGAGTTGCTCCCCAGCTAGGACTTGAACCTAGGACCCTCTGATTAACAGTCAGATGCTCTAACCAACTGAGCTACTGAGGAATGTTTTCATCGTTTCCGATGCCCTTGTTTCGTTTCGGGATTGCAAAGGTACAACCTTTTTCGGAAACTCCAAACATTTTTGATGTTTTTTTCATTATCTTTGCACAAGAAATTCTAACGGAAACGGAACGATGGATATCGACCTCCTCGCTAAGATGGTCAAGGAAGCGATCTTGGACCACGATATGGTCACCCTCCCGGGGGTGGGTTGTTTCGTGGCCGAACTGATGCCGTCCACCTTCTCGGACAAGGGCTACACGATCAATCCGCCGTACCGCCGTCTCTTTTTCTCCCCGAGGCAGGGGAATGACACCATCCTCCGGGACCTGTATGTCGATGCCAACCGCGCCGACGGGGTGGATGCCCCGATGGCGGAACGCATCCTCACCGAGTTCCTCGCCGAGATGAAGGAAATCCTCAAGGTCCGGAAGACCGTGGTCTTCCCGGGTCTGGGCCGTCTCCGCGCCACGCGCGAGAACCATTTCTTCTTCGTGGCTGATGAGGACCTGGACATCTGGCCGGAAGGGCTGGGCCTCGCGCCGATCTCCCTGAAAACCCATGTGGAGACGCAGGAAGAGGTGGCCTCCGCCGTTGCCGGGCTGGCTGAACTCATGGCCGAGCCGGTCGAGGAACCGGTGGAAGAGATTCCCGGTCAAGCCGGGAATGACGGGGGAGAGCCGGAAACGGTCAGGAAGCCGTTCCCGAGGTTCTGGAAGGTTGCGTTGATCGTTCTCGGTGCCCTGATCGTCCTGCTTGTCCTGTTCGCCCTGGTCGGCCGGCTGGCCCCGGGGGTGGTGGACCGGCTTCTGTATTCTCCCGAGGAACTTGAAATTCTCCGTTATTAATGCTAATTTTGCACCGCAAAAGCAAGGTTAGCCGTATGAGTGAAGTCAGAAGAGAAGGTTACAAGTTCTGTCAGGACATCTGCATCCCCTGTTACGAAACGGATGCTTCCTTTTATCTGAAACCCGCCTCTTTCATGGACATGGCCCAGGAAATCGCCTACTGGGCTGCCCAGGAACTGGGTTTCGGTTATGACGACTTGCATGTCCACCATACGGCCTGGGTCCTTTCCCGGATGCATTTCCATTTCGCGGATCCTCCCAAGTGGCGTGATAATGTGACCCTGTATACCTGGCACAAAGGTCCTTCCGGCCTGTTTTACCTGCGTGATTTCTATCTGAAGGACGGGAAAGGCAACCGTCTGGTGACCTGCACCAGTTCCTGGGTGGTCATCGACGAACGCACCCGCCGCCTGGTCCGGCCCGAGGAGATGAACCACCTCCTGAGCGTGGACGGAGATGTGGACAGTGCGATCGTGGAGGAGGCCCCGAAGGTGATGATGCCCCGCGGCAGCGAGCCCGTTCCCGCCGGGGAGCATACGGTCGTCTATTCGGACGTGGATATCATCGGCCATACCAACAACGCCCGCTATATGGTGTGGGCGATGGATTGCCTTCCGTATGAGGTGGTTTCGGGCCGCCGC
>Ga0247609_10004283_pt1 | contig 14239 bp, 10 predicted proteins | sample 172DNAGHGlowgp2_FD_193487 | JGI IMG/M metagenome (GOLD analysis project Ga0247609, IMG submission 193487) | Sheep rumen microbial communities from Palmerston North, Manawatu-Wanganui, New Zealand - 1728 DNA GHGlow gp2 | ecosystem: Host-associated > Mammals > Digestive system > Stomach > Rumen ...
ATGCTTCAGGCAGTCGTTTTTCCATCCATTCTCATAATTCAGATTTTGATAAGTTATATAAACTTGTTTTTCAGTGCTTTATACCAAAAAATGAAAAAATCCAAGGTAATAATTCGACCAAAATCGAAAAAATCCAAGGTAATAATTTTCTTCTATCCAATAAAATGCATTAAAAAGCCTCCATTGTCGCGGCTTTTTCATTCGCATTGTCCCACAAACCAAGAAAACACCCTCAAACTATCCAATGGGTTTATACTTTCGCTTTTTTTGTTGTTAATGCCATTTTTTCTATTTTTGCCACAACTATCAATTTGAGATTTCCGATGAAAAAGAAACGTCTCCTCTTCCTAGCAACCTTCTTGGCTATCGTGGTACCGCTCTTCGCCATCTCATACGGCCACAACCTCAACCGCACCCTGCGAGTGCTGCGCAATGAGTTGGAAGCCGACCACCGTCAGATCGACAAGAACCGTGAACGCCTTACCGAGGATTATGAGAAGCAGCGCCAAAAGATGATTGACGTGATGAAGCAGTGCGACGAACTCTCGCTGATGCTGTATTCACAGAAACAAGGCTTTACTTTTGACGTGAGCTATGCCTTGCAGAAGGTCGCAGAGAAATATAACGAGTTCAACCAGGACCGCGGTCCATTCGACCGTATCGTGGGCAACCTCAATGTGGAGATGGAGCGCCATGCCCGCCTCATCGAGTCGCTGCGACGTCTCCCTCCCGAGCTCGACACCATCATCGGTGTGCCCGACAGCCTGCTCGTCCATTACGACTCGCTCAACCCGCTTTTCTTTAGCACGGCACACCTCGAACTCGACCAGGAAGTAAAGGCCATGGCCGATTCCATCTCAGCCGTGCCTTTCGTTCTCGACGAAAAGGGCGTGGCCGACCGCGAGCAGTGTATCTTCTTTGCCGGCGAGCTGCTCAAGATGTACGCCGAAACCAAGGCCGTCGTGGTGGCCGACAGCATCCACTATTATGAGACCTATCTTCGCCTGAAAGAGACCTACGACTATGCACATGAATACTATCAGGTGCTTCAAAACCGCATCTTCGTCGAAGGACAGACGCCGTGGTACACCATACTGAAGCGTCCAGGGTATTATTGGAGACAAGCCATGGAAGATGCGGGTGAAAAATATGACCTCACGTCGTTATCTTCGTTGTTCCAAAAGGGTAGTCTTGAACGCTCGTCCGACACGGGCTGGGAATACTCGCTCCAAGTCTTCATCATCGTCCTGTTTGTGGTCGAGCTGATGGTGATTTGGCTCATCGTTTCGCTTTTGCTCGTTCCGGCCTTCCGCTATTTCAAGCCTTTGAAAGAGGTCGTCGAGAAAGACCAACGACGTTTCATCTCGCTGTTGGTCGCCATCCTGATCACGATTCTTATCAACTCCCAAATTGGTGGCGACGGCTTGCTACATATCGCTGCACACCTCACCAACACCTTCCTCTGGCTGTTGGCCGCCATCCTCGTCGCTTTGTTCTTCCGTCTGAAACCCAAGCAGCTGAAATACGGTGTCAGGTTGTATCTGCCCACCTTCTGCATGGCTTTGGCTGTCATCGGGTTTCGTGTGGTCTTTATGCCCAACGCGCTGATGAACTTCATCTTCCCGCTTGTGGTGATTGGCTTCTTCGTGTGGCAGCTGTTCGCGTGCTTGCGTAATGCGAAGAAGGTGGATCGTGTCGACCGTTTCTTGGGCTGGATCTCGCTATTGGTGACGGGCGCTGCCTTAGGTGTGGCTATCGCAGGCTATATCTTTGCTTCGTTGCTCGTTTTGGTGTGGTGGTATTTCCAATTGGCCTCCATCCATGCCATCTATACCGTGTTGTACCTGATTGTTCAATATCGCAAGAAACGGATGGTCAAGCGCATCAGTGACTACCGCTCGCGTATCACCTTCGTCTCGGGCCCTGGCAAGGAAACGCTCATGTTTGGTGCCACTTGGTTCTACGACTTGGTCAAGGATGTGGTGCTTCCCGTGATGGGACTGCTGTCGATACCTTTCTGCATCCATCTGGCTTTAGACGTCTTCGACTTTGAGGATTTGTACAACAACATCTATTACCACAACTTCGTGCAGTTAGTCAACGAAAACGGTGCCGACACATTTAGGCTGTCGTTCTATGGGATCCTGCTCATTATCAGCCTGTTTTTCGTGTTCCGTTATATCAACCGAGCCCTGCACGCCATTTGGCAGCAGGTTCGCTATGCCATCTTTCTGAAGAAGCATAACCGCACGACTATCCGCAACAACGAAATCAACCTGTCGTTAGGCAACAGCATCATCAGCGTCTTGACTTGGTTTATTTACATCGTCGTCATCGTCCTGACGTTGCACATCCCTACCAGCTCGCTGAGTCTTGTGGCTGGCGGTCTCTCTGCTGGTATAGGCTTCGCCCTCAAAGACACCTTGAACAACTTCATCTATGGCATCCAGCTGATGTCGGGCCGCTTGCGCATCGGCGACTGGATTGTGTGCGATGGTATCCGTGGCAAGGTGACTCATATTGGTTACCAAAGTACTGAAATCGAGACCATCGACGGTGCCGAGATGTCGTTCCTCAACGCCACCTTGTTTGCCAAGAACTTCAGCAACCTCACGCGTAACCATGGTTATGAGTTCGTCAAAATCACTGTTGGTGTGGCTTATGGCACCGATATTCAACGTGTCCGTGAGTTGCTTGGAGAGGCCTTGCTGACGCTGCAAGGCAAAGACACCTTTGGGCGCGACATCGTCGACGCAAAGCGTGGCATCACCATTTCTTTGGAGGACATGGACGACAGTGCGGTCACCATCGCTGTGAAGCAACAGGTGCTGGTGGCTGAGCGCGTCAGTTATATCGACCGTGCCAAAGAATTGATTTACAATACATTGAATGAGAATGGAATCAGCATACCCTTCCCACAATGCGACATACACCTCGTCAAGGATGAAGAATAATTTCTATCTTTGCCGCTCCTTCCCCCTTTTAAGTTGGGTAGGGGAGGTTAAAAACAACTCTAAATCACACTACTAATGAAAAAAGTACTCATCATCATAGCATCAATTCTCTTTCTGAGTTCGTGCGGCGACAAGCAGCCTCAAGGAACAACAGTTGAAAAGCCCAAGAAATCGGTTGCTGTCCCCACTTTCAATGCTGATTCAGCCTATCAGTATGTGGCCAAACAAACGAGTTTCGGGCCCCGTGTGCCCGAAACGCAGGCCCACGCCGACTGTGCAGCTTGGCTCACCGCTCAACTGGGCCGGTTTGCCGATACGGTCATCGTGCAAGACTTCCGTGCGCGTCTGTTCAATGGTAACGGTATTGACGGAAAGAACATCGTGGGTGTTTTCAATCCTCAGGCAAAGAAGCGCATCGTGCTTTGCGCCCATTGGGATTCGAGACCCTTTGCCGACCATGACCCCGACGAAGCCAACTCGCGCACCCCTATCGACGGCGCCAACGATGGCGCTAGTGGTGTAGGTGTGCTGCTTGAATGTGCCCGCCAGTTTGATGCACAGCCTTTACCTGACAATCTCGGTGTCGATATTGTTTTGTTTGACTTGGAAGATTACGGTCCACATCAGAATGATGCTGAAAAATATTACGACGACAAGGTCAACTATTGGGCTCTGGGCTCGCAGTATTGGTCGAAAACACCGCATATCTATGGCTATAGGGCATACTACGGCATCCTCCTTGACATGGTGGGAGGCAGTAACCCCAACTTCCTTAAGGAATACTACTCACAAGGTTATGCCGCTTGGGTGAGCAACAAGGTGTGGCGCAAGGCTGCCGACTTGGGTTATCGTCCCTATTTCTCCAACGAATTGGGCACGATGATTAGCGACGACCATATCCCGATGAACCAAATCGCGGGCATCCCGACCATCGACATCATCGACTTGCACCCCGAGAGCAGCAACGAATGTTTCCCCGAGGTATGGCATACCCTCAGCGACAACCTTGAAAACATAGAGAAAACCACGCTCGGCATGGTTGGCGACGTGCTGCTTCACGTGGTGTACGAAGAGTAAAGATTAAAAAAACTGAAAATGATGAAGAAGAAAAGGCAAAAAAGCACTATTTTTGCCAATTCTAATCAACCAAATAAACGATGAAAAAACTGTTTCTTTTTCTTTCGCTGTTGGCTTGCATGGCCTTCTTCAACGCCTGTAGCACCGACGTGGAACTCTATGCAGACCACAAAGACATTCCCGTGGTTTACGGCTTGATCGATGCCACTCAAGATACCAATTTTGTGAGAATCAATAGGGCTTTTTCAAGCAGCAACGACCATCCTATTAACGCTAATGAGGTGGCATTGATCGCTGATTCATGTAACTACCCTGGCAAACTTGACGCAAAGATCATTGAATATAAGACAGGTTTTGGCAATCATTTTTCACCTACTGGCCGTGTTTTTGAGCTTGACACGATGACCATTCATAATAAAGACATGGGCGTGTTTTACGCTCCCCACCAGAAGGTGTATTTTACAAAAGAACGCTTTAATGTAAACACCCCCAATGCTCGTTATAAGTATCGTTTGGAAATCGATAAAGGTAACGACACCGTTACGTCCGAAACTGGCGTGGTAGGAGGCTCTGATTTTAGGATTCTTACTAATTTGGCTTCATTTAGTTCGAATCCTAGCGACAATATGTCGAAAATCGCCTTCAAGCCAGCCGACAATGCCGTGTTTTATGATGTGAAGATGGTTTTCCATTATCGCGAAAAACATGGTGATGTGGAAGAAAAGAAACAAGTACTTTGGAATTTTGGCTCCAAAAGCATTGATGAACTCTATTACGAAGATGGCTATTATTATGTCACTTATAGTGTAAACTCTTTGTTCAATCTTCTGACTGAAGCCATAGGCGGTGATACAGTGGTCAACCCCAGTCATCCTCATGTGCAGCGCTATTTCGATGAAAGGCCCATCGAGATTATGGTTGCAGCAGGAGGCGATGAACTTTACAATTATATCCAAGTCAACGCTGTTTCTGGCTATTCGCAGACCGTTCCCGACTATACGAACGTCAATGGAGGTTATGGTGTGTTTTCGTCACGCATCAATTTGAAAACACAGACCAAGATTTCAGGGCGTGCACAGAGCGATTTGTATGAAAAACCATGGGGATTCACCCAACAATAAATTCTTTTGAAAACCATCAGGAATTATGATACGTTCCATGACAGGCTATGGCATAGCCGAACAGACTTTTAACCAAAAGAAAATCTCCGTCGAAATCAAGACGCTGAACAGCAAGCAACTCGATCTGCAAGTGAAACTACCCAATGAGTTGCGCTTCGCCGAACTGGATTTCCGTAACAGGATTGGTGCCAAGTTGCAGCGCGGCAAGATCGACGTTATGATAATGGTGGTCGACACCGACTTGAGTCAAACCTATCACATTGATGCCGACATCGTTAAGGCATACAAAGAACAGATTGAAAGCATCTCTGCACAACTTGCCATAGCACCTGCCGATGATTTGGCCAGCATCTTGTTTAGGATGCCTGGCATTTTCAATGTGCAAGCCGAGAACTATGATGAGGTGTTTGTCGCCAAGGTGGGAGAAACCCTTGACCAGGCTTTGGACATGGTGGACAGCTTCCGCATCCAGGAAGGCCAAACCTTGAAAAAGGACTTGTTGCATCGTGTGGAGCTGATCCTCGACCTCTTGGAGCAGGTCGAGCCCTACGAAAAGAGTCGTCATGAGGTCATCAAGCAACGCATTACGAAGAACCTTGCCGACTTGACCACTTCGGGACAGTACGACGAAAACCGTTTTGAGCAGGAGTTGATTTATTATCTCGAGAAGCTCGACATCACAGAAGAGAAAGTACGCCTACGCCAGCATTGCAACTACTTCAACGAGAGTTGCGACGACGACCAGGCGGGCAAGAAACTAGGTTTCATCGCGCAGGAAATGGGCCGTGAAATCAACACCCTCGGTTCGAAGGCCAACGAGGTGAACATCCAGAAAATCGTCGTTAAGATGAAAGACGAACTGGAAAAGATAAAGGAACAGGTGTGTAACATTTTGTAAAAAACGGCCCTTCGACAGGCTCAGGGACCGATGCTTTTACAAAAGGTTTAGGGTGCCTGAGCCTGTCGAAGGCCCCGACTATAACCAATATACTATGAAAAAAGGAAAACTTCTGATTTTCAGCGCCCCGTCGGGTTCGGGCAAGACCACTTTGTTGAACCATGTGATGGCCAACATCCCCGAGATGGCATTTTCGGTGTCGGCTACCACGCGTCCGCCCCGCGGCGAGGAAGTGAATGGCCGCGAGTATTATTTCTTGACCATGGAAGAATTCAAGCAACGCGTTGAGAATGGCGAGTTCCTCGAATGGGAAGAGGTCTATCCAGGCCGTTGCTATGGCACTTTGCTCTCCGTTGTGGAGCAGATGCAGCTCGATGGCAAACATGTGGCCTTCGACGTGGATGTGTGCGGTGGCGTCAACATCAAGGAGCACTATGGTGATCAGGCCTTGTCGGTATTCATCCAAGCCCCTTCGATTCAGGTGTTGCGCGAACGCCTCATCAAACGCCAGACCGACTCGATGGAAGAAATCGAGAAGCGTCTCGCTAAGGCCGCCTGGGAGATGGAGTTCGCCCAAGGCAAGTTCGACCGCACGGTCGTCAACGATAACCTGGAGACCGCAAAACGTGATATTCTTGAAATAGTCCAGTCTTTTCTCGAAGCTGAATAATACAAGTCTAGCATTTTACAGCGGCCCCTGAGGCCCCTCGAAGGGTCGAAGGGCCGTATTGAAAATAATACCATGAAAACATGAAAAAGGTAGGTATCTATTCCGGTTCGTTCAACCCTATCCATCACGGCCACGTGATGCTGGCCAACTATCTGGTCGAGTTTTCCGACTTGGACGAGTTGTGGTTTGTGGTGACGCCGCAGAACCCTTTGAAAAAGAAAGAAGACCTTCTTGACGACGACGAACGCCTGAAGATGGTGCAGCTTGCCCTCGGCGGAGACCCGCGCTTTTTCGTCAGCGACGTCGAAATGCACCTGCCCACGCCTTCTTACACCATCAACACGCTGACCGCCCTTTCGGAGCAGTATCCCGACTGTGAGTTTGTGTTTATCTGCGGCATGGATAGTCTGCAAAACCTGAAAAACTGGCGCGAGTATCAGAGGATTTTGGATAACTACGAACTGTTGGTCTTCCCCCGTGAGGGCTACACTGGCGGCGAACTCGTCAATTATCCCTCGGTTACGGTGCTGAAAACCCCGATTGTGGAGGTGTCGTCTACCTTCATCCGCAATTGCGTCAAAGAAGGCCGTGATGTGCGGCATTTCATGCCCGAAAAGGCGTTCCATTATATGCAGGAACACCATTTTTACGAATGACTTGTAGAGCTGTCGCAATGCGGCAGCCGCTAAAATGGCGTTGCTGCAACATCGCAGCCGCCCATCATTTAGAAATCCAGATTGAACGACAAGTGGAATCGCGGCCTCTTTGCGATCTGTCCGTCCTCGATGCCCCAGGCCACGTCGCCCCTGATGAAATAGCCGAAGAGCGTGGTGCGCAGTCCCACGCCGATGCCACCCACCCAGGGATTTTTCATCTCCGTCACGGTGATGTCGAGGTTGCCGTCGGTGATGTAATGGTTAAATAGGGAGTTGGTGGGTGCGTAGGGGCTCCATCCCGTCCATGCCGTGCCCAAGTCGCCGAAAGCCACGATTTGGAAGTCGCGGATGAATTGCAGGTTGATGGGCCGGTTCATAAAGTAACTGAACAAGGGGAAACGTAATTCGCTATTTATCAGCACGAAACTATTGCCATTGCGGATGTTTTGGCTGAAGCCACGCATGTTGGTGGCCAGTGTCTGGTAGGCGTAGTTCTGCGCGTAGTCAACGGGCGTGCCATTGTCGAACGAGGCAAATAACCAGTTGTCGACACCGCCCATGTAATAGATGAGCTTTTGCTGTCCAAACGAGGTGCTGCCTGCGATGCGGTTGGCCCAGATGAAATTACGGCTGATTCGGGTATAGTGCCTGTAGTCGAATCCTAGGACGACCATGTTGGCGGTGTTTTTCGCTATTTTCTGGTAGTATTCGGCGAAGATTTTGCCTCTGGCGCCCACGAGCAGGTTGGTGCCAATTTTTTTCGAGTTGTCGTAGACGAGTTCGGCGCGCAAGCCCCCCCAATTTTCGTAGCGGTCCTTGTCGGCGAGGCTGTAGTCATCGATGGCGAGGCTAACTCTATGGTCGAGTCGGTAGATGGCCGTACCTCTTAGGCTTAGTATTTCGCTGAAAGGATAACTCAGCGTGTAGAAGCCTTCGTTGGTGAAGGTGCGGTAGTAGTAGCTGGAGTAGTCGTCGGTGACGAAGCGGTGGAGGGTGATGCTCTTGTCGAGGCGCTTGCTGTAGTCGCTGAAGCGCAGCATATATTCGTTGTTGACGAGGCTGGTGTTGAGTTTCACGCCGAGTTCGACTTTGTAGTCTTCCATCAAGTCTTTCATCTTGGTGCCGAGGAAGACATTGAGGCCTTGGTAGAGATAGATGGGGGAGGTGCCGCCCGTGAAGGGCTGGTAACTGTAGTTCATGCTGGTGAAGTCGATTTGGCTCATCAGCTGGTCGGCAAAGAGTTCCACATAGTAGTTGTTGGGTCGCTGTATGGTGTCTTTAGGTTGTGGCTTGGGAACGGGACCTACGCCTTGTTGCACGACCTGGGTCGAGTCTGCCCCCAAGGCCCCTGCTATTTGTCGTTTGCGCCTTGCATACCGGTAGCTTGTGGAGAAACGATGCTTCGAGACGGGCTCCACTATCGTGTCTTTCTCTTTCTGTATCAGTTCGGTAAATAGCCTCTTTTGTGCGTAGGGACTGATTTGGTTGATGTTTAACTCATGGCCGCGAAGGATGGGTGAAATGAAGAATTTCTCTCCGTTTTGATCGGCCATCAGCAAGGCGGCTTTGTGGTCGCGGGGCTGGTAGCTGTAGTCGATGATGTTGGCGGTGTAGTCTGTGAGTTGCTCTTTCTTGCCGAAATAGCGGTAGTGGACGATGGTGTCGATGTGGCTGATGGCACTGTCGAAACGGATTTGGTATAGGTTATAGTAGCCGCTGGTGTCGTTGAGGTAAAGCATGCTACCGTCTTTCAGCGCTTCGGGTAGGATGCTGTTGGAGAAGCGCTGCTGCGTCAGGTTTTGGAGCACGTCGCCTTTGTTGGCGTAGTTGTAGGCAAACAAGTCGAATTGCTTGTTTTGGAAGCCGATTTTGTCGTCGACCTTCAGTGTGTCGTTGTCGCGGTTCGAGCTGAACACGATTTGGCGGTCGTCGAAGGTGAAGACGGGACTCAGGTCGGTGTGGTAGTCGTTGGTGATTTGTTCCAAAGTATTGGAAAACAGGTTGTAGACGTAGATGTCGGGTTTGCCCATGCGGGTGGCGGCGAGCACGATTTTGCGGCTCTTGTGGGCATAGGAGAAAGAGCTGACCTTTTGGAAGTCGAAGAGGAAGGTGCTGGCTTGCTTGCCTGTTTTGATGTCTAGGTTGTATAGTTGGATCTTGCCCTTTTCCTCGATGAGGAACGACAGGATTTCGCTGTTGGGATGCCACGCTAGGAGTGGGAACGAAGTGTCGATGTTCTCGTCAGAGTGGTAGCCCGCTTTGAACAGCTGTTGCCGCTTGCCCGTTTGCAGGTCTTCAAGCCATAGGCGGATTTTGCCTTCGTCGTTGCTGACGTAGGCGATATGCTTTCCGTTGGGGCTGATGCTGGGCTGCGTGAAGGTGCGGTACTTCTTGTATTTCAGCTTCATCAGGTCGGTGGGTTGGTTGGCCATGATGGTCTCGTAACGTGCCTTGTAGTACTCATACCATTCTTCCACCAGTTTCTTGTATTCCTTGCCTGTGACGTAAAGCAGCGCCCTTCTGATATTTTTTGTGTTTTCGGCCAAGGCCAAGATATCGTTGAACGACTTGCTGCCATATTTCTCGTCGATGAAATTCCAGAACGAGTAGCCCGCAATCAAAGCGTCTTCGTTGTGCAGGTGGTTGATTTTCTTGTAGTTGCCCGAAGTGATTCCTCGTTGCAACTTATTTTCCTTGTAGCTATCCCAGTTGCCTGCGATGAAGGCCACCAAGCCGTCGCGAAACCATTGCGGGATGTCGTAGCGGTAGGAGTTGCGTATTTGCGAGCCAATGCTGGTGCCGTTCATCACTTGGTTGAATAGCAGACGGGCGATGCCTTCGCGGATCTGCGCCTCGAAGTGGGTGTAGTCGCCGTCGAAGTAAAGGATGACCTTCGAGCCGATGATTTTGGTGATGCCGCCCGTATTGCCACTTTCCTCTTCTTCCAGGTTGATGTTGCTTTGCTTGAAGTCGCCCATGCTGTTGAAGACGATGAACTGGACTTTCTTCTTGAAGTTGCTGTTGAGGCGGCCTTCGAGTTGTGGAATCTGTTCTTTGGCGTAGGCTTGCGCATATTTTGCCAAGTCGTCGCCACCTTGGTAGAAGTACACGTCGAAGTTGTCGTTTCTGTAATACGACCAATGGAAATCGCCCCACTGCACGCGGTTCTTTCCGAAGGGCATGTTCATGCCGTTGTAGAACTGGGCATGAGCCATGGGAATCATGGCCATGAGAAGCAACAAGAGAATCGCGTATCGTTTTTTCGACAACATGAATACCAAATTAGCGGACAAAGATAGGTAATTTCTTTAGATTATTGTAGAAAAATCCTTATCTTTGCCCTCGCAAAAGAATGTAGGGCTTCGACAGACTCAACAATCTTAGGCCCCTGAGCCTGTCGAAGGGCCGTACCAAAAAAGATATTATGCTTAAACTGGAACAATTTGTCTTCAATCCCTTCGCGGAAAACACCTATGTCGTTTACGATGATGCCACCAAGGAATGTGTCATCATCGACCCTGGCTGTTCCAATGCAGGCGAGGAGAACGAACTCTTTGGTTTCATTGACAGCCATCGCCTCAATCCGCTAATGGCCATCAATACACATGGTCATATCGACCATATTGTAGGCAATGCAGCAGTGAAAAAGCGTTACGGCATCGAGGTGGCGGCGCATCCCAATGTGAAAAGCGATTTCCAACGTTCACATCAGCAGGCACAAATGTTCGGTTTGCCGTTTGATGGCGATCGCGAGTTGCCTGACCGCGACCTTGAAGACGGCGAGGTCATCAAGATAGGGGAGAGCACTTTGGAGGTCATCAGTACGCCGGGCCATGCCATAGGCAGCATCAGCCTTTATGCCGAGATGGAAGGCTGGGTGTTCACCGGCGATGCCCTCTTCTGCCGCAGCATTGGTCGCACCGACTTCCCTGGCGGCAGTTACGAGACGCTTCGTCAGAGCATCAAAGAGCGCCTGTTCCATCTTCCTTCCGACACGGAGGTCTTCTCTGGACACGGCGAAAGCACTACGATTTTTGACGAACAGCGTTATAATATGTTCCTTTGATGAAAAGGCTGTTTAACATATTGGTTTTCTGTTGTTTGCCTTTCTTTGTTTTTCCACAAGAGGAGACGCGTGTGGTGGATAGTTTGTTGGCCGTTGTCGATAAGCAGGAAGGCCGCGACAAGGTGCTTACGATGATAGAACTGACTTGGGAGTTTTATGACGTTTCGTACGACGATTGCATCGATTGGGGTGAAAAAGCCATCAAGGAAGCACACGCTATGTGCTTTGATGATTTGGAAGCGAAGGCAAATTATGCTTTAGGTATACAATATGCTTATCATGGAGATCTTGATCTCGCCAGATCGTATCTAAAAAAGTCGTACGCCATGTTTATGGCTCAAGCTGATACGAAGAATGCGTTTGAGTCGCTATGGAATATTGCTACTTTTGAGTTGGGATGTGGCAACATAGATTCGGCAAGTATAGTGTATTCTGATGCGCTATGCCTTGCTGAACAAATGAATGACACGGTTTCGTCCATGTATGTTATGGGAAATTTGGCCCTCATTTATTACCAAAAGAACGATTTGGTAAAGGCTGAAGAGTATTATAAAACAGTATTGCGGCTTTCGAAAATGTTGGGAAAGGACAAGGAAGCGATGCAAATAGAGAACAACTTGGCGACTATATATCTTGAAAGTGGGAAGCCAATCAAGGCTAAGGAGATGCTGCTTCAGCTGATCCCAAAATTGGAAACGGAAGAGAATTATTATGTTCTGGTTACGGTATACAAGACTTTAGGGTCGGTGTATGAGGAATATTGTGTCAACTATGATTCAGCCATGTGTTGTTTCGAGAAGGCTTTATACTATGCCGATTGTCAGGTGCCTTTGGTTGCTGATCAGATTTCCATGAGACATTACAAATCGGACGTATTTTCCGATATAGCACATCTTAAATTCCAATGTCATGATTATGCATCGGCATTGAAACAATACGAGACGGCTTTGTTATTAGCGGAGACTGATTCGTATGTGTCGGGACAAATGCGTGCGAATTTGGGATTGGGAATGGTGTATTCCTTTTTGGGCCAAGCCTCAAAATCAATGGAACACTTGAACCGATATTTTGAACTTGAGTCGAAGTCAGGTATTACCATGATGCGGCCCATGACACGGAAGCTGTTGGCCTTAGATTATGCTCGTTTGGGCCGATATGACGACTTGCATAACGTAATCAGTGAGTTTGAAGACGAAAATTCAGCGCTCATTCGTAAAAATGCTGACCTTTATGAACAGAACGACCTTTTGAAGAACGAGTTGTCGGACCTCTTGCAGCAGCATGATTTCCAAAACGCCCAAATCCAAACCCTCCAAGCCCAGCGCGACCAATACAGATTGGCCTTTTTCGGCCTTTTGGCTATCGCGCTGTTCGCATTGGTTTTGTTTGCAGCCTATAAAATTGTTCGGAAAAATAGAACCAAAAATGTGAAAACTTGAAATAAAACCCTACCTTTGCAGTTCCTTTTGAAAAGAATTCTTTTAAATCCTAAATCCTTAAATAAATAATCATGATCGAGAAAATCACATCATCACAACAAGCTATGGACCTGGAAGCCAAGTACGGTGCCCATAACTATCACCCGCTGCCGGTCGTCCTCGCCAAAGGTAAGGGCGCCAAGGTGTGGGACGTCGAAGGAAAAGAGTATTTCGACTTCCTTTCGGCTTATTCCGCCGTTAACCAGGGCCACTGCCACCCGAAGATCATCAAGGCCATGACCGACCAGGCCGAACGACTGACCCTCAGCAGCCGTGCCTTCTATAACGACGCTCTCGGTGTGTGGGAGAAATATGTGACAGAATACTTTGGCTACGACAAGGTGCTGCCCATGAACTCGGGCGCCGAAGCCGACGAGACGGGCCTGAAGCTCGCCCGCCGTTGGGGTGTAGTCAAGAAAGGTATCCCGAACGACAAGGTGAAGATCGTCTGCTGCGAAGGCAACTTCCATGGTCGCACCATCACCATCATTACAATGAGTAACGACCCCGAGTCGTATGCCAACTACGGCCCGATGACTCCTGGTTTCATCCGCATCCCTTACAACGACCCCGATGCACTGGAGCAAGTGCTGGCCAAGGAAGGCAAGGAGATCGCTGGTTTCCTGCTGGAGCCCATCCAAGGCGAGGCTGGCGTGTATGTGCCGGATGATGGTTACCTGAAGAAGTGCTACGACATCTGCAAGAAATATAACGTGCTGTTCATGGCCGACGAGGTGCAGTGCGGTATCGCCCGTACGGGTAAGATGCTGGCTTGCGACCACGAAGGCGTGCGCCCCGACATCCTCATCCTGGGCAAGGCCCTCGGTGGCGGTGTGGTGCCGGTGAGCTGCGTCTTGGCCGACGACGACATCATGCTCAACATCAAGCCTGGTGAGCACGGCTCGACCTTCGGCGGCAACCCCATCGCTGCCCGTGTGAGCATCGCTGCCCTTGAGGTCATCAAGGAAGAACATCTGATGGAGAACGCCGAGCGTCTCGGTAAGATTTTCCGCGAGGAAATCGGCAAGATCAAGAGCCCGATGATCGAGAAGGTGCGTGGTAAAGGCCTGTTGAACGCCGTCATCATTAAGCCTAAAGACGGTAAAGAGGCTTGGGATGTGTGCCTCAAGATGCGCGACCTCGGCCTGTTGGCCAAGCCCACCCATCAGCACATCATCCGCTTCGCTCCGCCCTTGGTCATCACCGAGGCCGAACTCCGCGAAGCCATCGAAATCATCAAGAAGGCCATCGCCTCGTTCGAATGATGAAACGAATGAAAAAGCCCACCAAGCGGTGGGCTTGTTCATTTGACAGTTATT
>Ga0247609_10004287_pt1 | contig 14235 bp, 15 predicted proteins | sample 172DNAGHGlowgp2_FD_193487 | JGI IMG/M metagenome (GOLD analysis project Ga0247609, IMG submission 193487) | Sheep rumen microbial communities from Palmerston North, Manawatu-Wanganui, New Zealand - 1728 DNA GHGlow gp2 | ecosystem: Host-associated > Mammals > Digestive system > Stomach > Rumen ...
TTACCCGACCAGGGTATCTTAACCAATGTTACCACCTTGTCACTATAGAAACACGGACGGTCGATAAAGGCAGAATGAAGCCCCGAGTAATTGGCCGTCCTGTTCGTGATATTGACCCACTTGGTCAGCACCAGCGTTTTCGACAGGTAATAGTATCTCCCGGTGTTAATGCTCCACTGGATGAGTCCGCAATTGAAGGCATCCACCAACTCTGGATACGAATCGACAGGATTATTCGTATCAACCTTTCCGACATACTTCCCCACAAACCATTCCAGATGTGCATCCACAGATAGGCAGATACCCCCGGTGAAATTAACCTTATCAAAGATTTTCCTGTCGGGAGCCACGATGTTCACCGAATTGCCCGCAGAGAGAGTCCCGTTTTTCAACGAGCCTCCTTCAAAACTCAACACGCAATTCTGGGGGACGTTTACAACCGCCCCCTTCAGGTCGTAATCTTTATCAATCACATAGGTATGGTTCGACTTCGAGAAAAAGCCAGAGGGCAGGTTCTCAGCAATAGCCATCCAGGATATGCTGAAAAGCAGAATGACGGACAATAAAGATTTTTTCATACTAATTCCCCTTGAACAATCTTAGGTAGCTTGCTGCGCACCTCTCAATGGAGTAATCCTTGAATGATTCCAGTGCCGCAGCCTTCAGCGCCTGCTTTTTTTCTTCGGATGCTTTTGCATACGTGAGCAACACCTCGAAATAGGCTTCTTCGCTCAGGTCTTTGCTCAGCAAACCGTTCTCCCCCGACTGTATCATATTCACGCAACCGCCCACGGGAGTACAGATCGGGACACAACCAACCGAAAAAGCCTCAATGATGGTCATCGGCATCCCCTCCATTTTCGAAGAAAGACACATTGCATCAGCGGCCACCATATAATCCCGCACATTGTCCACCACACCTAAATACGACACGTTCCGCTTCATCAACGGTTCAAGCGAACGGAACAAATCAATGAAGGTCTCGTTGCTTCCCACCCATACCAATTTCGCATCAACACCTTCATCCAGAAGTCTGTTGAATCCTTTCAGAAGCAATTCCTGATTCTTGACCAGCTGGCAGCTGGCCGGATGAAGGAACACAAACTGGTTCTCGTTGTCTCTCAACAGAATGACCTTCTCCTGGGTATAAGGGCCTACCCCATTGCGAATCATTACACCCTTCCGTCCATAGAACTCCTCGAAGGATTTTTCTGATTCTTCCGAGATGGTGACAGGCACACACCGTTTCTGACCGAACATCAGCTTTCTTGCCCACTTGTCGATACTCTTGCCGGCCTCGCGACGTGCTTCGGAATGGATGGTTGCCACAAACTTCACTTTGCGGCAAAACAGGGACGCAAACAGCATATACTTGATGGCTCCCACGTGACCGTGGACAACGTCAAACTTACGCCTATGGATAAACTGCCATACCGAATAGAATGTGCGGGGTTCAAGCCCTTTCTTTTTCTTCAGCGACGTTACTTTAATGGACTTGTCTAAACGCTGGCGAAGCGGATTATCTTCCGCTGTCTCAAACAAGGTCAGCAACTCAACGGAGTGCCCCAGCCTGCAAAGCTCATTCGAAAGCTCGAACACGAAATGTTCAGCCCCTCCGGTTCCCAGAGAAGGTATTATCTGTAGTATTCTCATTATTTCAGACGTGTTTTCATACGGTACAACCACGGATAGTCGTATCGCTTCAGATCCACAATAAACGTCTCCCCAAGTGTATTGAAGGTATGGATGCCGGCGTACCGTTTCATCGGTGGAGTAAGAGAAGATATGACTTTATTCCCAGACATAAAGTGAACAGCCTGCCCATAATCACCGCCTTCACAGTCCTGCGCTGGACGTATCACCTCGCCCGACTCAGTAACAATCATCGCTCCGGCCATACGGGCATACGCCTTGTCAAAGGCTTTCTTCTCCTTGAACTTATACGGGCCTAACAGCGAATCTGCCTGATAGACGAACAGTTCTTTACCGTTGGGTACAGGCACTTTGGTCGCATACATCGTGAAACAGCCTTCTTCCACTCTGATAATAGCATCCGTCACTGGCTCGTCCAAGACTTCGACCGGCTCCACAAGCCGGTCGAGCATCTCGTCGTACCGATACATAAAGCTCTTTCCCGATGCAGAGTTCTCAGGGTGGACATATACATCATCCCCCACCCTGTAGATAGCGGGGAAAGAGAGGTGCGTATCTTTCTCCAGAATGATGGAAAGCTTTTCTATCTTGCGGCTCTTTTTGGAGATAACAAGATGACCGATACGCCCACGGCCTATAGAATAATCAAATTCCTCGACAAACAGCTCCAGCTGGTCGGGACTGTCTTTATAGATAAATGGGTCGGCGAACCACTTGTTTTTATAGGGATTGCCAACAATGTGATAATCGTTTGTAGCAAGCCCATTCTTAAGCATTGATTCCGAGTAATGGCCGAAAGCCAAGTCCCAGGAGTAATGCAGGAGTTTTTCTTTAATTTGCTTTAGTGACGCCATGTCTATAAACCATTCTTACCATAAACTTTACAAAATCCCAGCACTGAATTCTATATGGGCGCTTATCAGATTTACAGTAGCAATACCTACATTCAGAATCAGCACGTTGCTTCAGCCACTTACGTATAGATACCTGTCTTTTAAGTACGTGGATAAAATCATTGAATTCGACCATAGAATGAATTTGATTAATATGGGGCGACAGTTGGGATTTCTTGCCATTTGCTAGATGCCAATATGCAAGAGGGAGATTGCAGCCAGCCATACAGATAGCGAATGTTGTCGCATCATTTCTAAGATTGATCTCCACAAAATAATACTTGTCGTTTTTTCGCATTAACTCAATTCCAAAAAGACCGGTATAATTCATCATCTTCACGAGGTCCTTGCAAGATGCCAGCAATTGAGCCGGAAGTGTTTTGACAGATTTAACGGCTGAATATGTAGTACCACCTTTCGTATCACGAATTTTTTGAATATAGGCAGGGATATCCAAGGTGTCGCCATACGAGAGACCGACCAGAACAATTTCATAGTCCTTTTCAATAAACTCTTGGGCCAGAATCTCCGTAGAATCATCAAATGACTCTAACACTTTAGGTAGCTCTAAACTATCATAACAAACTTGGATATTTTTCCCGCCGTTGATACTTTTTAGGGGTCTGATTATGCAAGGGTAATGTAAATCTCTTATAGGAAGGCTTTTAACAGTTCCTTTGATAAAGTACGGCACATCAATCCCGCACTTATGAGCCAAATCTATCTGGATAACCTTGTCCATAAACCGAGTCAACTGCCCTTCAGCACCGCAATTAAAGAAAGCAAATTGATCTTTTAGACTATCATACTGATTGTCCATTAAAGAAGCTATCTCATCTGTACAAGCAATAACGACAGCTTCGACATAGTTTTGTTTCAATAATGATAACGCCTCCTTAGCATCTTTTGCTATATATTTGTCACCTAATAGAGCAGACCTTAAAATGTAACTATGCGAATTGCCATACAGAATCAGATTAGGTCTAACTCCGTATTCGCCGAAACATCTTATCATACCATACGTATTATGATGAGATGTCCCAATTATGACAAGATTATTCGTAAGATTCATTCTTCCTTATGCGTAATGTAGTTAAAATCCAATTTGAATACTGTTTATAAAAGGGTTTCTTATCCGATTTGAAGTATGTCAAAAAGCCCTTAGACTTTTTCAATTCTTTAACCCACTGTAATAATCCCAGTTCACGATGCACCAATGACAAAGTATGGTGCATCTCCCATATATAATAGCCTGGCTTAAAATTGTCAAATTGCGTAATTGGCAGACCCATCAAATCCTCAATATGGTTTAGAGGTAAATTGACACCATACTTGTACACGAAAGAATTTGCGCCATCATTCCTCAGATTAATTTCTGTAAAATAGAATTTCCCGTCTGTTTTGGAATGCATCATCTCAACCGAGAAGGGGCCAACATATCCTGTTTTCTGAATCAATGACTGAATAGACCTAATAATGCTTTCGTTCTGAAGCGGCTGCATATTTGCCAAACATTCCAAACCGACATTCTTGGGATATAATGTGAGCTTATTCTCTACGCACGGAATCAAGCAATTGCCATTCTTTAAGCCACACCCAAGAATACTTATTTCATAGTCTCTTTCAATATACTGCTGTAAAAGGACTCGCTTTGTATGTTGCAAAGATTTGATATTCTTTTCTAAATCTTCTTCTGTGCGACAGACCCTGATATCGCTCTTGGCCCCCTGGCAACTTACCAATGGTTTAATTATACAAGGATAGCCGATTTCATTTCTAAAGTCTGACAAGTCATTTATAAGTTGCGACTTGGGCACAGTAAACCCTGCCTGAGAAGCAAGGTCAACTTGAAGTTCTTTGACAAATAGTTGTTCTAAAGAATAATTGCCCGCATATTCAAATAAGAAATTCTCCTTCAAAAGATCTTTGTTCTGCTCCAACGCCAATGCAGCATCATCAGAGCAAGCAATGATAGGGGTCTTTGAAGATTTATCAACACAGTTCTGGAGTATTATATGAATACAAGCGCTAGGATTTTTTGCAGAATAGACCTGGCTTGCGTAGCGAGAAGCCTTTACAAATCCAGTCTTTGCTCCCCATACTACCGCAATCATTGTATAACCGAACTGCCCTAAACACTGAACCAGACCTAAAGAATTCGTATGATCATTCCCGAGAATGATAACTTTTTGTCTTCCCATATATTAACCCTCCTTCACCAATTCAACGAACTGCCTAGCGACATTATCACTATCGTATTGCGATACATTATCAACAACATATTGCTTCGAATAATCTCCCGAGAGGAACTCTTCAAAAGCAGTCTTTTCCCCATTAGTAAAACTTGATGAAATATTGAGTATTGGACGTTTTGTCAGACTATAATCAATCAACTTACTTGGCACTTGAACCGGATTACTATTTTGAATATTAACTAGGAAATCCATAGTGCTTTGTTCTCTTATCAGATCCAGACGAGGGATATAATCTCTTATTTCAAGATGACTGCCCAGCCGTTCTTTATACTCTAAAAACATAGGTGATGTAGAGTATACAATAAAATGGAAATCCTTCTCTTTAATAGACACCAAATAGTCAAGGAAATTCGTAGGATCTCTTCTTCCTGCAATTACAACACCCGAATATAAGAATGTCGGAACTTCATTTTTCTTATAATCAGCCAAATTGATTGACTTAAAATCAACACCTTGAGGAATGACTGCAATTTTATTTCGGAATTCAGGGAAATAACCGTCATTAGCACCAGCTACCGGAACTGTTATCTTATCAACCAAACGGCACCACGACTTTTCGATAGGAACAAGCAGCGGCTTAAATCTTCTGATGTTTGGGTTGCAAATGAAGGGATCTCCGCAATCTGCTGTCCAATACTTGAACTTGTCTGGATAATGTTTACGTATCGAAGCCGCAGCCCAATGAATTGGGAATGGTTGGGCTATAGTGATTAAGTAATCGAAACTACACTCTTTTTTCAGTGCCCTTTTTACTTTGAAGAAGTACTCTGTCTTTGGGAAATCTATGATTCTCCACAGTAACTTCTCAACAGCCTTGCTCAAAAGACTGCGGTCATTTTTTCCGTCACTATTGGGATTACCCCACTTAGATGCTCCCAGGTCCTTTACTTTTAAATTATGCTTTTTCTCAAACTCCGAATAGTCGTATTGTCCGAGAATAGCATAAACTGTAACATCATGTCCCAATCTTGCCAAAGAACAGGCTAATTCCGTGGTTCTAAAAGCACGAGGGGTTATGTGAGGCGTTATTGTCCCTGCGATTATTATTATTTTCATTGCCAATCCAATTATATTATATCAGCTATATCGCTCTTGTATTTGGTGAATAATTGTATCATCAACATTAGGATCAAACTTTCTGCAAAAAAGCATATCGGAATCATTAATCTCATCAAAGTCTAACATTCTGAAAGTATATGGTGCACCTCTATTCCAATCAATTAATCTCATTATTGCGTGTGAATCATTATCCATAGACAGCCAATATCGATTATTGCTATAAGGAGATCTCATCAATAAGGTCTGGACAAAAACCTCATCACAACAATATGTATAGCGGAAGGTATTTTCTACCCAGTGTCTTTGATCCACTATGTATCTTGCAAATGCATCAGTAATGCTAAACCACTGCGTTCCTTTGTAAAAAGCAACTTGCTTATTTCTTCTTATCCCGATAAGCTCTTGACATTTAAGGAATACACGATTAATAATATTATTACTTTTCCTGTCGAGTTTATCTTGAAACAAATGGAAGACACTCGTTCGTTGGAATCATCTAAAGTCCGGTGTGTTAAAACGAACGAATTCTTTGCCACCGTTTATTGCAAATGATGAATAAAGTCTTGATTCTTGATTGGTAAATCTCGCCCAGACAAAAGATGATAGTACTGATACGCATCAGTAGAGGTTGCCTTTCTCAACAACTGCATCTCAACTGAGATCAAGCCGCCCTCCCACACGTAACACTCTGTCTATCAATATGATATACGGATGATTGTTTAATACTATCGACTATTTTCTGCGGATTATAGTCGATGCATTTAGAATCCATATGAATATATATGTCATTGCGACAATCATCAAGCATTTCTAAGAGTGTTTTGAAACTTAAGTCATACTTATGTGCTATGACTAAGAATGCATGTTTATTATCCATATCTGAACTATTTTGTTAAACTGAATTCATTGAAGTACTTGTTGTTTCTCAAATATTTAGAAGCATATTCACGAAACTCCTCTTTTGGCACATAGCCATAATACTCTTCCGTAAAGCGGGTGGGGACGAATTTCTCTTTATCCAATTCCTTAATAATTCTCGCTGGATTGCCACCGATTACACAATAGCCGTCAGGAAAACTTTTGGTCACAACGCTTCCTGCTCCGACTATAGTCCTCGGACCTAAATGTACGCCTGGGAGAATCACAACGTTCATCCCTATCCAGCAGTAATCCTCAATACGGACCTCCTTGTGCTCGTACTGCATCTGATTATACAATCTATGGTTGGCACTGATGATACCGATGTTGGATGCAAAGTGAACATAGTTTCCAATCCAAATGCCACCATTACCCTGCAAATAACAACCTGGTCTCGTTCCTGCATTTGAGTTTATGCCAACATAGATGTTATTAGGATGAGTTACCTCACTATTCTTATGAACAGGCCAATATACCCTCCCCCGTTTATGTATTGATAACCAATGAGTTGCAAACGGAACAAAACCCACATGATTCGTTATTGAACCTGTAAATCTATGATATCTCTTCAATATCGGACAGAAACAATAAACGGCACCCTTTATTAATCTCTTAATCATATATTTAGCCATAATGTAACATTAAAGAAAACGCACTAAGAAGCTGTTTTGAAATCACACGAAAAATTTGTTAAGCATAATCTGTACGCAGGCGAGTTGAACCATTGCCTCAGCGGTCTCCGCCAGATACTCATAGTCAATGGTGAGCCGTCGGAAGTTCTCCAGCCAGGAAAAGGTTCTTTCGACAATCCATCGTTTGGGAAGGAGTTGGAATTTGCTGGGGCATTCATCAGCAATTATCTTTCGAAGGCGTGGGAACTTGTATTCCAGTTTCTCAATAACCTTAGGAGCTCCCTTGCTGTCATGGAGGTTGGCTTCATGAACGGCTACGGCCATGGGAATGCCAAGTGTATCAACCACAATGTGTTCCTTGCGCCCTTTGACTTTTTTGTTCCCGTCAATTCCTCTATCTAAATCCACATGATGAGACGTTTTGACGCTGCGAGAATCGATGATTCCCATGCTTGGGCTTTCCTCTTGTCCGATTATGCTCCGGACCAGGGAATGAATGGTGTACATGATGTCCTCGATGACGCCCTCCAATTTCCATTTTCGGAAGTAGTAATAGACGGTCTGCCAGGGAGCAAAGTCGCTTGGCAACATTCGCCACTGACAGCCAGTTCTGTTAATGTAAAGAATAGCGTTCATGATCTCCCGAAGTGGATGTTTGCGTTGTCTTTCTTGTGGATTAATGATTTTTTCGATAACTTGCCACTGCTTATCAGTGAGGTTAGTTGAATATTGACCCATAACTCATAATAACTTGGTAATCATAAAGTTACAGAAATATTTCAATTATCCTACTGATATTAGATTATTTACATGCATTTCATTCATTTCAAAACAGTTTCTAAATCAATAATAGGGCTAGATATGTAAAACAATACATCAACATTCTGTACATAAGCTTCTATTAGGTGATAGATAGACATAAAAAAGACTATCGGCATTATATAAAGATAATTCTTGTACCGATGCGTTCCAAAAACATCTAACCACAGATATGCAATCAACGGATATGATAGAATCATAAATCTTTTGCCCAAAGAAGGAATCGGCATTACAAAATTGGCGAAACTCACCACAATAACAGTAAAAGCAAGGAGTCTTTTTGTTGCCGGGTCCATTGTCTTGCTCCTTTCCCGATTTATCAGTAAAAGCATGACATTAAGATAGATATTGACCAACACTGGGAATATCCTATCCATTAAGTAAAAGCCTGATCCTGCCGCGTTAACTCTTGCCACAACCTCATCGCTTGCATAATAGTCAACAAAACGTGTCAAGAATTCTGGAAGGTATGACGCATTTTCTTGAATGAGAGATAACGATAAATTTCCTAAGAACAAACTAAGTATCAGTAAAAAAGTCCAAATACGACTAAGATTTCCAGTTGTGTAATATAGCCCAACCAAAATCCAAACGACCACAAAGGATGCATGAAAAAAAGGAAGGGTGGCTATTGGAATCAAATAAATGAGTCTTTTATCTAAAATCAATCTAAAAAGGCAGTAACACGCAATCCAATACGCCGTCCAAAACCGCAACCCATTTATATTTTTAATTGAAACAAATGTAAAAAGGAACACCAGAAGAAGGCAAGTTACTCCGGCTACGAAATTCTTATTGTCCGTTAAATACTTCAATGTTTTTATCTGAAAAAAAGCAAATACCATAGCGATTACCATAAAGAATATATGATAATTATCCGTGAATCTCGACACTACATACGCCATTGTATCTGCATAGAAATCTTTAACGACCCCAGAGAATGTAAAGTATTCCTGTGCGGTTTGTTGGTAGGCTTCTTTCCCTATTCCATGATAATCTTGAAATAGGGAGCGATAGGTAATACCATCTGGCGAACCTTCAGTACGTATATCTGTTACAGTGAATGCTAATCCAAAGAACAGACAAAAAAGGAAGATAACGACACGACTGGACTTTGTGTTCAAAGAATTTAGCGAGTATATCAATGATAGCAGAGGAGATATCAAAAACAATATAAACTTCATTCCTCTGCTCTTCTCGTTTTCTACAAGCTTTATATTTCTTTCCATATTGATTTACGGGATAATATTTATAAGCCAATTTATCTTCTTTGATTTGATTAGGCTCTGTACAATTTCTTTATATGAAACCTTAAATAACCAACTCAAAACATAGTAACAAACAACATACAGTATAAAGCATACAGTTATACTAACAAACTTATTTAATTGAATTACATACAAAAAAACAAGTGGAATTATTGCCGAAAGAATCGAAACTATTAATACTTTGCCAAGTCTTCTCGTCGGGAACATGAAGGATAATTTAACATTAAAGTACCTAGCGATTATACTCATCTGCAATATAATATTGAAGACACGGCAGAACTCAGATATCACGGCTACCGCAACTGGACTATCAATTGTTTTCACTGAGATGAATTGCAATGTAACAATCAATATCGCAGTGATTAAATGGGCATTTGCATAATCTTTAGTTTTTCCTATCGCTAACACGATAGGAGCAAACGGGATAATCTGTAATAATGCGCTAGTGTTTCTTATTTGGAAATAAATGGAGGATGTCGCATAATTATCTCCATAAATACAAATCATTAATAGATTCGCAAAAAAGATGCTGAAAATCAGAATCGGAAAGACACATTTTGCTGATTTGATTATAGAGGAGCGCCAAACAGTAAACACTTGATTTATATCTGTGTTGTTATCACCCTTATTCATTCCTGAGAACACAGGCAGCAGAACAACAGCCATACTACTAACAATCATTCCCACTAAGGGATTCTGCATAAAGCCGTTAGAATAATCTGCAAACACAGCATTTCCATAATATCTACTGATGAAGAATTGATTTGAAGCATGTATAATCGTCCCCCATATTGACGCATAAAAAAGCGGGAAAGCAAAACCGAAAATATCTTTATATGACACCTGGGTATCCTCTTTTGGGAATGACTTCACAGGTGCATTCTTCATATACATCGCCAGCAGAAAGGTAGCGCAGGAAGCAATATCGAAACCAACTATCGCATGGAGATAATTCCCGTCAAAAATAACGACCGGAAGAATAATACAAAAGATTGTAAATATCCTCGTAACTGTCGTGTACAACGCAACGAATTGCGTTTTTCTAAATGCTGCATATATACCATCCAATCCAAGTGTTGGTATTAAGAAGAAAGGTGTTGGCGAAAATAAGCGAATTGCATATGCCAGATCTTCATTATTCAGCCAGTGTGCTATTGGCGTTGCACATGTGAATAATACAAGTGAGAATAATGCTCCAAGAACGAAGAATACACTTGTTATCTTGGAAATAATTGCCTTTGACTGCTCGTGTGGATATTTAGGCAAGAAATAGGAATATGTTCTCGGAAGTCCTAAAGTAAAAACTACCAAAAGCGTATCGTACACATACATTACCTGCTTATATGTGCCGTAGTCCTCTTTCGTAAAAAACCGGCTTAAGATCATAGGGGTAACTATTCCTATAAGGAACGAGAAAAAATTACCGATAGCAATCCACGCTGCCTGTTTTGTATTATTTGTTTCTGCCATTAATTTGGTATTGAATTCTTATATTGTAGTATTGAGATTATTCACCAGATTTCACCTGTCATCTGCTCGACCGCCGATTTGACACATCTTGAATAAGCTTTGCTTGGGTCAAATTCAATTTCAATGTTCTTCCTCAACATCTGCTTGACTGAAGGATTGGTTTCAGCAACATACCTTTCTACCAGATTCGTCACCTTTTCTATCGCTTCCTTGCGTTGTTCCATCAATTCTGGACGATTTAGTTGAAGCTGGTTTTTCATATTCTCAGCCCTTGCACACCCTGGTTTTTGAGAAACCATTGTCCCTAAAAATATGAAGAAGTCATCTGGATTCTCGTAGTAAGGATTGATATAAGGGAGTAATTCGTCAAATACGTCATTCTTGTTCATATTGCAGACCTGACAACTCAATCCTAAGTTCTCCCATTCAAAGGTCTTATTTGGATAATTCGCTTTAGGTCTGAAGTGCTCGATATGCGAATAAGATACCGCCCCAATAAAGCCCTCGCAGTACATACACTTGCCATGTGTCTCGTGAGTTAACGCATCTTTTATGTCTGGATGATTATACAGCTTCTTTACGGAGTCTGGAGCCTTTTCACCTCGATTGACGAAAGACATTAAATCTCTCGTCCAATCATCCGCATGTTGCGACAGAATAGCAGGTTGCGCCGTTTTTGTCAGTTTTATCATATCAACCAAGGACTTTTGAAATTGCAAGAGGCATCAAACTTTCTAGTCCTTCAGCCTTGAACTCTGCCCTCATTGCATTTACCATTTTTTCGGAAACTTCTTTCGTTGCATATTTAGAAACAATTCTATTTAGAGCATCCTCTGCCCAAATCGGCATAGTAAACGGCACGCCAAGGACTTCATTCAATATTTCATTTGCATTTCGCGCCTTATTCACCAAATCAAGCTTCTCGCTATAGACCCGATTCTCTTCATTATAGCGGAAAGCATAGACATTGGACTCCTTGACCGAAGCGACAATCAACGGGCTATGTGTCGAAATAATAAACTGGACATGGGGGAATGCTTCTAGAAGATCTGGCAACACAGATCGCTGCATTGTGGCGTGAAGGTGATTCTCCACCTCATCAATCAAGACCACCAACTCTGGCTCTGTACTTGCCAGATTATAGATTTGCCATGCCAAATCAATCAAAGCCGCAATGCCACCAGACACAGCATCAAGCATAAAGTCTCCCGTCTTCGTAGAAAGCACTATCTCATAGTTTCGAATACTGAGTTTTTCGAAGCCTATATGCTTTGGCATAATTATCTTTAAAACTCTTTCAAACCCATCATACCACGCCATTGCTTCTGCGTCCGGTTCTATATACTTATTGCCAGCGCCACCAATAGCCCAACTCAATAAAGTTTCCTTAATATGGTAATTGACAGACCTCTTGTGATATGGATTTTCTTCAAGTGAATCTCTCATAGATATCTGATTAACTTGTTCGTAAGCCTGCTGCCTTGAAACCTTTTGAGTTGAAATCGTCGGAACATTCTGATACTTGAAAATGTTCCGATGAGATAAAATGTTTATCCCAGGAATAATCCTCTGATTTGAGAAATATATCTGATACCGTGCAGAACCTGCATCGGTTGGAACTGTAAGCTCTGACCTTGTTCCGTCTGAAAAAGACAACACTCCAATCACGGGAGGTCTGTTTTCTTCAATTCTTCTACGAAACAGATTTGAAAAGAACTTAATGATTCCCGTCTTTTCATCTTTTTTAGGAGTCGCCAACTCTTGAAAATTCCACCCAAGACAACGTGCCAGCATATGCAAAATGGTGGTCTTGCCACTTCCATTTGCACCAGTCAGTACTGTAAGCCGGTCATGAAACTTTATGTCCAATGTGGCAAACTGCTTCCAATCATTTATCTCTAAACTTGAAAACTTCATACAAAGACTTATTCGTTATATTTTTTCTAAGATTGTAAGTACTCTTTATTTTGCACATACTTGGTAAAACAATCAATCAAGTAAGAACAATAACGGCTGATGGAATTATACAAATCCGTCAGATCCTTAATACTCTTCTGACCTCCTCTGAAGGATGCCTTCTCGCGTCCGTGGGCGACTCCCATTCTGCCATCTGCAAGCTCTCGTAGCTGATTGTTTACTATTTCCTGTCCGGGCTCAATCATCGGAGACTTCAGCCCAAAGGTCTGCCACACCCTTTCTATCTGTTTTTCCTTAATATTTCCATTGGGGGATGGAAACAAAGCATCTTCTATTCGACCGACTGTTTCATTTTTGGTCATCTTATGGAAAAGCTTGTAACGATTCTCCCATTTCTTGTTTTCGCCTGCCATTTCCATTCGCATACAGTCTCCATTATAAATCAAGCCCCACAGGGCAGGATTGACATCATAGAGTCGCAAATTCTCATTGTTAAGCAGTTCAATGGTTCTGTAAACACAGTGGGTAATGGTATACTCCAAAGCTCCATATAGAAGCACATATACACTTCCCAACAAGATGCTTTCATTATATGAAGCTCTCAAGTTGATTTTAGTGTCTGCACAAATATCGATAAGCGATTTAGCTTCAAGCAATCGCTGTGTCGAGTCGGTACTTACTGCACTATACATTAGCTTGACTAAACTTATTGCTTGTATACTCGATACGGCTATCAATCATCTGACGAGAATTAGTCGCTCCTGTGACGAGTTTGTTGAACTGGTCGTCAGCTACCCAATCGTAAAACCCATCCAGATTAAGATGGTCTGCACCATTCAGGAGTGCTACAGCTGCTCCAACAGTGATAGCCTCCCAGAACACAGTAGATGTACTCTTTCTATCTACATTTTTTACAATTCCTTGCGGCAAAGCAGACAACTCATCAAACACGCGGTTGAAGATTTGCTCGTATTCACGCTCATTGTAATTCGCACTGGCCCATTTCATAAATTCATTCAAAAAGTCCTTGACGTTATGGACGAATAAGTCACGGTTATACAAATAGGCAAAAAACCGGAGCACTAATTCTTCGTACGTACCATTGTTATCGGCACTTGCTGCTTTCTTTGTCAAACGATGTAGCCTCTCATCCTTTGCAAGCCGTTTAATGAAATCGTTGAAACCACCTTTATAAACACAATTTCTGATTTCCTGATCGGATAATTTAATACCTCCTGTATTCAAACGTTGGAAGAGATCAAACCTTACCTGAGGGTCACTCTTATCACTAAGTGTAGTCACCTTTATCGGTTTGAGAAGAAAATCCAACCGAAGTGAATATGGCAATTCT
>Ga0247609_10004288_pt1 | contig 14235 bp, 19 predicted proteins | sample 172DNAGHGlowgp2_FD_193487 | JGI IMG/M metagenome (GOLD analysis project Ga0247609, IMG submission 193487) | Sheep rumen microbial communities from Palmerston North, Manawatu-Wanganui, New Zealand - 1728 DNA GHGlow gp2 | ecosystem: Host-associated > Mammals > Digestive system > Stomach > Rumen ...
TTTATCTTACCATCTTGTTCTCTATTTGCTGTATCGGGCCTTATCTTCATAAGCTTTTCAATAGATTTTTCTGATTTACCTTCAGCAATTTCTTCAAATAATTCTCCTATGTTAAAGAAAATCATTACAAAGCAACTTTCTGCAAACATAGGCTCTGCATTTGGTAAAAAGCCAATTGATAATGCTCCAATCGTTGCAATAGTCATAAGAAAATCTTCATCTAGTAATTCTCCATGAATTAGTCCTTCAAAAGCTTCTTTAATAACTTCAAATCCAGATATTAAATATGGAACAAGAAATATTAAAAGTAATTGCCACAATTCTAAATTTAGTTTGTGCTCACAAAGAATAGCTATACCAAGTAATATAGATGATACGACAATCTTTATTACTTTATACTTAATCTCTTTATTCAAAAATACTCCCCCTATTTATTATAGAAGACCAAAATCTTTATCATCTTCATCTTCTTCATCCTCTTCGTCTTCTTCATCCTCAGGTTCATAACTTTCAACTGTATATTGATTAATCCATTCTATAAATTCATCATTAGCATCTTTAATTTCAACGCAAGATATTTCTGGAATTTCATAATTGTGAATTTCAGCAATTTCATCTCTAATCAAATCATAAAAACTTGCAACAGATCTAAATTCTAGTCTATACTCATGTGCCATTTGCAAGCTTCCATTATACCAATATTTAGAATCTGCTTTGCTAACTTGGCATCCTGCAACAAGATTCTTATTTAATAACGTATCACAAATTGCTTCTGCAGTTTGTTTATCCTTACAAAAAGTTGTAACAATAATGTATCTTTCCATTTCTTCTCTCCTTTATTTAAAATCCAAAAATTAATCCCATCAAAACAACAGCTATGAAATTGTTGATTGCATGCATGGACATATCAACAAGAATATTATTTGATTTTGTATATCCAACAGCAAGGCATGCTCCCAATGCAATATAAGGTAGTGATGTAATGGCTATCATAAACAAGTTTGCTTCTGTAAAAGCATGTAAAACTCCAAATATTATGCTAGATATTACTATAAACAAATATTTATTCTTAATAAATCTCCTTATCGATGCTCTAAAAACAAGTTCTTCAACAATAGGAGCCCAAACAACTGCTAAAATTCCAATATATAGCAAATTCAATTCATTTAAATTTGCTTGATTATTTGAAAATACATTTTGAGTGATGATTAATCTTGTGACATTAAATACCATTACACAAGCATATGCTATTGCAACAAGTTTTAAGATTAGTATTCTATATCCTTTATTGTTATTCTTAAATGCTTCTATACCTTTTTTCAATTCATCTTTATATAAATATATAGCCGTTCCAAATACAATTAAATCTAGAATACTCGAAACAATCATTTCTATTATAGTTTTTTCAACTATTATGTCGAGATTAATCAATATCGCAGGAATTACAAAATGAAGTATCGCATATGTAAAAATCATAATTAATGCTTTTATTTTATTCTTCTTATCAAAATATGGATACTCTAGTACTTCAACTTTTGGCGCTTTAATTGGTTGATCTTCGTCTGTAGTTCTTTTTAATACTAATAGAACTATCAAACTAATCAATGACGTTATCCAAACAATAAAGTGAGGACTTATAAATAATAAAATAACATAGTATGCAACAATTCTTGCTTTATGTCTTAAAACATGATTTTTGCTAGCTATAACAATTATTATCACATTCAACAAAATTGTTAGTATTGCTGTAAATCTTATTATTCTTAATAGATATGCATTCATATCTATTCCAGAAAAAATACCACTTTCACCGTTGAACAAGTCATCAAGATTAAAACTAACTTCTTTATCTATTTCTTCAGGAACAAATTCTCTTGATCTATATTCTGAATATTGAAGTGTTTCCATACTTTCTTCAAGCTCTGAAACAGATTCATTTAAAGCATTCATTTGAAGTTCAGCAACTTGAGGTGCAATAATAAAAGCGTATATTGAGACTACTATTTGAATAATAGACATAACAATAAAAAATACTTTTTTCATATGTTTTTCTCCCATTCTTTATTCATAACGTAATGCATCTATAGGATGTAAATTAGCTGCTTTATTTGCAGGCAAATATCCAAATATTATTCCTATAAACATTGATATGCCACTAGCCGTTAAAACCGAATCAAGACCTACCGCACCATTTATATCAAAGGCAGCAGATACTGTTGACACTAAGAACACACCAAGTCCTATTCCCATAAGACCACCAATTCCGAGATGTTGTTATTGCTTCTATAACGAATTGCAGTAAAACGTCTCTCTTATTGGCACCAATTGCTTTTCTAATTCCTATCTCTCTTGTTCTCTCTGTAACTGAAACAAGCATAATATTCATAATACCAATTCCACCAACTAAAAGAGAAATTCCAGCTATTGCAACCAAAACCATTTTAATTGTATCAATTGTATCATTCATATTATCCATTATACTTTGAGCATCAATAATAATGTATTTATCTGAATCTTGGAATATTTTATAAAAGAAATTGTCAATCACATCTGTCGCTGTTTTAGATGATTCCTTATCCAAATAAGTAAAATACCACGTTGTAATATATTTTAAATCAAATTCTTTTAAGGCTGTTGTATATGGTATTAATACCATATTATCTTCATCACTAAATTGCGAAGGTGATACTTCTTTTAGTATTCCAATTATTCTATATTTCGTTCCATCTATTCTAATATATTGACCTATAAGTGCCTCACCATCAGCATTTTTTCCATATAGATCTGTCATAACATGATTACCAAGTATGCATACTTTTTGGCTTCTTTTGCAATCTATATATTCTATATTTCTACCGTAATCTAACTTTTTACTTCTTAATGAAACATATTTACTGCTAACACCATCTATTGAAAAACTTTTTTCTTCCTTTCCTACTTTTACTTTTTTTGTAGCAGGAACGTATGGTGAAAAGTCAGTAATGTTGGAGTCATTTTCACACATCTCTTCAACCTTTGATAATTCGATGTGCTTTGTGCTATTTTGTGCATATGCACTTGCCACTATGATGTTAGATCCCATTTCTTTAAAGGTTTCTTCAACTTTATTGGTAACACCATTTCCAAGACCAACTATTAAAATAACAGCTGCTACACCAATAATAATGCCGAAGCATTGTTAAAAGTGCACGCATCTTGTTAGCTAAAATACTTTTAACAGCTAACAAGAAACTTTGTTTAATATCCATTTTTCTTGTCCTCTATTATTTTTCCATCTGAAATTCTAACAATTCTTTTTGCTTGTGCTGCGATACTATTATCGTGAGTAACTAAAACGATTGTATTTCCTTCTTCGTTTAATTTTTTTATAAGTTGTAATACTTCAATACCTGTATGACTATCTAAAGCACCCGTTGGCTCATCTGCAAGTATAACTGATGGTTCTGAAGCAAGTGCTCTTGCAATCGATACTCTTTGTTGTTGACCACCAGATAATTGCTGTGGATATCTTTTTTCCATATTTTCAAGTCCAACTCTTTTTAATGCTTCTCTTGCTCTTTCTATTCTTTCATGTTTAGGAACTCTTTTATAAATTAATGGAAGCTCCACATTTGATAAAACATTTAATTTTTGAATAAGATTATATTGTTGAAATATAAAACCTAACTTATTATTTCTAATATATGATAATTCATCATCTGATAATGTACTAACATCTAGCCCATCTAAAATATAAGTTCCAGAAGTTGGAATATCCAAACAACCAATAATGTTCATACACGTTGATTTTCCGTGAGCCTGATTGTCCAACGATGGCTACAAATTCACCATCATCAATATGCAGACTTATACCATCTAGAGCATGTACTGTGGTATCACCAGTTTCATATATCTTATATATGTCTTGTAAATCTATCATGTAATTCTCCTTACAATTACTATGTATTAATTCTCCATCATCATTGTTGAAAGTGTTTCCATTGAGAATACTCCACTGCTCTTATTTTTATCAACAAGGATTACATCACCAGAAGAAAGGCCTGAAAGAATTTCAACATATTCATCACTATTTAATCCAAGTTTAACATCTACTTTTTCATATCCTTGTGGCACTTTGCTATCAGCATCTTTAAATTCGGCATCTTTTACCTTTCTATATACTACGTCTCCTTCTCTAATTGATGTAAGTGGAGCTCTTAAAACATTTTCCTTATCAGCTATTTTTATTTCAGCATCTACAGTCATACCTGAATAAATTTCTTCTGAACCTGGAATTTCTATAGTAACATCATAATTTGTTGTACCAGCCGTGTTAATTCCTATTGTATTAATATTAGAAACTGTACCAACGAATTCTTTGTTTTCTAAAGCTTCAATTGTAACCTTAACATCTTGGCCTACTTTAACTTTAGTTATATCTAATTCATCAACCGAAACATTAAACTTCATAACAGAAAGATCTGCAATTGTTAGGAGCACATTTGAATTTGTCTTTTGATATGTTGAAATTACATCTCCTTCTTTTACATTCTTAAATACTATTTTTCCTGATATAGGAGCTGTAATATTATAATTATCTAATTGAAGTTTTGATTGATTCAAACTATTTTGAGCGTTCTTTCTTGAGCTTTCAGCATTTTGCTTAGTAACTTCCGCATTCTTGATACCCATTTCTGCATTTTTAATATTCATCTCAGCATTATCTATTTGAGTATTTAAACTTGTATTTTCAAGAAGAGCTATCATGTCCCCTTCATGTACATAAGAGCCTTCATCTACATATTTTTCTTTAACAATTCCACTGCTATTAGCAACTACAACATCTGAACTAACAGTACTAACATATGCTTGGTTTACGCTTCTTAATTCTAATCCTGAATTTAAGTATATAATTCCTTCTACTCTTGCATTTTGAATGCTATATCCAGTAGTATCTACTCTTAAGGTAATATTAGTAACTTGTGCTCCTTGTTCAAACAAGTTTGTACTATCAGATATTTTAGTAACATATGCATCAACATATGAAAAATGATCTAAGAAAAACAATGACGCTTTATTTCCTATAGAAATATCTTTAGCATTTGATGTTCTAAACTCTAATGTAACTTCAAATGCGTTTTTCTCACTTATTTCACATACTTCAGTCATAGCATTTACGTAGCTACCTTTATCTATTCTTAGATTTTGAATGTAGCCATTTGATGAAGCATATATCTTTAAATCTTCTAATTGTGTTTGCAAGTTCTTATAATTAAGTTTTGATTGTTCTAATGAAACGTTTGATTGCTCTACTGCAATACTTGCTTGATTAATTGAATTATTAGTTTGCTCAACAGCTATTGCAGCTTGATTAATAGAACTATTTACATCTTTTGAATCTATAACAAATAGCAAATCACCTTTTTCAACATATTGATCTACTTCTGTATAGTCTTTTAATATCTCACCTGTAACCTTTGGTGTTATTTGATAGATACTATTAGCTTCGATAACGCCATCACCAATAACGGTTACATTAACATCTCCATATCCTACTTTTACTTCATCATAGTTAAACTCTTTTACATCATCAGGATTTGGTCCCTTTCTACTACAAAATGCTAAAAGAGCAACAACAAAAATAACTATAAATACTTTTTTGACAATTCTTTTTATTTTGTCCATTTTTCTTTTATTTTGAAATTGAGTATTTATATCTATTTTTTTACTAGATTGAGATGTATTTATTTGAACATTATTAGTCTCATTTGAATTATTATTATCCAATGTAATTACCTCTTTCTAATTGCTATAAACATATGTATTTCTTAAATTATGTAATTATTTCACATCAATACATATTCTGATTTATTTTCTCATAATTCACATAAAAAAGCAAGGCTTAGTATACATAACCAAGCCTTGCTTAATCATTATGATCCCGTTGATTTATAAGTCTTTAAACCACATTTCCATATTAATAAAATTACTCCTAAAAATGGTATTGATGCTAATGGTGCAAATCCATACCAAAACGGAAAATCTCCTTTTTCTAATATATATGATAATGGAAAGTAACTCACCATTCCAAATGGAATTATGTAAGTAAAAACATCCGCAAACCATTTTTTATAAATTGATACTGGATAAGATGATAAATCTCTTCCTCCCTCTTGTAATATATTCATAAGTTCCATACCTTCAATCGTCCAAAAACTAAAAGCTGCTTTTAACAATAATAATGCTCCAAATAAAACATTAACGCCCACAAGTATTAGAATAAAAACTAATACTTTATAAACTGTCCATGTTATTTGTACTTTCGATAATCCATAAGCAATCAATATAATAGCTTCTGCAAGTCTTCCAATCTTATGAGGCTGAAAATCGGAACATATTACTTGAAATAATATACTTTGTGGCCTAACCATCATCTTATCTAAAATACCACTTTTCACTTTTTGATGAAGATGATTTAATCCAACTAAAAATATCTCTGTACATGTATGTCCAAGAACAGCAATTCCAGTTGTTAGTATTATTTCATCAATACTCCACCCACCGTACAGATCCAAACTTTTGAAGTAAAAAAACGGTACCGTAAGAAGGCAAACAGTGTATTTAATGCAGAACCTAACATTGTAAGAAAAAATGACATCTTGTATTCCATCTCACTTTTTATAAACATAGCTATTGATTTTAAATATACACCCATACTCTAACCTCCTTGCACAACTACTCTTTTAGTAGCTCTATTCATAAAGAAGTTTCCAATAATCATTAAAATCAAAATCCAAGCAATTTGCATTATCATTGTTTTTATTCCTTCATCAATTCCAATATTTCCAACGTAAAGTCTCATAGGCAAATCCATACATAATCTAAAAGGAAATATATAGCTTAATGTTTGAAATGCTTGTGGCATAAAAACTATTGGAATAATCATTCCTGAAAAGAAATCTGCAATTACCCCATAAATACTAAATATTCCTTTGCATGATGTTGTATAAAACATAAATATATAAACAATCATGCTTAAAGCTGAAGTTAGAATTAATCCTAATACCAATGTTGTAATAAAAAGCAAAAATGAGGGTATCGAATCAGGCGATTTTAGAGAATATTGTGCTGGAAGAAGTACAGCAAGTATTATAACTGGCAAAAATCTAATTGTACAAGCAGATAATCTTTGAGCACTAATCTTAATGTACCACAACCAATAAATATTAAGTGGTCTAACTAATTCATATGATATTTGCCCAGTTTTTATTGATTCAAAAACATCATTATTTATCACTCGAGCAAATACTAAAGTATAGAAAGCCTGACCGAGCCAAACATACGACACAAGTTCACTCCATTTCATTGGGACGTCAATTCCATTTTTATAAAATGCTTCATAAAGGAATATCATCATAGCCCCCCAAAAGAACTGTGTAGCGAGTCCTGCAATCGCAGAAAATCTATACTGTAAGCCAGTGACAAATCGAAGTTTAAAGAAAGATAAATACTGCATCTTCTCATCTCCTTATATATTAAATTTTCAATGTGCGACTAGTATCAATTTATGATACTAATTTTAGTTGTTTATACATCGATGCAATTATTTCATCAGTTGAATTCTCATTTTTCTTTTTGTACTTTTTCTTAATATCTGATAACTGTCCATCAAATAGTTTCTTACCTTTTCCTATAAGAATGATCCTATTTGTAAGTGCTTCAATATCTTGCATATCGTGTGTTGTAAGTATTATAGTTGTTCCCCATTCTTTATTAATATACTTAATAAAATCTCTAACTTGCAATTTGGAGACAGCATCTAAACCAATTGTTGGCTCATCTAAGAAAAGAATTTTCGGCCTATGTAATAATGCAGCTGCTATTTCACATCGCATTCTCTGACCTAAACTTAATTGTCTTGTTGGAATTTTAATAACATGACTTAAATCTAATGCTTTAATAAGCATCGCTCTTGTAGACTCAAACTCGTCTTTTGGAATTTTGTAGATATCTCGTAAGAGATAGAAAGAATCATCGGGTGGAACATCCCACCATAATTGACTGCGTTGACCGAATACAACGCCAATATTTTTAACATACTCAGTTCGGTTTTTGTAAGGTATCTTACCATCGATTACACATTTTCCGGATGTCGGAGTAAGTATTCCACACATTATTTTTATTGTGGTGGATTTGCCGTGCTCCGTTTGGCCCTATATAACCGAACAATTTCTCCTTCTTTAATATTGAAGGATACATTTGATATAGCATGGATTTCTTTGTACCTTCGATGTATGAATGACTTCATTACTTCTCGAAAGCCTGTTCCACGCTCTGCCACTTTAAAAGTCTTTGAAATATTCTCAAGATGTACGAGCATAAAAATAACACCTCCTAGAATTTTTTCGACGTCAAAACCTAAAAAGTGCGACAAACTCATAATAAATTATCATATTATTTTTCATTTGTAAATAGATTTTTTATAATTTTTATGTTAAAATTATATGACAAGAATTTTTAGGATTTTATAGGAGTATAAACATGAATATAAATAACGCAAAGTTTGAAATATCGGTTATGAATAAATCGCAATATCCAAAAGGAAAAACACCTGAGATTGTTCTAGCTGGAAAGTCTAATGTTGGCAAATCTTCTTTTATCAATTCTATGGTTAATAGGAAATCTCTTGCTCGAACTTCCTCTGCTCCAGGAAAAACTCGTCAATTAAATTTTTATAATATTGATGATAGATTTTATTTCGTTGATCTTCCTGGATATGGATATTCTGAAATGTCAAAAAAAGAACAAGAAAAGGTAGCTACATCTGTAAATAGTTACCTTAAAAATAGACAAAATATTAACTTGATTATTCTATTGGTTGATATTCGTCATAAACCAACTGCAAACGATATCACAATGCTTGATTATATTAAATCAACTGGAAGAAGATATTTTGTAATAGCATCAAAAGCAGATAAAATAGCAAAAACAAAAGTTAATAGCTACGTTGAAGATTTAGCTAAAGTATTAAATGTTGAAAAAAACTTAATTATGCCTTACTCTTCGGAATCAAAAGCATATGTTGAAGATGTATGGGAAGTTATAGAAGAATCTCTTTTATCATAATTAAAAAAAGCTACTAGATATTTCATCTAGTAGCTTTTTATTTATTTAACTAGCTCTTGTAAAGCTTCTTTTACAGAATCTTTTAACATACTTACATATAGTTCATCATTAATAGTGTTAGCAAGTCTATAACTCATATATTCGTCTTTATTTATTTCTTTATCTCCAAAGAAATATTTATGAATATCTTCACTATATTGTTCTCCATCATCAGGAATTTTATTACCGTTTATATCATCAAAGTGAAGTTCATATAAATCTTTTGAATATATTTTATCGAATTTATTATTCTCATTTAAAACTTTAAAATCATAATAATTAATCATTCCTGCATAATCGTTTCTAATAGTATAAACAATTCCTGCTTTTGGAATGTATTCAATTCGTTGACTACCATTTTCTCCTATTACAAACTGTTTTTCGTTATTGTTTCCGGTAGATACTACTTTACCATCCACATATGTATATATGTTAAACCATGAATCTTCTTCTCCAGCAACCAACTCTGGAATGTTATCATCATTTAATAAAATTAATTCATATCTTAGATTCTTAACAGATGAATAATCAAAGTTTTTATCAGTTTCTGCCTTCATATATATTTCTTCTCTTCTTTTCTTCTCTAATTCATCTATTTTTTCTTCATATGCTTTAATAATTTTTTCATCATATTTTAATTTGTATGCATCAATTTCTTTAGCATTCTCATAATTGCCCTTTAAAGATACTTCATATGGTTTGTCACTTCCTTTATTTGAAGAGCAACCAACTAAAACTAAAATCAATGTAAGAATTATAAATAAAAAGCTTTTTTTCATTTCCATCTTCCTTTATTTTTCATTTACTAAGCCATCTAACAACATTGTTATTTCTGTTGCAGATCTGGTACCTTTTAATTCTACATAGTTACCATCTACTAGATAGTTAACTTTCCATTCAACTTCTGCTATTTCATCATCTCCATAATGATAATGTAAGCTTGGCTCCTCTTCTTTAGTATCGTATGTTATATAAAGATCTTTTTCATATTTACTCTTTAATAAATGTGTCTCTTCATCTAATACATAGAATGTGTATTTATTATATCCATTTTCTTCACTTCCACGGCGTCTAATGATGTTATCTCTTGGTGAGTATTCAGTTATTGGCATACCACTTAAAGTATATGTGAACATGCTATCTTTATCGTTTTCATCTTCACCCATAGCATATACTACTTTTCCAGGAATTTTTTCATCATTATATGTATAAAGTCTTGTTCCTAAATCTGCATCATATACTACTAATTCTGGAATTCTATTATCATCTAAGAATATTAAGTCATATTTCAAGCTATTTAATGTAGTAATATCTGTTTTAGGATTCTTTTTTAAATAATCTGATTGTGATTTTTTATGTGCTTCCTCTAATGAAGCAATTTTTTCTTTGTATGCATCTAGAATTTCATTAGGAATGTTTGCAACATAAGGATCTGTCTCTTTGTAGCCGTTTGTTTCTTCAATCAATTCCCCTGAAACACCAAAAGGTCTTTCTCCTGATTCTATTACATCGCCACTAGGCTTTACTTCTTCTTTCTTTTGGCATGCAACTAATCCAATAACAAGAACTAAAACTGCTAAAACAACAAATAATTTTTTCATTTTTAATTCCTCCTTTTTTATTCAACATTTTTCATAGAAAGTGATACTTTCATTTTATCCATGTCTACTTTTATTACTCTTACTTTTACAATGTCTCCGACAGAAACAACATCCATTGGATTTTTAATGTATTTATCTGATAACTCTGATATATGTACTAAACCATCATGCTTAACACCTATATCAACAAATGCACCAAAGTCTATTACATTTCTAACTGTACCTGTAAGAACCATTCCTTCTTTTAAATCTTCAAATTTTAAAACATCTGAACGAAGAATTGGTTTTGGCATTTCATCACGAGGATCTCTTCCAGGCTTTTGTAGTTCTTTAATAATATCTATTAAAGTTGGCTCTCCTATTTCTAATTCATTTGACATCTCTTTAGTATTAATTGTTCCAAGTTTTATTTTAATCTCAGCTAAATTTGTTTTTAAATCAGCAACTTTAAATCCAAGTTTTTCTAATAACTTAGTAGCTGCTTCATAGCTTTCTGGATGGACAGAAGTATTATCTAAAGGATTATCTCCATCAGTAATTCTTAAGAAGCCAGCACATTGTTCAAATGCTTTTGGACCTAATTTAGATACTTTAAGAAGTTCTTTTCTATTTTTAAGTTTTCCATTTTCATCTCTATACTTAACAATATTTGTTGCAATTGGTTTTGAAATACCAGATACGTATTTTAGAAGTGATGGTGTTGCAATATTTAAATCAACGCCAACTGAGTTAACGGCATCTTCTACAACACCTGTTAGACTTTCTTCTAATCTATTTTGATTAACATCATGTTGATATTGTCCAACGCCAATACTCTTTGGATCAATTTTAACAAGTTCTGCAAGTGGATCTTGAAGACGTCTTGCAATTGATATTGCTCCTCTTAATGAAACGTTTATATCTGGATATTCTTCTGTAGCTAATTTTGATGCTGAATAAACAGAGGCTCCTGCTTCACTAACAATTGCATAATAGATTTCATGTTTAACATCTTTTATCATATCTGCAACAAACATTTCTGACTCTCTTGAAGCTGTTCCGTTACCTATTGAAATCATGTTTACTTTGTACTTATCAATTAGCTCTAATAATTTCTTTTTAGCACCTTCAGTATCATTTTGAGGTTCTGTAGGATATACTGTTGTGGTTTCAAGTAGTTTTCCTGTTTCAGATATAACTGCAATCTTACAACCAGTTCTATATGCAGGGTCAAAGCCCATAACAACTAAATCTTTTAGTGGTGGTTGTAATAATAATTTTTTAGCATTTTGTCCAAATACTTTTATTGCTTGCTCATCAGCTTTTTCTGTAAGCTCATTTCTAACTTCATTTTCAACTGATGGCTTAATTAGCCTTTTATACGCATCTTCAACAGTAACTTTTAAGAATCCCTCAAATGGTGAATTTTCTTTAATTACTTTTTTGTTAAGGTAACTAATAATTTCATCATCTGTTCCATCTATTTTTACTTTAAGAAATTCTTCGTTTTCTCCTCTATTGATAGCTAATATTCTGTGACTAGGAATTTTAGATACAGGCTCTTGGTACTCATAGTACATATCATAAACTGATTTTTCATCCTTAGCTGCTCTTGTTACTATTAAGCCCATTCTATATATGATGCCTCTTATCTTCTTTCTATATTCTGCTTCATCAGAAATCATCTCAGCTATAATATCTGATGCACCCTGTAATGCTTCTTCCGCTGAAGTAACTTTCTTTTCTTCATCAATATATTTTGAAGCTTCTTCCTCTAGAGAAGTAGCTATAGGTTCTTGTGCAAATATTAGTAGAGCAAGAGGTTCTAAACCTTTTTCTTTTGCTATAGTTGCTCTTGTACGTTTCTTTTGCTTATAAGGTCTATATAAGTCTTCTACTTCAGTCATTGTTTCAGCTTTTTCTATTTCAGCTTTTAATTCATCTGTAAGTTTTCCTTGTTCATCTATAAGTCTTATTACTTCTTCTTTTCTTGTTTCTAAGTTACGAAGATATGTTAGTCTTTCAAACATATCACGAAGCTGTTCATCAGACATTTGTCCTGTTGCTTCTTTTCTATATCTAGCAATGAATGGAATTGTATTTCCTTCATCTATAAGCTTTATTGCGTTTTCAACTTGAAAAGGCTTTAGACTAAACTCTTGTACTAATTTTTCATTAATTGATAACATAAAACACCTCTTTTGAAATTTTACAAATATACTATACCACAACTTATAGATTTGTAAAATTAAAATAAAAAAAAGATGTTAGATAAGAATCAAATGTAAATTTGAGTCTTAAGTAACATCTTCTTTTTCCTTAGAGGTTAGTAGCAAAAGAGAAAATACTCTCTTTCTCGACCAGCTTATTCTGGTCATTGGAATAGAAAAACGTCCGCTTTTTGCGGTCCTGGGTTGTGATTACGACCTCGCGGCCATCATCACCATCGAAGTAGTACGTCTTCCACGGAACAGATACTTCTCTTCCATAGCCATCCTGGATGCTGATAGACACGGTATCAATGGGGTGTTTGCTTAAAACCACACCATTAAAATTGTTGTCACGTCCTTTTTTGACGTAAAACAGTCCACTTTCATGGAGTCTTTCGCTTTTTCCATAGTTTTGGCTATCATTAAGCAGAAAATCTGCATTTAGGAAGTAGTTCCGGGATTTTGGGGTCTTTTTCCGTTTGGACATATTTTTCTCCTTTCTAGCTTTTTATTTGGGAATTATCCTTTATATAGTAACGAAATATCGTGTTTTTCTACCAAATTTTATCAAAATTATGTAAAGTTGTCAAGGATTTTTGACATTTTATGTAAATTATGTTAACATAATAGTGTATAACTCTATATTTTTTTGAAAGGAGACTCTAATTATGAGACCTGATGGCATGACGGATTTTCAATTCATTTTGTGGGGTGCCCAACGGTACTGGTGGATCATACTTATTGTAATTGCTCTTCTTGCCTGGGTGGCCTTCTTTGGGACTGACAATTATGGACGTTTCAATGTAATCGCTGCTCTGGCCCCAATTTGGATTATTCCGGGATGCATCTGGTGGACAGTAAGGAAACTCATCTGTCTGCCTAGGTATCTTGCAAGGCGCAAGCGGGTTAACCTGATAAAGCAGCAACTCGCTGAGCAACAAGCAAGACATGAAGCATTTTACCCCAAATACCGTGAATATGATATTTGAGATTTAGCTTCTTGCGACCAAGTTCTTTGGTCGCATTTTTACGCATAAAAAAACGAGCAAATTGCTCGTTTTTTATTATTCTAAGTCATATAGTTCAAGTTTAGGAATAAACTTAGCAAACGCTTTTGAAAGCGGATCTCTATATTCTTCCATATTGATAAGATCTTTAATAAAGTTATAATATGCTTTCCTTCCTTGAAGCCCAATATGAGTACCAATAATTGTGGTAATAATTTTATCTCTATATGAATAAAGAATGCTTTCCCTATCTACTCTCTTCTCAATAGCTTGCCTTTTAGTGGAAGCACCTCT
>Ga0247609_10004290_pt1 | contig 14233 bp, 33 predicted proteins | sample 172DNAGHGlowgp2_FD_193487 | JGI IMG/M metagenome (GOLD analysis project Ga0247609, IMG submission 193487) | Sheep rumen microbial communities from Palmerston North, Manawatu-Wanganui, New Zealand - 1728 DNA GHGlow gp2 | ecosystem: Host-associated > Mammals > Digestive system > Stomach > Rumen ...
AATTGTAAAGGTGTTGTAATTAATTAATTATGAAACTTTGTAGAGACTATACAGAAGGCAGTGACTGTTCAAAGTCTTGGTTCTATATTGTAGACCAATACAACTGGCAGGAACCTAAGCAGTTGATTGTAGTACATAAGAAAGTGTGGAACAGTTTATTGAGAGATTATGTCAATAGATATGCTCTTGATGGAGTGTTTGAATATGAAGGAAGAAGAGGCTTCTTATGGCATGAAAAGTGCGTGAAGACTAGGCGCTTGAGATTCTACAAAATTAATTCCGATAATGGTACATGCTTTGCCTCAAAGCAAGTTTGTTATGGCAAAGAATGGTTCCAAGATAAAGAAGACTTATTGCAGACATATAAAGAATGGCATGAAGATACTTTTGAACGCCCAGAAATAATAAATGAAAATGAACTTATATGGTGACACCTGAATATTTGCTTTTAAACTGTACCCCAAGTGTAGTAGTGCATAATCAATTTAAACAAGCATCTAAAGAACATAGCGAGATGATAGTAGTTGATAAAGAAAATTGGATAGAGCCTAAAGAATTAAAGATTAAGAAGGTACAAGAATGGAATGTTGAAAAGCATGCCTATGAGACTTGGTATGAGCTTTATGGAATATTTGACCTTAGAGATAGGTCTGATGGTCTGTTAGGTTGTAGATGTTGGAAGAGTTTGCATGATATGCAATTTGATAATGCCCCAGATTTTATCACTCAGTTTGAAACAGCTGATGAAGCAATAGAGACATATAAGCAGTGTCATGAAGATATGTTTGAACACCCAAGAAAAGAAGAATTTATTGATATAAATGTGTAGAGAGATATGGTTAGGACCGTTGGAGACTTAATGCTATTGGAATACCGAGAAGGCATTAAGACAAAACTATTTATCATTAATATTAATAATATAGTAGAGATTGAAGCAATACAATCAGAGTGGGAAAAAGATTCAGGCTCAAGAGTCTACTTTAAAGGTGGTGGAAGTATCTCTGTAACTAATTCTGTATCAGAGATTTGGAATGCCATTGAGAGGTCAAAGTCTGAGTCTTCTGTAGATAAACTAATGTCATTTCCAAAATATGTTCCAGAAGATGACTTGGAAGATGATGAAGAATGAATTTTTGAGAAATTTTCTATATATTAATAAGCGAATAATAAAGATTGACTATGTACGACAATTACAATTACCCTCCAGGTGCTGATGGACCAAATGCACCGTGGAACCAAGAAGAGACTCCAGAAAGAGACTTCAATGTGACTACTGAATTTGTGCTAAAAGCAACTTGGCCAATCAGTACAGATAGATATTATATTGATGAGGACCCAGAAGGGAGCTATATAGACACCTCAGATGTGAACTGGAGAGAAGAATTCAGTAAGCAGTATCGCACACCAGTAGAGCTCTTACAAATATTCAAGAAGAGACTTGAAGAGGAGTTACCAAACATTACTGACCATAGAAAGAAGGTTGAAACTCAAGAGCTTATTGCTCAATGTAGCGATTGGGAAGAAGAGTTAACAGATATTTATGAAGAAGATTAGAGATATGGACTTAGCAGAGCAGATGCAGGCAAATATAAAGCTTCAAAAAGCATTGCCTGAGATACAAAGACAGTTAACATATAAGAGTACAGCTGAGATTGAATATGATGACAATCTTGCACAATTGCTTAGACAAGAAGGCTTTGATGCTGAATATTGTCAAAGAGAAGGAACAATGTTTGTAAGGTTTAAAGATAGAGGTGGCTGTTGGTCTAATAGATAGATGATTTAATAATATAGAGATATGGACAAAGCAAATATGAAGTTGTGGCTTGGGCATAAGTACCCATGTACAATAGTTAGAGATAGATACAATGGGGTGTATTCAAAAGGTGTTTTTGTAGCATTTCCATTACTTTTTGACGAGATTCCAATTGCTGTTGATGGTGGTGACAGTCAGTGTGGTGACTTTTGGGCCGACTATGAAGAGCCCTATGGTGTTGGTGAGACCCCAGACAAGGCTTATTGGAATCTAGTTGACGAAGTTAGAAAGGCCTATAGAGGGGAATCTGACAACATAGGAATGGAGCTTAAGCTTGAGAAGAGCTGGATTAGAACCCCAATAGAAGATGGAAAGATTTATATGGTAGGCTTCAATAAGAATCGTACAATATGCGGGATAGGTGAAAAGAGTAGTATCAACATAGAAGAGTTTTCAGAGTCTTTCCAAGACGTTTATACTGATTGTCAGTTAGTTTCTGAAGACGAATACTATTACTATATGCGTTTTAAGTCATATAAAGCATCAAAAATGAATTCCTATTAGACTTTATATATTGAGAACTTGAAAATTTCTCAAATTTTCTATATATTATATTATAAAAACTTAAAAAATCATGTCACCAGAAGAGATTGCAAAAGCAAAAGAATATAGCGAAAAATGTGAAAAGTTCCATGCTGAACATGTTGGATGGATGCCGGAAGAGTTTGTTAGGGAACTTGAAGACTTTATAAATGGTCTAATTTATAAATATGACTGGACTATCACTGCAGATGACACTCACCGTTGGGTAGAAAGTGACGGATGGTATGAAGTTGAATTCACGCTAAATACAGAAATAGGTGATATTTATATCAATACCGAATCTGGCGACCAAGACTTAGAAGACGAATGGAGCGAAAACAACCCACAAGAAGTATACTTAGAAGACTGTTATTTGTATGGTCGTTCTTGGGACTGGTACTACTTCTTAGAGAACCTTTATAAGACTTACGAAAATAATCAAAAGTGAATTTTTATTAGACATTTAATATATTATATCATAAAATTTAAAAACTATGGCAATGAATTTGAAACCGTGCTGCTATTTGTGCGATGACTTTGGTGACAGAGGCTGTGATATGTACAACATAATTGAAGCAGCGAGGAAAAATGGCAATACTGAATATGATGATACCTTCAAGTTCAGAATGGTTTGCAATAACTTTGAGTTGAATCAACGATTAGAAGAGGAGGAATAAGAATGAACTTTGTAGCATTTATGATTGGTGTGGTAATTGGCATTATTGTTTTTCGTCGCAAAAATTCGAAGAGAATTAAATAGATATATATAGAAACTTTTAAACTTAAAAAATATGACTGAAACCGGAACTATAACAGACGTTAAGGTAGAAACCAAATCTGAAAATATGCCTACAATGGCTTTAAAGAAGAAGGAAGAAGCACCTCTTGTATTGCAAGACTTTAACTATGCAAGAAAGTTGGCTGAGTTGACACCAGAAGAAAAGAAAGAACTGCAAGCACTGACAGTAAAGTTGGACCCAACTGACATGTCAACTGTTCGTGTATATGGTTCAGAGCTCTCTGGGGTAATCTCCTCAAATGGTTCTGAATTGCTTAACAGTGTACGTGCTGACAAGACCAACGAAGTAGTTGCTCTCTCAACTGACCTTCTCAAGCAGTTGAATATGCTTGACTTGGACAAGATTAATGACAATGGCTTGTGGAGCCGCATCTGTGCTCGTATTCCTATTCTCAAGAAACTCACAAGACGCATTGAGAACACCTTTGCTGAGTATGACACAATCAAGGGCAACGTAGACAAGATTAGCAAGAAGATTAGTGCTTCCAAGATGATTGCAATGGCTGACAACTCAAGCCTCCAGAAGATATTCGAAAACAATGTCAAGTACATTGACAAGATGCGCGACCTCATTCTTGGTGCTAAATTGTACATCAATGATTTGAAGGTCCAGACTGAGACTATGAAGAAGGACCAGAATGTTGAGATGTGGCAAATCAAGGACATGAATGACTATACTAATATGCTTGAGAAGCGTGTTGCTGACATGCAGACTGAGGCCTACATCATGACACAGAACCTCTATCAAATCAGAGCTATCCAGAGCAACAACATGAACATTGCTGAAAAGGCCGACAATATAGTGACCAACATTATTCCTGTATGGTCAACACAGTTGGCGATGGCAGTGACAATGAAGCACCAGCAGGAGTCTGTGGAAGCTCAGATGAAGATTTCTGAGACCACCAACACAATGCTTCGCAAGAATGCTGAGAATTTGAAGATTAACTCAATAAATGTAGCAAAAGAATCTGAAAGGGCTATAGTAGACGTGGAAACATTGAGACAGACTACACAGGCGCTTATGGACACCATCCGTGAAGTTCAGCAGATACATGAATCTGGTAGACAGCAAAGAGCTCAGCTCGAAAGCGACATTCAGAACTGCGCAGAAGAGCTTCATCAGTTGCTCCTCAGTGAATAGTTATCAACTATGTGGTAGATTGTATATAGATTAGGAATAGGTAAGACAAGATAATTATTGAAGCCATGCGCAGTGTTACAAGATATACTAGTGGAGATATGGTTATTGAAGACTTGAGTGAAGTCAATGACAACAATTTAGACGGTCTTCAAGTATCTTTTAATGATGGTTTTGATGATGCAAGCAAGTTCATTAAGGTTGTCTTATCTATTCCTAAGCTTCATATTCTTTTAAAGGCTGATTACTGTTCTAAATGGAAGTTTGAGAATACACCCGAACAGCAAAACCATTTAAGAAACTTCATTAGGTCTCACTATTTGATATACAACACTCTCAAGACCGAAGTTGAGTACTATTTGCTATACATTAGACTTACCGGCAATCTGAGTGAGACTGCGGAACTAATAGATTGGGACATGATAAGGTCAACACTAGAGTTCATATATTCTTGGGCTGAGGTAAATGGAGATGATGAGACTTTAAGAGATGAAGTATTAAACTATTATGGTGGTGACCCGGTACCTATCATAAACTTATTCCTTACAGAGATATTGCAAGCTAAAGCTGGTGCTTTTCAGAATAAGTGTAAGCAGACTCTTGCTAATTTGGACTCAGCAAAAAAAGAGCAAAAAACAGATATAGAAGTAGTGAAAAAGAATCAGACCAGTCCGGTCAGGTTTAATGTTGGAAAGACTTATATTCTTAGAAGTGAGTCACTTGATGGGGCTACGATACATGAGCGCAAGTTTGTGTTGAAGTACGTCCTCAAGAGCTATGAAGATATTCCAATCAACTTGTTGATTATGAAGCGTGCAGAGGATTGCCCAAAAGGACTTATATTCTGTCTTAACAAGGCTGACTGCAAGCGCATAGGAATAACTTACGAATCTGGATTGGAAGTTTGGCCTATGGAGGCCAATTGGGAGTATGGTGAAGAGAACTTTGAAGCACCTGACGATGAAAGGACTTTAGATGACTTTATAAAGACTTCAATCAGATGTGCACAGCACCAAGATGATAGAAGGAAGATAAGACCTACTACATTTAGATGCGTACAAGAGCAGAATTGTAGTGAGCAAATAGAAGCCTCAGAAGTACAAAAACAGCAGGAAGAAGAGTATATAAGAAAAAAGCTTATAGAAGGCTTGGAAGTCTGGGAAGACAAATTACAGGCTAAGATAGCTGCTCAAAGGGCACTTGAATACCCACAGGTCGGGAGGTACAATATGAAGTCAAACCAGTATTGCCTATCAAAATGGGATAGTTGTCAAAAGGCCGATGACAGACCTTGGTATATGGTACTATGATGAAGATTAAATAAACTAATATATAATGGAAAGAGAGCTTAATAAATTAAATTTATACACAGAAAATGTAACTGCACATACTTGTGATGAAATTGGTTTGATTGAAAAAGCAATCACAATAGAAGAATCAAAATACATTACACTTCGAGATTGGTCTTCTGATGACTTAACTCATAAGATATGCAATATCCTTATTAGAGATTTGAAGCATATTTTTCAAAGGTTGATAAACTTAAATGACTTAGTTGAGGCTAAAGTACAGGGTCGTCCAATAGATGATTTTGTAACAGAAGCTAATCATATTTCAAGTGATATTGTCGAGACTTTAGTAGATATATCAATTTATTGTGATGGAGTAAGTAGTGCAATCAATAACAATATCTTTATAGGTGACTTGATGACAGATACAAAGAATATTGCTGAATGGGCTATTAGAGCTTTTAATACAATATAAAGATTATGAAAGTATTTTTAGCAGGAACCATTGATGATGGACACTCAACAGACTGGCAGAAAGAAGTTGTTGAGGCATTGAAAGATACTGATGTAGAAATTTTCAATCCACGCAGATATGACTTTCCGGAGCACCCAAAGCCAGAAGATGTGATAAGACAAATACAGTGGGAGCAGAAGCACTTAGATGAAGCAGACCATATCATAATGGTATTTAAAGATGATAGCAAGTCGCCTATCACATTGTTGGAATTGGGCTTATATGCAAACTCTGGAAAGCTGACAGTATATTGCACTGACAAGTTCTATCGCTATTGGAATGTGCAAGAAACTTGTAAGAAGTACAACGTACCACTTGTGAACAATACATCAACAAAGAGAATAGTCTCAGACATAAGAGTAATGAACAATATTTCCAATGTACTTAATAAGTAGTTTATGAAGCTTAGAAAATTTAGCATGGACAAGAATGGATTGGTCTTAGATGATTATGGTGAGTGGTACCATATCAATGACATAAGGCTAAGGCTTATAGAGGCAAGAGATAGTATTAAGAGCTATCTTGAATACATATCTAATAAGAATGATGATTGGCATGAAAAAGAGAAATATGCCGAAGAGAAGAAAATTGAGTTTTTGAACAGTCTGCTAAATGAGTTTAAATAGATATTGAACCGGCACCCATGCAAGAACAGAGATACACCTAGGACGGTCCTTTTGGGTCGTCCATTTTTGTACGTCCAGGGCGTTCGAACCAGCCTTTTGATAGTTTTATCAAGTCACATGGGAAAGTGCCGAGAAAGTGCCTCTACCGACCCAAGATGAGCCCTTATGAGGACCTCTATACAGGCTTTCTAGGTGCCCATGAAATTTCCTCAAATTTTCTATATAGAGAATTTTGAAAAATTCTTAATTTTTTAAATATATTATATTGTTAGAAAATGATATTGAAGCCATGAAGATATATACTGTTAAGAACGATAAAGGCTACAATGAAGAGTTCTATAATCTCAATGAAGCCAAGAAAGCAATGAAAGAGAATGATGCCAAAGGCTTTATCACGAAAGTGTATGCTAATGGTGACTGGGAATTCTGTGGAGAGATTACTCTTAAAGGCTCCAACAAGACATTTGTGGCTAATACAAGACAATCTAAAGAATCTTATTAAAACTAAATACATGGACAACTTAAAATTTAGAACTAAGCTTATAGAGTTGATTACATTGATGCTCGAACCAAATGAAACTGAGCATTTAGGTATGAGTAGAATTATGGATGAGAACACTTCAGAGGTCACGGTCAATCACTTCTGTGAAAGCCATTATTTTGATGACTGTATGGTTTCTGAGCTTAAGCGCTTAGAAGATGACACTGTGAAGGTCAAGTTATATGACACCTATAGAAAAGTGTATTGTGATACTACACTTAACGAGTTGTGCACTGAAAACTTAGCCATGATTGCAAAGGAGATGCTATAATGAATGAAAAGACTGCAAAATTCAAAGAACTGGTAGAAAAGTACTTTGGCCTTGACATACTTATGTATGAGCATGATTATATAGGTCATAATAGACTTTTTTATAAGCATATAGAAGACAATACTTTATATCTACTTGATAACTGTCCAGAATGCAGTTGTTGCAATCTGCATATTATTAAGTTAATGACTCCAGAAGAACTTCTTGAAAAGCTCTCAAAATCAGAGACATGCAACTACTACTTGATTGGCAAGGCTTTCATGGCATCTAAAGGTAAGATTCCAATGGATGAGCTTATCATGGAGATGGCTGATGATGAGGAGACAGACATACTTGACTTCTACGGTGATGACAACTATTATGTCTGTGGCACAACACTCAATTATGACACAGGTCAGACTGAATTTGAATTTTAGAATACTTTTAAATATATAGAATATGGACGACAATATTAAAATGACTCAAGTTATCTCATTTGACAAGCTCTCACATGTTGAGTATTTGCCATCTGAGTTTGTATGTGAACCGGCTTTTAAAAAAGGTGAAAAGATATGTAGATATAACATCTTCAACAAGCTAAAGGACACTGGAGAGGTCTATGACGAATCTTGGTATGACTTTGGTGATGGCGATGAAAGTGGTAATTACTACACACCTAAGTCAGAATTGGAACACAAGTTCACATTTGACGACCAGGACAATGTCTATACTTTGCCAAGGGTAGTCCTTCACTTCATGAATGGTGAGACCTATGCAAAGCGCTTTGACACTGCTACGGATGCTCTTGAGTTCTACAAGAAATTCCAAATGGCTAACACATTGACTATTAACTAATTAGATGTAATACGCTTAAATTAGATACACAATGAGCATAGTAAGAGACAACTTAATGAATAAACCTGGGTACACCCCATACTGTGGTAATGAGAATTGCAAAGATATGCCACGCACCAAGTTCGATGGTGAACAGTTTGTTTGCCCTTGTTGTGGTTGGAGAAGTTCCTTTGAAAAGGAATTTATTGACAAGTATAAAGAAAAGTGGAATATTAAAGTAGATTAAAAATATGAAAGAGAATTTAGACAAGATGATTATGCAGGCCATGAAGAGTGGTGACAAGGCTCGTGTTGAGGCATTGAGAGGACTCAAGGCAGCATTCACTTCATGGGAGACTGCAAAGGAGAACATAGGAAAGACCTTAGATGAGGCCACAGAAATTTCAGTATTGAAGAAGTTAGTAGCTCAGTATAGAGATACAGCTCAGTCTTGCAATGATGGAAAGCATGATGAGCTTGTGCAGAAGGCTACAATGAACGCTGACATATTGAGTGAGTTCTTACCAAAGCCTGCTACTGAAGAGGAGATTAGGCTAGCATTCAGACTAGCTCTTGAAGATGGAATTGAGCCTATAAAGAAGAACATGGGTTTGATTATCAAGACTATCAAGATGCGTCTCCCTAATGCAGATGGAAAGTTAGTATCAAATGTTGTATCTAAAAATATTAATTAGAGTATGATTAAGTTAAGTCAAGCTGGGCCATCCGGAGGTGATTGCACAGCACCATATAATGTAGAGACTGATTGCAAGACAGTTGGTGACTTCATAAGTGAGAAGTTATCAGCCTTCCCACATGAATGGGGTAACATACAAGTGATTGAAGGAAAAGATACCGGACAGTGGATGTACTTCGGCAGCCAATGCAAGGCCACTATAGAGTACAAAAGAGGTGCTTTGCAGAGCCCGCTGTTGCCAAATATAGCTAGTATGAAGATAAATAAGGTCCGTGCACACGGTGGTTGGTCAAACATGGACTATATGGTATTTGCTGATATAGATTGTCAAGGCTACAAAGATAAGAAAGAAGGCAACCCATTCCCAAAAAGCCCTACATTGTTTGACGATGATGAGATAATAGATGAGTGCGAGAACCCTATAGAAGAGACGGTAGAAAAGACTACAGAAGCTCAAACTCAAGAGATATTTGAACTCAAGAAGTACAATATCTATCCTGCACCGGTAACTGAGACCATGTTACCAAAGGACATTGCTATGAAGCTTTGGAAAAATGGCTTCCAAGGAATTCAAACAAAGAAAGTTACAGATGCAGATGGTAACTCTGTATGGGGCTTTGACTATGCTACCCAGGTCAGTGATTCACTTGGGCTGCCCTATGAGAAGGTGTCTTTAAGCTGTGTTGTAGATTGGCTCATACGAAACTTTGAGCTTAATATAATGATAGACAAAGACTTTGCTACTGATAAGGGATGGCATTTTTGTATAGTTCAAGGCATGGACTTTGACAACCCAATTCAAGGTGACAGTGAAGGCTTCACAAGAGAAGAAGCTACTATTGCTGCTGTAAACGTCTGTGTAGATATGATTTGTGAAGAAAAACAAAGACGTGGATAGTTATGAGTGACTACTATGAAATGATTACCGAATACTTTATAAATCGCCAATTGGATGATTATGTAAGTATTATGGAAAAATATGCAAAACAGAGCGAAAATAAAGATAAATAGTATATATGAGTGACTACAGAAGAGTGAATGGGACCCTCAGGTTGGTTGAGGCAGATGATATTGAAAAGTATTGCGAGGAGATTGTGAAGTCCAAGCCAGGCTTTAATGAAAGATGGATGGAGTTCTATGATACCTATAAGGAATATCTTTGCAATTACTATGATGATGATTATTGTCTCTTGAATGATAAGATGTATGAAATAGTTAAGCTTGAGGATTCTTACCCAGAGGACTGCTACTGCAATATCACAAACAATCCAGATGGTACTATATCATTTGATACTGTCTTCTATGACGGTGGTACATGCTGGGAAGAGATGGTAGAGGACGAATTAGCTGAAAAATAAGATATGGATTCACAAAAATATACACTGATTTTAACTAAGTCAGAGCTAGATAAGCTCTATGACCTTGTAAGAGACTATAAGGATAGGGTACCAAAGCAGTTAGCACACCAATTATCTAACTTATATAATGGTGCACACCAAATAATGTTGAGTGATTTAAAATAAACAAATAGATATATGAAAGCAAAATACAGAGACCGAAATTTTACACCTGAACAGAAGGCTTTGTTTGACAAGGCAGAAGAAGCTATTGAACAGAATAGAGATTGCATATCAAATATATCTGTGGCTGAGAAATATGTTGATACTTATGGCACTATGGTACTGTCTGTATGTGGTGGACAGAATGGTGGTGGCAACTGGAAAGATTATTTTAAAGGTCTTTCAAGCATGGTCAGTGTCTTAGAAAGTGATGGCATTGAATGCTGGCTTCTTGAAGGCATGAATGACTGCTTAGATGACGTGTTCAATTTTGAATTTGGACTTAAAGAGAAGTAACCTATGGGAGTGAGAGTTACCTCAACTAGCCAATCAAAGCGTCTTGTAGCCGCAGGAATGCCCCTTAGGACTTCTGATGGGTACACTATAAAGCAAGATGATATAGACTATGTCTTCTGTGAAAATTCTCAGGTTGACCCAGAAGACGTAGATGTAAAGGGTGAGAAAATACCAATGTGGACTTTGGGAGCGCTGCTAGAGGCACTTCCAAACTATGTTGCAGTCTGCAAGTTTGAAGATGGGTGGTATGTAGACATTACCGAAGAGATGTCCGTAAGACACCCAGATGTTCTAGAAGCGCTTGTGCAGGCCCACTTAATAATATTAGAAAATAAAGAGGAAGTACCATTAATATAATAAGAAAATATGGAATTGAAAAACTATAAATATGTCAATGAAGAAAAAGCTGACAAAGAACCTGGAACGTTCTCTGTTGGTTTATTGGCATATAGACTATATGAATGGGTAGAAGAAATAAAACGCAGTGGTGGAGACCCCAATGATGTTCCAGTGATAATAAGTGACTATAACAATGAATGGACAATCAGTTCAGTGTTCCAAGAACATAATCCTTTTAAAGGCAATATAATCACTTCTGATAGGAACAAGATAGCGCTTAAATAAATTTCTTGATGACTTATTTATTTAGAGGACGAAAAAATCGTCCCATTTTTTCATATATTATCTTGAACTTAAAAATAGAAAAACTATGGGAACACAGACAATTTTTGAAATAGTAGCCGCATGGGCATGGGTCGCTGGTATAGTAGCCTACATTGGCATAGAATTAGTAATGAAGTTTAAGACTTTTGAGGAACCTACTGAAAATGAATAGGTTATGCAAATATTTGTTTTAGGTACACCTTTAGAGACTGCTAAGGAGCTTGATGTGAAACGTTTCAATAAGCAGATATTGGAATGCTCACAGATACTTAAGGTTATTCATGGTGAGAGTTATGCTTGGAAGAATCATCCAGTAGTCAAGATGTACTCCAAGCATGCTGATTATGTTGAGCACTACATGAATGCATTTCGTAAGTACCGTGAAAAGGACTTTGAAGGCGCTGAAGCGGAAAGCGAACTCGCTGTTAAGTGCCAACCAGATTTTATTTGTGGAAAGCTGATAGTCAATATGAAAAAGCGTCTATTCACCAAAGACAGCAAGTTCTATGCAAAGTATGCTGAATATGGACCTACTGAAGTGAATTTCTATTATGTTGATGGGCAATGGTTAGCATACTGGAATGGAAAGCGCATAAATATTGAATTTTAAAGACACATTATATAAATCTATAAAGTTTATGAAGAACAATTTAGAAAAATCCAATAAGCTACCATATAACTGCTATGTTGACAACAGAGGCTATGTGATGCCTAAGTCACCATTGATTCATAACTCAAAAGAAGTTGCTGATTGGGTGAAGGCTAATAATGACCCTCAATTCAATCGCATGTTCAATGGTAGCCCGAAAACAAATAGCTCACTTTATCACGAAGACCACCCGTGGCTGTGGATTGGTCTGTCACACTCCTATGCAGGCTTAATATATGCATATCTTAGTAGTGACAATGATAAGCACTATGAAAAGTTCTTAAAAGACAGCCCATACATAAAGAACTTTGACAATGATTTTGAAGGCTTCAAGAAGTACATCACTTGGGTATCAAGACTTGGCATGAAATTCACTAAACAACTTAAAAATGGAAAATAACAAGACATACGAAGAACTCTCAAAGAAGACCTTTTGGCAAGATGCTAAAGAGTACTTGATAGATGTTGGCAAAGAATTTGTTAAGACCATATTGCTTCTTGCATTTGTGATAATTCCACTTACTTTTGCGATTAGTAAGGTGCATAATGAGCCTCAGAAAGGAAGCTCAACAGCAGAACAAGTAATCTTGCACACATATAAAGTCAATAGGAGATAAGAGTATGAGTAACGATGCTAGTAAGTCATATAATGAAAGGATGAAAAATCCTGCTTTTAAAGCTGCATATAATGCTTTCAGTGAAGGACTTAGTAGAGGTCTACAGCTTCAAGAGATGGCATTTTATATGTTTTTGGAAGGTATTAAGTATGAAAAGAATAGAGTGAAATCAAGCCAGAATTGAATTTTTGTGGCTTTTTTGTTATATTATACTGTAAAATGATAAAACTATGAACGAAATTTTTTATATTAAGAATACTGTTGACGAATGGCATTCAGCAATTAAAGGCTATTTTCCGACTCTTGAATCGGCTAAAGAAGCTCTTAAGGATTGCTGTGACTGGTACCGTCCAATGGGAACTGGTAGAATCTATAAAGTAGGGTTTGGCATCAGTGCTGAACCTGAATTAGTGTATGAAAATCTTTAAAGTTATAAAACTATGGCAAAGAAGGTAGAATTAGGAAATTTCAATCCCGTAATAAGTAATATAAATATATATAAGTACAATGACAAGGACGAAAAGGAAAAAGTCTTCAGCAGTACTGACAAATATAAAGGGCTCGTTCTTGAAATGGACATTCAGGAGCTCTGTGATGCCTTAGCAAATGCTGCTACAGGTACTAGAGAAGACCCAGTACCAATGTCTGAGTTCGTCAAGAAAGCACTCAGTCAGTATGAAGATGAAGATGACTTCTTCAATGTGGCAGCTGTTGCTCTTGAGCCCTGTGTAAGAAGCTTACGTGGCCCAGAAAAGCTCGTGCTCCAGGCAGCCATGATGTATTGTAAACAAATAGCAAAAGGTGAATTTTAAAACATAAAGATATGATTTTTTTAATACTTGCATGTGTAGCATTAATGGGTGGTTTAATCTTAATGATTAGATTTTTTGAGAGTTACAGTTGGACATTCTTCTTAGGTCTCTTAGGCGTGCCATTAATTGTATATGGAGGCATTGGTCTTTTAATTTTTTGCGGACACAACAACTTAAAAGACTATACAAATCAGTATGAGAAAGCTGAAGTTGAATATAGAGTCTTGCAAAGTGGTGAACCAATCCCAATCGATATAGCATACGAGTACAGTGAAGACATTAGACTCATGAATGAGCTTATTGACGATTCGAAAAAGTATCACGACAATTGGTATCTAGGACCATTCTATTATGAAGAGGTTAGCAAGTTCGAGAAGATTCCTATTGATGATTTATCATTTACAAGCACTAAGTGTGACATATTAAGTGAACTAACACAACCCTAAAGGATTGTATCTTCCTGCTTCGCTACAGTGCTTAAAAAACTTCTTATAAGAAAGCTTAAAAGCACAATCACTTACAGGCTTTGAAGTAACGTCGGTTCCCGACGCATCTTTAAAAGTATCATAATAGTACAACATATTTTGAGCTGCATGAACATCTCTAT
>Ga0247609_10004292_pt1 | contig 14231 bp, 26 predicted proteins | sample 172DNAGHGlowgp2_FD_193487 | JGI IMG/M metagenome (GOLD analysis project Ga0247609, IMG submission 193487) | Sheep rumen microbial communities from Palmerston North, Manawatu-Wanganui, New Zealand - 1728 DNA GHGlow gp2 | ecosystem: Host-associated > Mammals > Digestive system > Stomach > Rumen ...
GAAATAAAGAAAGCGTATGCCAAGTGTTTGCAGAAGAGCAACGAACTTGAACTTGCAATGCAAGCGTTGTCTGCAAAGGTGTCACAAGCGTTGGGTGTTGATTATGTTGCCGACATTTGCAATGGTGATGAGATTGAATTTCGCAAGTTGGATGAATATGGGTTGGCTGATGCAAACGATTGTGTGAGAATTGAGGAAATATTGGAAAAATTGAAATAATGGCGATGAATTGGTCGGTGATGTCTATGTGTGCAAGGAAGAGCGTGTACACGCGTTGAACCCGTTTAATGGTAGAGTATATGGTGTAGGACGCAGAATCCGAACGACAAAATTTTTGAAAACTTGGTAATAAAAACAAAAAGATAAAAATATGAATGAAGTAGTTACAGTAAAGAAAGACCGTTATTACATGTGCATAATGGACTGGCATAAACTGGGTTCGTCTTTCACGGAAGGAAAGGTTTACAAGTGTCACAAAGACCGTTGTATGTATGATGACCATCACTCCGAGAAGGCTTCTGTCGGTATGTTGTTTCGTCTCGCCACAAAGGATGAGATTAGAGAACATAAGAGAATGTTGAAACTTCAAAGATGTAGAATACGGACAACAAAATTCCGTAAAATTTGGTGATTTTTGGCATAGTATTTGCATATAGTATAATGAACAATTAAAATTTAGAATTATGACGATAGAAACATTCATTCAAGAATATAACAAAAGGGTTGATTGGAATTTGGAAATATTGAACAAATACAATATCAACCTTTCCAACGATAATAGCGCAAACGAAATCATCAAAGATTATATTAGTCTCACAAAGATTAATCACGAAGATTATGATATTGATAATGCCGAATTGTATGAATACCCTATTAAGAACGGAAAACAAACATTTGAATTGCAGGCATACTCACTTACTGACTATGACCATGAATATTTTTGGGTTAGATTTGGGGAAGAAGAAGATGAATATAAGGAGAACAAGATTAATACAATAAAAAAAGAATTAACAAGTAGCTACAATGAGGTGAGAAACAAATTATTGATATTGGAGAATGAAAAAAACGAATTGGGTAGTGTCTTGGAATTGTTGAACGATTAAAATTATAATAGATAATGATTTGTGATTATGAATAGCATTGAAAATTTGCCTCTTTTTATTGAAAGAAACAATGTAAAATATTCCATTTGCGTATTTGTAACCGCTTGGGATAAACTTTGCGTGACTTACCACAATTGTTTTGATTACACCGACAAGTATTGTTCGGTAGTGATTGAGCCAGACAATTATTCATCAAAACCAAACATTAAAAATTATTTCATCGGAAATGCCCAAAATTTGGATGATGCAATTGAAATGATTAAAGAATACATTGAAAATAATTAGTTATGAATACAGAGAAAAAAGAATATGTTTGTAATAGTCTTGATGAATATAAGGAATTGCTATCATCGTTTGTAGCAACCAAAGCGTATAACAAAATCAAGGAACACGAATTAAACGAAAACCAAGCGTGGAGGTTGATGGAGTGGGCAATCAATTATGCCATCAATCTATATGAGAATAGACAAACCATCAACTACAATATGATGGATAACGATTTTGAAAGCTATCTTGCAAGTTGGGAATAGTTTTATTAGTTTTTATTGTTTCAGAGTTATTAGTTTTTATTGCAAAAAAAAAAAATAAATTATTATGATTACATTTACTATGCCATCATTTATTTCATACACAATCTTCGTGATTGTATTTTCATTCTTTTTGTACCTTTCGCTCCACTACATCATTGATGATATAAAGAGCAATAAGAGACCAAAAAAGAGAATGGAAAAATCGGGTTTGAAGATTGGTGGAATATATGGAAAAAGACGATTTGATGGTGATAAAAATGACCCGTTTTCCCCTATTCGTGAGTATGGTTATTATGTGGCAATCCTTGACGTGAAACCATCAAGGGATGGACATTGTGATTACTGCCAATATGTCTTTCTGAATGACAATATGTCACCATATAGAACTTATAGCAACTCTATAATTTATAGTGATACAACCAAACATTTTGATGATTGGGAATATGTAAAGGATATTGATTTGAACACCATAAAAATTTCATAATCTTAATTTTAATTGCTGTCAGCGTGCCATTCCGATGAGGTTTGGCACGCTTTTTGCATATAGTATATCGTGAACGGATTGTATAACTTAAAACCATCACCGATGAAACCACCTTAATAGCATAGGACATAGGAGCAGTAAGGCATAGGACTTGCCGAAAAGGGCTGAACATTGGATTAAAGTGTAGTAGGAGAGTGTACTCCGTCACACTTAAAATGAGTAGGAGAGTGTACTCCAACCTACACTTTATTTTTTTATAGTGACACATTGTCAGCCCAGCCATGACACTTTGTCAGTATGACATTTTTGTCAGTTGTGTCATGCCATTGTGTCATAACAACTGACAATCAACTTTGGCATGGTATTTGCATATAGTGTGATGTAGTAATAACAATTAAAATTAGAATTATGCAACAACAAGCGACAAAATTGGTAGCACCGAAAAAAGGTATTGAACGTGTCATGCAGATTGCTGAAACGATAAGAACACAAATCAAATACCCGAACAAATATGTGTTTTTCTCATGGGGAGCGCATAATTTCCAATTTGCGGTCACGGAGGATGACAACTATCCGACATTGCGTTTCAAGGTGAACGGAATGAAATTCAAGGGTTATGTGCATATCATCTACAACCCTATGGATTACTATGAGATTGAGTTTGTCAGCACTCATGGGAATTTGAAAAAGCGTGTTGATATGTGCTATTTTGACCAATTGCAGGAAATCATTGATGAGTTTGTTGAGAAAGTTCCCGAATATGAATTTTAATTAAAGTTTGGCACGCTTTTTGTATATAGGATAAAGTAATCGGTCAAGGTCTCCCACCGATATTAAGCGGAGACCACAATTAAAATTAAAATAGTATTATGGCAAAGAACAACAAAATGCAGCAAATCGTAAACAACACCAACCTTGAAATCTACAAGGCAAAAGCAAAAACCATCTTTGATGAGGCACGTAAGGCACTTGCCAACAATGAAATCACAATGGAGGACTTGCTGAAATTGGATTTGGAATTTGACAAGGCGGTCATGGGTGTGGTGAATTGCGAGAAAGAAAAGGCGAGACTGAACAATGAGGAGGTTCAGAACAAGAGACTGCTTGACCTTGCGAGAGAAATTGTTTATGGTAAAGACGAGGAAGTTGAGGATGATGAAGACTACGATGAATGCGATGATGATGAATACGAAGAAGATAATAGTGATAATGATGACGAAGTAGAGCCAAACGTGAATCCTACATTTAACATGATTATTGGTGCAATGTTCGGATTCTAATTTACACAAAGTTGTTTATGGTGGCAGGTTTTTTGGGTTTTTGCTTGCCACCTTTTCTAAAATCAAAAGTAATAATACGCAGTTGCGTACATAAAGATAACTATTATGAAAAACGATAAGGAAATTGCAAAATTGGCTGATGCCATTATTCAATCAAATGGAGATAGTTTCATTATTGATTGTGAGATTCATTGGAAAAGCGACAAAGATAATAAAACCTCAACACGTACAATTTGTTATTGTTCGGAAGATGAATATGACGAATTGTCAAATGACGAAACTTTTGATGGCACAATCTTCTATTACATTACTGATAGGGATGGCGATTTCAAAGAAGTGTTCAATGAATGCCATGATTGGGAAATTATTGAAGTGTATGAAAATACATTTGAATATGTAGCTTGGTGACAATTTAGTATTAATAATTAAAATTTAGATTATCATGGATGAGAAGAAGATTAAAGTCTTGGATAAAATCGGACAAATCATTGAAAAAAAAGCGGGTTTTGAAGTCTTGAACAAACCTCATACGTTCAAAGTGTGGCTCGGAAATGAGGAAGAGACAATAACACTCCATTCCATTGTTAATGTGCATAGAGGTGAATGTGGTGAGTTGTTCGGAAATGATTCCAATTATGAAATTTGGGATTTGGAAGATTTCTTGAATGCCGACCAGCTTGAAGAACTCTTGTTGGATTTGACAAGCAAAAAAGTTACCGTCAAAATGGAGGTTGAAGTGACTTTTGATGTGGATGGTGTCATCAATGAAAATGACATTAACAACCTTGCATCAACAATGGTATCTGACAAGTTGTCATACGACCTCAACACTTGCTATGGGAACGAAACATTTGTTGATTACAACATCAGCAAGGTGGAGGTTATGGATGAGACCAACAACGCTGATATGGCTCATTTGTTGGGCCAAAAATATGCAAAGGAATATACACTTGACGGAACAAGTCGCTGCACCTATGAAGAGGTCGCAGAGGCGATTGAGACGGCAATAAACGATTATTCAAACAACAAAAAGTAAATCAAAATTATGATTATAATTCACATGGACACGCAGCAGGACACACACGTCTTGGATGCAATTTACAAAGATATGAGTGATGTGGATAACATCATCATGGTAAACCCGACAAGAGATGAGGTTGAGGCAACACTTAACGAATTTCCAAACGAGAGTGTAATGTTTCTTGGTCATGGTGATTTTTTTGGGTTGTGGGCATGTGGTTCCGACTTACACAATCCAACGCAATATGTCATTGACGGAAGTAACGTTGATTTGCTGAAAGACAGAGAAGTGATTGGGATTTGGTGTTATGCAAGCGATTTTGCCAAACGGCACAAATTGAGAGGTTTTTTCACCTATATGTTTGTCTCTAACTCATCGGAGGCACGTTGTATGGGATTCGGTGAACATACTGACAAATTCTGCAATGAGCAGAATGTGAAGTTTTGTGAGCAGATTAACAAATTCATTCTTGAAAATGTAGATATGTCAGATTGGACTGATAAACTGACACACGATGATGTCAATTTTGTCAATTACAATTACAATCACTTGAAATATTTGTATGGATATTAGTTTTTTGTAACAAAATCAAATTATATCTTTTTAGTGTGCCACTCCGAATAAGTTTGGCACGCTTTTTGCATATAGCACAACACAATCATTTAGTAATAACAATTAAAATTTTAGTATTATGAGCGAAAATATTGAAAAAATCATTAAGACCGCAAAAGACAATAACTATAATACACTGGATATGGTTATTGCCGCCAACTCAATGATGGTGGAAGAATTGAAAACCAAACTCAAAGAAAACGGAGGTAGCATTTCATTCACAAAACCATTCACCAATCCATATATGGTAGGTTGCGGAACTGATGTCTTTGAACTTAAAGTGACCAAAGTTTATTTGGATGAGAAAGAGGAAATTAAAATTGATGGGCAAATTGTTTATGGTGATGATACCATTTATACATTCAATATTGACGAATTTGTGATTGGGCAGATATACAACATTCTCATATTGATATAACAAATTGGCACACTATTTGCATATAGCACAACACAATTAACAATATTATTCATCAATTAAAATTACAAGATTATGAAACTTTATGTATTAACTTTCACAAATGTTCAAAACAACGAAAAGCATGTTGAGGTCTATCCGACATTGAAACTCGCTCAAATATACATGAAAGGTAAACGTGATGATGCAATTGCCTCATCCAACATTCTTGACCTCATTGTTAATGAGGACGATTATGGGTGCTACGTTCAAAATACATGCGAAATCACAATTGATGAGGTTGAGATGAATTGGCACGACTTTATTGCCCACAAAATCGTAGAGCATATTTGCGATAGTATTAAGGATGCAAACCTTTATTACAATGTCATTTATAACATTGTAAATGACTTTTATATGGAAGACTACCCGAATATTGATGATAAAGATGATATAGATAATTTTATAAATTATAAACTCCTTAACACAATGGCATATTGCGCAGCCAAAAAACTTACAGATGGCATTAAACCTTCTTATGAGGAGTTAGATAAAGTGGTCAGTTATCTTCACGATAATGTTTATATTTGCCACTTGGCAAAGATTATCAATGGGGAAATGATTACCCAATATCAAATCCAATACGATAGTGAAAATCCTACTGAAACTTTATTCAACCACAAAAAGGTTTGGGCTTTATCATCTTGTATGTATGGCGGTGGCTGTTTTTCTCCCGATTTTAAGTTTAGACTTTTTGATGACTATGACAATGCCCTCAATGCTTTGGTTGATGAACACAAAAATGTTTTATTATCATTTATTGCCAATTATGGCGCTGATGTCAGTGAAGAGATAACCGAAACACCAAACATCACCACATACGAATTGTCAGAAAAAAAGAATCACGATGATTATTGGGTCGGAAAAATTGAGGTGAGATACATTGAATAACCATAATCTTAATTTTAATTGTTGTCAGCGTGCCATTCCCAATATGGGTTTGGCACGCTTTTTGCATATATGGTAATGTAAACGGATTGTCTAACTTAAAACTCCAAAACAATGCCACCATAATAGCATAGGATATAGAAAACCAATGAGGCATAGGACTTGCCGAAAAGGGCTGAATACTGATAGTATCGTAGGAGAGTGTACTCCAACTTACAATGAGGTATTTAGGAGAGTGTACTCCAACCTACCCTTTATTTTTTTATAAGGACATTTTGTCAGCCGTGTCATGTCATTGTGTCAGTATGCCATTGTGTCAGTCATGTTTGACAATTTGTCATTGGATATGACAAATAAGTTTTGGCACGCTTTTTGTATATGTGGTATTGTCAAATTAAAATTTTATAAATTATGGAAATTGTTAGAAGTTTTGATGAATTGAAAAAAGGTGATAAGGTTGTTGTCATTGAGGGTGACAAAGTGAATATAATGGAGTTTGTGTGCCTGCACCCAAAAGATTGTTACTATGCGTTATTTTTGGATGATATGGTGACTGATGGCGCAAAGTCTGTGTCAAAGACAAATTTTGCATCGTCTAATGCTTATCGCTTTCACGGTACCAACGAAGAATGGATTGAGATTTACCAAACAATTATTGATAATTTGAATGCCCAACACCACAAAGATATTTCGTGGTATGAGGATAGGATTAAATGTTTGGCACGATAATTGCATATATGGTAGTGACAATTTAGTATTAACAATTAAAATTTAGATTATTATGGAAAGCATTAAGAACCGAACCCTTTACATCAACATCACAACACAAGACAAACAACACGAAGTTCGTGAGGCGAGAATTATAACCTTGATTTCAACATTTGAAAACATCAGTTTTTGTGGCTCACTTTTGGAAACCAATCCAATCATAAGTTATGTAAAGCCAACTGAATTAAGATTGGAGATTGCAGGTATGGGTGTTTTAGGAATGTCTAAAATTGATTCCCTCTACGGGAAATTATACCTCACGGAAGAAGATGCTTGCGCATTAACAAGCAATTACATTTATACACATACAGATTCGGATTTCAGACTTAAATGGGCGAATATCATGTTTAACGATTTGAATTTTAGAAATTATAAATTCAGTCTTGTTAAAAACGGGGAAAAGTCCTACCTCAATTTTTATGCCAAGTCTTGGTGCTGGGATGGAACAAAGCCATGTGGAAAGTATTTTGCACGAAGATTTCAATTTGATTTCGCAAACAATATTTCCGTTGAATATAGTGATTGTGAAAATGACAAATTCAATCAACAAAAGTTATATGCTACAAAGGAAATGTGTGAACACGACAACAAGCCGACCATTGTGCGGTTTGACAACAAACCGAAACAAGTGGAGAAGATTGTAACTTTTGAAATCACCACAAAGGTTAAGGTCAATGTAAACGATATGCCCGAATGTGAGGAAGAGGATGCCATCATCAAGGCAATGAACAATGTGAGAACCTGCGATGATGAAGTCTTGTTTGACGCTTGTATCTCTTGTACGGATTATCCTATGCGCTAATACGCAGTTGCGTACATAACCTTTGGCATGGTATTTGCATATAGCACAACACAATCATTTTAGTAATAACAATTAAAATTTTAGATTATTATGGCAACAATTGACACAAAAGAAATCAACGAAAGATTAGCAAAACATTATTCCAATACAAGGGAATTGCGCCAAGACATTGTTTCGGCAATCACCAATATGCTGAAAGAGATGGGTGGCAAAATCTCGCTTACTGACAAAAAATATGACGATACATTGTGTATCGCCTATGATGGAGGATACCGTATTGAATATGCCTCGTCAATGTGCGAGGAGGTGAAATCAATTAAAGTCACTGATATTGCATTTAGCGTTGAGGTTGAAGGAGAATCAAACGTGGAGAGTTATCGTCTCATCTTTGACGATGTATGTGCTATTTGGGATGTTGTATCATCACGATACAATGATTTCAATAGCGGTGAGTACAAAGAGGTTATTGAGATTGCCAAAAAGAATGGTCTTAAAACCAAAATGAATCTGTCTTACAATGACGAATTGGATATTGTCAAACAATTCGGTGAACCAATTGACCTTGAAACTTTGGAAAATCCATCCTGCGTTGAGGTTAAAAGTTATTTGTATGTTGATGTCTTGGGTCTAAAAGAAATTGCACATTTGAGAGTTTATAATGAGGAATTTTGTCGTTATCAAAACATTGTCGCTGATTTTATGAAAACAAAGAAACCGCAATATCTCATCGGTGCGCAAGATGGAATTGTGCAAGGTCTCTTGTGGTGTGAGTTCTGATTTTGGCACGATAATTGCATAAATCACAAAGGGTCAAGGTGCGCCACCCAATACAAAAGTGCGCACCGCCAAACAATCTAATTAGAATTATTATGAAGTATAAAGAAAATGCAAAGCAAATCGAAAAGGTGATGGATATGCAGGCGGAAATATCGGCTAAAATCATTGAGGACATCAAAGATACATTGAATAATGATTTTGGTGGAAGTATTGATTGGGCTGATTATGAAACCGAAGACGATGAGGTTTGGACACCATCAATGGACTATGTGGACTATTTTGAAAACGACTGCGAGGAGGGTGTACACATGGAGCGAGTAATGTGCAATGAAAATGGTGTTATCTATATCACATTGGAAAATGGTGAAGCGTGTCCTATCATAGATTTGAATTTTGAAGACTTGCACACACTTTATCTTGCAATTTCAAACCTTTGCGAACATTTGGCACGATAATTGCATATAACACAACACAGGTAATTAAAATTAGTATTAACAAAAAAATTAAGAATTATGGGACAATATTTCAAAGCGTGTTTCATCAACGCAAAAAAAGACAAAGTTAAAGAATATTTTGAATCTTGGGACACCAACGATGGCTCAAAACTTATGGAGCATTCGTATGTTCGTAATCATTTCGTAATGAATGTTACCTACAAAATGATTAATTCACCGAAGAGACTTGTTTGGGCAGGAGACTATGGTGATGAGGTTGTTGGAGAGGATAATTACTATATGCTTTGCGACAAAGCCGAAGAGTCTCAAAATGACATTGAGATGAATGTGATTGAACAAGCCCTTAATGAAAACACCATCTATATCAACCATGACAAAAAGGAATGGTTTGACCTCAAAAAGCAAACAATTCCCGACATGAAAGGTTGGAATGGTGTTGCTCATCCTCTACCCATTCTTACTGCTGACGGAAATGGTCGTGGAGGTGGAGACTATGATGGTGCGCACATGGAACTTGTTGGCACTTGGAAAGGTGATTTAATTGAGGTTTCAGATACCATCCCCGAAAATTACAAGGAGATTGAGCCGTGGTTTACGGAAATGTCTCAAAAAGAGATTGACGAGTATTTCAAAGAGTTGGCACCCACAAAAAAGAAATACACCATCAAAATCAATTATACAACATCAGAAGAGTTTGTTGTGGAGGCACACACCGAAGAAGAGGCTTTAACACTTGTGGAGGATATGAATCCCGATGAAACACAAGTTTATGAGAACCTTACCCTTGACGGAAGTCCGTATATTGTGGATTGTGAATAATATAATTTTAATTGTTAATTGTCATGGGTGTGTCATTTTGGCACACCTTTGTCATTTTGTCACGTGACATTATGTACTGACAATTTGGCGAACATACATGACATTATGACATTTTTATTTTTGGCACGATTGTTGCATATATCACAATAACAATTTATTATTCACAATTAAAATTTAGAATTATGATTAAGATTGAAATTCAAGCGGAAGATTATCGTATTGCTGATGCAATGAGAGATTTATCTAACAAAATTGAAAACGGAAACATCTTGGTTTCTGTGTATTTGGATAGAGTGAATAGTGTTACCATCCGTGAGGAGAGATACACGGCAACACTTTCAATAGTTAAAGAATCTGACACACCAACAATGAACACTCATAAGAATGATATGATTGAAGACTGCAAGTTGTATGCTGGTCTTGGATATGAAATCAATGACATTTGGAATGGTAACGGATATGACACCGAAAAGGGTATTGTGACAAAAGTTGGGATTGAAAGATTCACAAATAACACAATCCTGCATCAGTTTGAAACCTATGATGAAATTGATGAAGATGTTTTGGAAAACATTTTGCTTGCGGTGAAAGAAAATCCTCTTGTAGTCAAAATGGCGCACACATTCCTTGAAGATGATGAAACAGAAGAGGGTGGAATCGCTTTTATGGGTGAAACCCTGCTTGACTTTATGCTTGAATTGAATATGCCACTTACCTCCACAAAAGATGAAATTAACACTGCGTTGAAAGAATGTGGAATCATGCCAGTGTTCAAATCTTAATTTGGCATGGTTTTTGCATATAGGTATATGACAATTTAGTATTAACAATTAAAATTAGAATTATGCCTAAAATCAGAACAATTGACACCATTGATGGCGAAGTGAAATGCCGTTATTGTTATGACATTGACAATAGTATGTCATACATTGAGTTCAACCTGCGTAGTGGATATGCAGATGAATCAGACCCATACGAATACGTTGGCGAATCAGATTATATTGAGGATTTTGATAACCTCACTGATGAACAATTAGAGCAGTTGTATTACGATTCTTGTAATTAAAATTGGCATGGTATTTGCACATAACACAACACAATTAATTCAATTAATCAACAATTAAAAATAAAAGATTATGTATATTAAAATTTTCAATTTAATTAGAACCCAATTGTATAACGAAACACTTATTTGGAGTTTCCCATCTTTTTCACAAGCGAAAGAAGTGATGCTTGCGGAGGTTGCAAGTGAGATTAAAATTGACAAAGATGCACTTGCCAGCAAAGATGTGCATTTCGTTTTCAACGGATATGATGTTTGGAAAGGCAACGATTATGTTACCATTTCCGATGGTAATAAAGTTGAGTATGAAATAAGGCAAACCACTATGGATATGATTGAAATGCAGGAAGAGACAATTACTGATGAAGTGATTGTAATGTACCCTGCTTGCAAAAGTTATCGTAGTGTAATTATGGAGACAATAAAATCATTTGGAGTTAATGAATTGCCGTTTTTTAACACAAAAGATATAAGATACTTTATTGATAATGAAGTTGAAGAGGCATTGGCGATGCGTGCCGCTCAAATCATTGTCAGCGATTATGATGAGAGTTTCAAAAACGATTACTTTCAAACTATTGTTGATTATTTGGAGGGAAATCGTGGTTTTTCCGTGATGCTTGCGGTCATCAGTGGTGAAGAAGATGCTATTGAAGATGTAAAGCGGGAAATCAACAAGGAACAAGGGAAAGATGTGTTCCAAAAGGATTATGTTTGGTTATGGGAATCAAAGTGGTATCATGGTCTTAATTTTGAATTTAATAAAGTCACAAAGGTGTTTCGCAATCACGATGCGGCTTATATGGAAATGAGCAGCGAACAAGGCAAGGTACTTGAAGTGTTCAGAGGTCAATACATTGGAGAAGATGTTGAATCTTATGAAGATAAAAATGGCTTATTCAAAGTGAAAAACAATTGCGATTTGTGGGAGGGAAGAATAAGAAAGATTTACGTTCAAGACTAATACGCAACTGCGTACATAACGCAACACTTGGTAATAAATTAGTATTAACAAATTAAAATTTCAATTACAATGCCTAATCACATTCAATCAATAATCACAATCAGCGGAACGAAAGAATCTGTTGAGAGAGTAAAGAACAGAATCCTTGTAACAGAGGAATACATCAGCGAACTTAATGAGCGAAACAAGAATCTTGCTGATGATTTCAAAACGGTAATTCCGAAACTCGGAACACTGACCATGAACAGACTTATCCCAAAACCAACAAATATTTTTCAAGGTGAGTTTTTAACAAGAGCTGCCGAAGATAAGTATGGGAAAAAAAATTGTTGGTATGAATGGAACAAACAACATTGGGGTACGAAGTGGGATGTCTATGAAGAAGAAATCACAATGCTCAACGATAACGTAATGCAAATTATGTTTCAAACCGCATGGCAAGCTCCTATGCCTTATATGGAGCAACTTGCAAAAGTGTGTGTTGAAGAGGGATGTAACATGAGTGGTATGTTCTGTGATGAGGATTTTGCATCTAATATGGGTCTCTATGTTATCAACGAAAACAATGAATTTGATGTTGAATGGCATTGTGAAGATGCCACTCTATATGAGGAGTGCTGGGGATGGAATCCTTGCGAAAATGATGAAGAATTTGAGGATGTTGATGATGAATCAGTAGAATAAACCATAATCTTAATTTTAATTGTTGCCAGCGTGCCATTCCGATGAGGTTTGGCACGCTTTTTGCATATACCAATATGCAAACCAATTAATAATTTAAATTATGATTAGACCACCTTAATAGCATAGGACATAGGAGCAGTAAGGCATAGGACTTGCCGAAAAGGGCTGAACATTGGATGAAAGTGTAGTAGGAGAGTGTACTCCGTTACACTTAAAATGGGTAGGAGAGTGTACTCCGTTACACCCTTTATTTTTTTTATAAGGACATATTGTCAGTCCTGCCATGACACATTGTCACTATAACATAATGTCAGTGTGGCATGACAAATTGTCATAGGACATGACAAATAAAGTTTGGCACGATAGTTGCATATAGTAAGGTGTGGTAATGATAATTAAAATTTGAATAAACATGTTTCTTTTTAAGTTGAACCAAAAAGTGAAAGTAAGAAATTTCGGTAATGGGCATATTATTGCGTTGCCTTATAATGATGAATCACGCACATATATAGTGGAGTTTGAGAAACCGCAACAATATTGCATATCAAAGAAAAATCCCGTTCTTCGCACATACACCACGATAGTGGTTGATGATAAAGATTTGACACCATTGGAATAAAAATTTGAATTATGGATTACAAAGAGAAATTGAAAGAGTTATTCTCCAATCTCATGGATGATGGGTTGGAGGGCGCAATCCCGACCTTGATTGTTGAAGTGTTGGATAGCATGGAGTTCAAGCACAATCATAATACCGACATGATTAGTGCGTTGAAAGACCAATGTGAAGTGGCATTGAACAATTAAAATTTGAATTAATATGGAAGAGATTTACAAACATTTGAAAAAGCATGGTTTATTCCATGAAGTTTGCCAACTGAACCAAAACGAAGTCCAAATCCACATCATTTGGGGTGATTGGAAACATGACCATGCCCTTACCGATTATCTCATGCGTGAAATCGGATGGATTAGAACCAACCAAATTGTCACGGAGGAAAACGGGGATGATTCGTACTCATCCATCCATTATTATACAAAAATCAATTAATTATTAATCAATTCAAATTCAAATCACTATGGATAAAGAGTTTATTGAAGAGTTTTTGGATTTCACCAAATCCAACAATGTGACCACAAAGACCGATTTCCACAAGGTCACAATCCTCTCCGATGATGTTGAAATCGCCACCATCAACGAAGATGGCACACTCACCATCAACATGGGCAACCAAGTTGGAATGACAAAGGATTTTGTGGGAATCATGCTTGACTACAACATCAAGTTTTCCCCGATTATTGACAAGGAATACAAATTCTTGAATGGGATTAACCTTTCCAACGACAAGGGTTTGTGCCTCACAATCACAACCGACAACACCATTGTCCTCCCCACAAATGTCGGGGAGTGACAATGTTTGGCACGATTTTTGCTGTAATATTCACCAACAATTAAACACAAAAAAACAACATGAATAAGAAACAAATAAAGAAAACACTCTCCGAAATCTACAAAAAGGAGAATGA
>Ga0247609_10004294_pt1 | contig 14226 bp, 12 predicted proteins | sample 172DNAGHGlowgp2_FD_193487 | JGI IMG/M metagenome (GOLD analysis project Ga0247609, IMG submission 193487) | Sheep rumen microbial communities from Palmerston North, Manawatu-Wanganui, New Zealand - 1728 DNA GHGlow gp2 | ecosystem: Host-associated > Mammals > Digestive system > Stomach > Rumen ...
TGGGAGATGGTCATGAATGGCCACTTTGAAAGCAAGCCAAACCGCCGTATGCCGAACGGCACGTACGGTGGTGTGAGAGGAAAGGGAGCGAAAGCCAAAACTCTCGCTCCCCGACCTACTCGATTAAACATTAGTGGTTACTTATTACATGTTCCTTCGTTTCAGAGTGAGGATGCTAATTTTCCGATACACGCACAGGACGGACGGTAAACCCGTGGTTGCGAGAGCCGAAGCACAAGTACACGCCAGTCGAATCGGAGGACAGGCCGTAAGCGCTGTCGGAGTAGACCGAGTGGAGCGTGCGCGACCAATAATCGCCACAGGAGACCGCGTCGAAGGGAAACTCATCCCAGCGGCAGCCGGCGGCGGGCAAGAAGATGGAGTTGCCATTGGGGCCGGTGACCAAGCTACCTTCAACCCCATTACAGGTAGTCCATGTCCAGGTGCAGTTATCCCGTAGTTCGTCTTGCTGAGCTTTCGTTGGTATGCGCCAAGACGAGCCCCAATTGACATAAGCCGCATCATCCTCGGGATCAAGTTCCGTCTTGCCGTCGGTAAAGCCGTTATAGCCGTTATATATATTGGTGCTGTACTTCGACATGGTGTCATCGCTGCCGTTGCACCACTTGTAGGTGTTCCAGTCGTAGTAGTCTTTGGGGTCGGTCTCGCCCCAGGCGAAGTAGTCGCCATATTCTTCGGGGGCGCTTGCTCCGATATTGCATGTCGCCCATAGCGTGCCGCTAAGCAAGCCCAAGTCAACGTACTCGTGCTGCTCAGATTCTACGCCAGTCGCATTAATCGCGACACCTTGTGTTCCATTCTCTGCATTGGAGTAAATACGAACAATTGGGCCAAAACTATAACCCGATCCTGAAGGAGTACAAATCACATCAAATACCTTGCTCTCTCCTGCGTTAAGAGAGAATTCCTGTCCACTCTCTGGTATCGTTAGTTGGGGGCCTTGTGTCTCACTTACTAAAAACCTCAAAATGCCATCTCCAACATTGGAAACCGTCAAATGCTTTGTCATACTTTGGCCAACAGGTACTCTGAAATCCATCCTTGAAGGGCTAACAGAGATAACGGGAAGACCTTGTCCTTCAATAACGGCTCGGCCATGCAACAGAACGTAGCACTCTCCATCTTCAAATGCATCACTTTGGAATTTGACAGTGCCGCTATAATCTCCTGGTAATGTTTCCATGAACAATATAGATACATAACTACACCCCATGGCAGGTACATCTATGGTAAGGTTAGAAACGCAACTCTGGCCTTCAGAAAACGCAAAAGAATCAAATGTGGCGTTGACAGTAGCCGTCACTTTCTTGGCAGAAGTGGTATTGTTGATAAGAGAGATGGTCTTGGTGCTGGAAGTGCCTACAGGCACGTCACCGAAGTCCAAAGCCTCCTCGGCTACATACAGCGGCTTGTTCTGGCCGTCGATGACCGTCACGGGCAGCGAGACGATATCGCCAGTACGCACATCCTTAACTTTGATAGTCGTTTCTCCTGGCTTTACGGCTTCAACCCTCACGAGGAAGGTTTCCACTCCGCTGGCATAGGTACTGACTATCGTTGCGGTTGCCACATTGCTGTTGCTGCTTGACGCAGTGTAGTATCCCCAACCACCAAGGATATTCACATCGCTACGCGTAGCCTTGATGAGCTGCAAAGTAGGCGTCTCAAGGGACATCGGTTCTGGAGAACAGAAGACCGTGCGCGGGCCGCCCTTGACCTCGAACAGGTTAAGCATCTTGTATAGCGGGCGTACGACATATTCGTGCCCAGCCTCAAGGCCTGCCAGCGAGCATTGTACAGCATTCTGCGGCCAGTAGTCCTCGGTGCCGAAGTACCAGCCGTCATAATAATAGTCCCTGACGGGCGTGCCGTCCTGGTTATAGACGCCCAGCCCGACCTTGCCGGGCAGCAACAGTTCCTGGGACGGCACGGTGTACATCGACGTGGGAGCCGCCGAGGGCTGCCAAGTGCCGTTCTGATACTGCGGCAGGGTCGGCATGGTGAACTTGGGGAAGAGATATTTCTCCTGCTTGAACAGCGTGGTACTGGCCCCCCAGATGTTACACTCTTTCTTCATGATTTTGCCTGATATATTGAAACCTAATTTCAAGCCAGTCGTTATTTTTGTATTGGACCAAACGTCATCATACCAGTCAAACTGCGCATCATCAACGAGTTCGGTCAAATCACAAGAGCATTCACCCGACAATTCCAACCCTGCCTTGGCTGTAACACCGAAGTTGAAGGTTTTTGGCTTCCAGACCACGAAGGCAGCTTTGACAGTGGGACCGAATGCCAATGTTCCTTTGAACTTGAACTTCACGTTGCCATTCTGCAAGAATTCACTAAAGCCTGGCCAACCACCGCTTTCATTGGATGTTATTAAGGGGTCGGTCCATCCACGATCGGAGCCGAAATAGTATTCCTCGACCTGGGTAGAAGAATATGGTAGTTTAGCCTCGAGTTCCGCTGCTATTTTGGCATCGAAAAAGAGACCCGGATAAAGACTCACTCCAAACCACTGGCAACCTGTTGTATAGACAGGCGTGCTCATGAATATCGATGTGTCACACTCTGCCTCATTTTCTATTTTAAACGATACATTTGTAGAGTGTGTTATTTTCTTGGTGTGCTTGACATTGATGAAGTCATGGTCCAGCATTCCGATGCAGATCACATATTCAAAATCATTATTGATTTTCCCTTCGATCTTAACATTGCCATGACAACCCGTTAGCTTGTTGAGATTGAAATCCAGATTCCACTTGAGTTCGGGCATTGATATCGTGCCATCGGTGGCGATGAATGTGCCTATCCTGCGAGGGGAATTGGCTGGGACATTCTCGTCAATAACCTCGGTTGTGTCGGTCACCACCTTGAAGAAATTCACACAACGCTCATAGACCTCGTTAGGAGCCACGGGGTCGCAGAAGTACGTTACCTGGCTATTCTTGCGTTCAATGCCGATGACACGGCCGGCGAAGCCCATATAGAAAGGATCATCGGTGAGGTCACTGTACATGATCTGCCCCATCGTGGGCACCATATCGGTCGGCACGCTTGAGTTGAAGGTGATGGTCGAGTCGCTGGCGTCGATGATGTAGGGCATGTGACGCTCGTCGATGATGACCACGTTGGGCTTGTACTCGGTGGGCGGGGCCTTGAAACAGACGCTGTCGATAACAGCCAGGGGGATGCGGTAGAGGCTGTCGGGCGTCCATACCTGCTGCACGACAGCATTGCCGTGAGCGACACCGTTGAGGTCGGTGTTGCTGTAAGTGATGCTGTCCACGTCGATGTTGAGGAAGGCGTTGAAATCGCCATCGTTACGATAGGTAAACAAGGCATATTGTGGGCGATTGTCCCCATCGGGCATGACACCATCCTCTTGCTGGGGCACGCTACTTCCCGGTGTTTGGCCTGCGGTAACATAACGATGACCATAGCACAAGCGGGCCATCTGCTCCAGATCGTAGGTCAGCACCTTGCCGTCGGTCTCGATAATGAGGTTAGGCTTCTCGATACTCACGTGGGAGTTCTGGTCAATCAGATGCTCCACCGTCACACCGTCGCTGGTGGTGACAAGAATGGTCGAATAGAGCGTCTTGGGCTGATCACCGAGGATGACACTGATGATGACGTTGATATCGGCGATGTTGATTTCACCGTCTTGATTCACATCAGCTGTTAAGATGGTGGCATCGTTTAGGATTACATCAATGACAGCATTCACGTCGGCAATATTCACCTCTAGATCACCGTTTACGTCACCGTAGTTGTTCTGAGCATAGGCAACTGTAGGTAACATCAGCACACCCAGCAACAGGACGATTGATTGCAGGACTTTCTTCATATTGTTAAAGATTTAGTTGGTTTATCTGGTTTTAATTCCGCAAAGATAGTGATAAAAACCTAACAATCAAACATTTTTCACAACAACTTAGTTTGAGTGGCCAAGAACGAAAAGAAAAGTAACACTATCCCAAAACGTGATTAGAATCAAAGACTATTGGTTATTCCACACAATCCAAGTGGTGTGAGGACAATGATAAGAAGAAAGACGGCAATATCAAAGCCGTTTTCTTCGTTTTGTTAGCGTTAAGATTGACTATTAATGTTTTGAGTTTTTTAGGTTCGAACTCATGATTTTGGGAAAATTGCTTGTCTACTCCAAGAATTATCACGAAATTTGCGTTCAAGTTTTGTATAAGGTGATATGTGTAGCTTCTGATTTTTTTACCTCTAAATTTCTAATAATCAGCGATATGTAAACCCTGTGAACATCCTTTTATTAACTGATTAATCCTTCCAACGGGTTCAAATAAAAGTAATGCATTGTCGTAATTGAAAATGGATAAAGTTATGAAAAAATATTGTATTCTTATTGTTGCAGGCTTCATGGCAGCATTGTCTGGTTGTCAAAGTGGCAATCAAATGAATGCTCTGGACTTGGAGGTAGTTGAGCAAATTGATACTCTTTATGGAAGTCACGAAGAGAACAGTAATTTATGGGCAGGATTCAATATCGACGTCCCCGTCAATGGGCCACAGGTGTTAGTTGACTCAGTGATGGAGCTCGTCAATAGAGAAATGTATAAGATGTGTGAGCATTGTATCCATGGCCACTACATTCAGCCCCCCGTGGCATACAGTCGGAAAGAGATGTTTACCCATGATGGCAAACGGTTGCTTAACCATTATATGGAAAAGTATAAACCGCTGATAGAAGATAGCCTTTGGGGTGCGTTTGGCCTCGAATTAGTATTGGAAGCACAGACAGAGAAGTACGTCACCTATGGCTTGGAGCGCTTTTATTGTGGAGCAGGCAGCAGCTCGGATAAATACTACTATACCTTCGATAAAAGTGACGGGCATCAGTTGAGAAGTTTAATAAGTTTTGAGAACCTAGCAAAATTCTTTGAGGATTATCCTGAATACAACTCTATCGAATGGGTCGACCCGTTTTTGGGAACGCAAAAAGGGCAACTCTTCTATCCAGAGAACGGTGCTGGCAATTACGAGTATGGATTGTTAGAGGACCATTTCTCGCTTGCGATACAAGGGTACTGCAATCATTATTTACTACTTAGTTTCCCTTACGAAGAAATCTTCTCCTATCTCTCCCCCGAGGCACAGGCTTTGGTAGAAAGTCATGAAGAGGAATAAACCGATCCTACCGGCCTGTCTTTCTCTCAAAAATCCCAAAGTGAATTTAGAGGTAGACACGGTAAACAATGCTTTGATTGAATGTGTCAGTGAAGCGGGGGTGATTTCCACTATTCACATTATACCATCAGTTATATAAAAGGATGCCGGGACGGTGACAATAGATTCGGAAATAGACTTGGACAACGAGTTGACAAAGATGCTTTTCTTCCTTTATTAGAGGATTGTCGTGTGTTGGAAGCAAGAGGTTTAGAGGAATTTGTTTGTATGCTCGCCTCATGTAAAAACACCAAACGTTTTTTCTTGCCAAAGGAATACTAGAGAAGATGTTAATGTATTTCTGAGACGGTATCATATAACTAAGCTGCCTCAGAGGAATGGCAGTGGTGAGGCTATTCATTATTTTTGGGAATAGAATGCGGCTAACTCATCGATTTCAAATCCAGGGAAGATAATAGTGCATGATGTTGCCGATGTCGAGTGGAAAACGGACAATAATAATCGTTTTAACCTTGGAAAAATGGACAGAATGCACTATTTTTGCAAATGCAGATAAATAGGATAAACCATCAACAATTAACAATAAAAGTTGTGCCCGACACGAATGAAGGGCGAAGAAAGATGAGAAAGTTAGTATATATCCACGGCTTTGGTTCTTCAGGTGAAGGAAGTACGGTTAAGACGTTGAGGGAATTATTGTCAGATTGGGCAGTACTAGCACCAGATATTCCAATCGACCCAGCAGATGCATTGCCTTTCCTAAAGGAGTTGAGCAAAGAGGAGCAGCCCGATGTCATAGTCGGCACCAGCATGGGCGGCATGTATGCCCAGCAGATGCGTGGTTTCAAACGTATTTGTGTCAACCCCGCTTTCGACATCTATGAGCATAAAGACATTTTGAAGGAAGGAACATTCGAGTTTTTTAACCCTCGAAAAGATGGGGAGATTACCTTTACTATCACCCACTCCATCATCCAGCACTTCAGAGAGATGGGTGCGCATCAGTTTGATGGCATCACCGATGAGGATTGCGAGAACGTGTATGGCCTCTTTGCTGACAACGACACCACTGTCAACTGCGAGGATATCTTCCGCCAACATTATAATAACGTTATCCAGTTCCACGGCGAGCACCGCTTGAACCGGCAGGTCATCGAGGAAGTACTGATACCGTTGATTAAAGAGATGACAAACAAGAGCAAATAAAACTTAAAAATGAAGAAACGACTGTTTTTTGACATGGACAATGTGCTGGTTGATTTTCAATCAGGACTTGACAAGATTGACGAGGAGACCAAGAACCAGTATAGGGCAAAGGGACCTGGAGACAAAGACCGATTGGATGAGATACCAGGGCTGTTCGGGCTGATGGAGCCTATGCCTGGAGCCATTGAGGCGGTTCACAAACTGGCAGAGGTGTATGATGTCTTTATACTCTCTACGGCTCCTTGGAAGAATCCTTCCGCATGGTCTGACAAAGTAACTTGGGTAACCAAATACTTTGATGACGTTTTCCACAAACGAATGATCATCACTCACCGAAAAGACCTTGTAGAGGGTGACTATCTGATTGATGACCGAGGAAAGAACGGCACCAGCGAGTTCAAGGGCGAATGGATTCAGTTTGGCTCAGAGAAGTTCCTTGATTGGAATAGTGTTGTTGAGTATTTATTGAAAAAGAAGTAGGATTATGGAACCGAAAATGCATTTGCTTTACGAGTCTGTCTCAGGACAGCATATCGAATTTGATTTTTCTGTGAAAACGGTGAGTTCGGAAGAATGGCTGTTTCTGAAAGGTCTTTTGTCTGTAAATAAAGAAGTAAGAAACAGATGGAGTGCTTTGTGTTATCACCATAATGCATTATATAACCTCATCAGACAGAAAGCCGCAAATATGTTGGAAGGGATATGTGGCAAAGGTGTTTATGAAGACAATATGATCAGCTGGAGTGCAGATTATCTTGAGACAATCAAACAGGAGGAACTACAGGTATCCACGGCTGATTGTGCCTTGTTTTATGAAGAAATCGGCGGTGTGTTAATCACAGATAAAAACCTCATTGGATTCCATTATCGGAGACATTATATATACGATCCCACCCCCCGTTCGGTAGGCCCCGTTGATTATCCCACATGTGACACCATAGACTGTGACATCTTTGGTCAGGATGAGGAACGATGGCACAAGAGGGCTCATTATTCAGATGCCTGGTGTGGGGTTAAAGATGATTGTGCCTACCTGACTGTAGAGTATCATTGTGGTGATCGTGTCAAAATGGTTACTGTACGAGAAGAACAGAGGTGTGGCCAGACATCGACAATGCGAAGTTTGCCAAAATTTGGTTCACTTCATGATTGTGTCGACAGGATGAGACGGGTCATTCGAATTAAAAGAAGAAATCAACCTAATGCTGATCCCACGGAAATTAGCAGGTTGGGTGAACCAATGCCTGAGATTTACTTCCATGCATGGAAAATTTGCATAGATGCCCATAAGGGTCAAAAAGACAAAGCAGGTGAAGACTATTCTCACCACCCATTTAGGGTTGCTGAGAAATGCCAAAGTATTAGCGCAAAGGTTGTGGCTCTGCTGCATGATACAATTGAAGATACTGACGTGACGGCAGAACATCTGAGAAACGAGGGCTTCCCTGAGGAAATCATTAGTGCGGTGTTGTCGGTAACAAAACAAGAGGGTGAAAACTATGAGGACTTCGTGTGTAGAGCGGCCGAGAATGCTATTGGCAGAGAGGTAAAGATTGCCGACTTGGAAGATAATATGGATATTCGACGGTTGAAAGAAATCACCGATGACGATGTGGCACGGCTACGAAAATATCATCGTGCATGGCAATATCTGAAAAAATTGTCCGCTGAATTTTAAAAACCTGTAACTCCATACTCCTTTTTTTTACAAAAATAGAAATAATGTCATGAAACGATGGATTTTCATCTTCCTCACATTGCTCATAACAGGTGTTGCATCTTACGCTGAAGACACTTATGAGGTGGAGTATATCTTAGAGCGGCAGGAACTGCCAAAGGGCAGCAAGTGCCTTGACCGTTATGATAATGTTAAGGGTGTCAAATATGTCCTGGTCCCGATCGAATTGGAGAAAGGAACGTATGAAGCCTCTATCAAGCGGATTGACAGCGACCTATATGAGCTTAAATCTGGGTACAACGATGTGATTTACATCGAGACCCGCTACTGCTACAAATATACAAGCTATGGCGATAAAGCCATCCTGATCGTGTATGACCGATACAGCTACAAAAAACCAAAACTAGTTTTCATGTGATAAAAACACGCCGTTGTAGATACATATGTTGCCGTTGCTTATGCTATTTCTCTGAAGTAAGTTTATGGACAAGATCTTTCAAATCCTGTGTGGCTGTCTCGCTCTGATAGGCCGTCCATTTGGTTGGAATTATGAGAAAACCAGCGTTTATATCTGCATCCACCTCTGGCCATTGCTTTGTGTTGTTATGTCCCTGGTGATGCTCGGAATAGCTGTTTCAACCACTAACCCTCTATGGATAACAGTTTGTATCATCTACTTCCTGTTCAATACCTTCGGATACAGGGCTGTGATCAAACATTACTATCCAGGCTCCATAAACGAGATATTCACCCACTGCTACTCAGACCTCATGACTATCGCAAAAGAATGGAACACCTCTTATGCTATAGTGAATCTTGTGGTCTATGTTCTAGCGTTTATCCTCATCATGGCCTTCGACGTATCACTTTTTATGTTGATGCTCTAGCTCTAATTTTCCCTCCGTCCCTATTCGCCCAGTTCCCTTATACAAAAGAGAGATATTTATGCCCCTGAAATGGACTGCCGGCAATATTAGAGGCTGGCGGGTAAGAGGGGCTATAAACAACAATATATCGATGGAAAAGGACTCGCTGTGTGAGGAGCAAGCGGGAAAACCACCATCAGGACGCTATTATCTTGTTGGGGAGACCAGGCCTTAAGCTGCCATAGTCAAGCCAATGAGAGAGTCCATTGAAGCAGCGATATCAGTGCGAAGAGTATTGATGTCGTTGTTTCTTTTTTTTCGGTTCGGTCGGGGCAAAAAAGAAAGGGAACAGCCATTACAGCCATTCCCCTTCAAACTTAACACACTATGATTTACACTATGAATCTAATCTACATCTTTTAAAGACACAGTACCTCCTTCTAATATAGTCGATACAAGTGGCGTACTAGGTTCGCCAAACTTGGCAATAGCTTCCCTGAGAACGTAGGTTACGGCATCTTCTTGATTAATTTTGAACAACATCTCTACTTGCTTCTCTAGTCCCTGAGCCCACATAAAACCATCAACAAGAGCGTCTAGCATGTTATGCTTTTTATCAAGTTCGTCAATCAGAAAAGTGTTTTGAGCCAGAACTTGAGGATCTGGCATTTTACAATTCTCCTCGTCTCGGAGAATAAGATAATTAGCATGATGATTCTCTGATACGAACAACACACTACGAATCAAAATCTCATCAGTTTTTGTCGCTTCTGCTTCAGTGCCGGATTGATTAAAGGTCATCTTATAACGTTGAAACTCTCGAAGCCAGTAGAAAGCTCCGTTAAAGCCCATAAAGTCCTCAAAATTCCAGTCAGCCGAAAGATTAAAAGGGATTTTATGTCCCAGTTTTTCTTCAGCTCTCGCAATGTAATTAAAGTTTTCACAAGAGTCTTCATCAACAGCACGGGAAAGAATGTAGTTGTTGATAAGGCTTTCTCGAATAACCTGTCTTGCCTGGCTACGGTTCATATGCCGTGGTGAAATGGAATCACCTGAAGAACCAGACATATCAAAATGAATATTAAATATTTCGTTCATGTTGTTTTTTTTGATTATTGTTCTTTTAACAGGCCCGCCCCTGTCACGAAGACGGGCCTGAAACTCTAAATGCTCAATAAATGATTCGTCTACTTAGATTTCAGTTGCGTCACCTCCTTTATTGTTGCATTCCTTCAACTAGGCGGGTCAATAGTCCATGGAATTCCTCAAGACTTTCATCAATAAACTTCTCAATGTCGACTCCTTTTTTTGACATAAAGTTAAGTATAAAGCGTTCTAAGTGCCTTGCCTGAAGATTCAATATTAAGCTTCGGGCATCAATCTCAAGATAATTGGCTATAACAAGTTCGCCTGAGGCGTTCTTAATAGCTATTATGTCAAATGATTGCTCAATAGCGGCTCTTGTAAAAGGATTGTCTCCCATGACCTTGAGCGCTGACAGTAATTCGTCTTTAGTCCATTCTTTTTTCTTAATGTCAATGAATCTAGCCATAATCGTGTAGTTTAATATCTTATTCCAAAAATCTCTGAATACAAATACAAAAAGGCGATATTTTTGTCCCCGTATCGTTTCTTGTAGCCTGGCTCATACGCCCGGCCAGCCATGTATCCAGCAGCCAGCGTCTCTACCATTTTGTGGGAGAGATTCAACTCATCAACAATCGCCGCGTTCATGCTCAAGATGCTGGGGGCAGTTGCTTGTTGGCTCAGCCCGCTTTCCGCGTGAATGATATAGCTAGCCTTGTTTTTTGACGAGTTGAGCAGTAAGCTGTAGTCGAGAGAGCTGCCATTATCGATAATCCCATCAGTTGTAGACGGTGCCACTTCGACGCCGTGCTGGTTCATGGAATTTTCACACAGATCAAATCCTCGACACCAATAACCCAAGCCGCGAAATTTCATCTCTTCCTTAAATTTCTTATCTGCCATGCGGAGGTAACGGATTCCGTTCCCGGGTGGCGTGTTGAGTTCACGGCTCAATGCTGCGATTTCATCAGGAGAACCCCATTCATAGCGCTTGAAGCGACAGTTGTTGATAAGGTTCTGCTTGATTACCTGGGCAGCCTCAACGCCGTCCATGTGTCTTGCCGACGTGGGCCAACCAGTAGGGCCCGAATTATTACCAATTATTGTTGCCATTGTTTTTTGTTGATTATAATTTTGTTGGTGTTGTCTTATTAAGAAATATCTGCCCGCCCTGTCACCACGGGCAGATAATCATAATATTAGGGCACCTGGGACGAGGGATTATCGAAATAGTGCCTCCACCCCAGAAGCCATATGTCCAAGGGAAGGAAATCGAAATCAAACACGGTGTCCAGCCCGCGATATTGTTTATTATCGCATTCTGTGGCCAGCCAGAACCAGGCATCTGCAAGGTCTGGAGACTTCATTGCGCCACCGAAGCCACAGCGATAAATCGCCGACAACACATACATGTGAGCCACTATGCCCAACTCGGCACCTTTCAAGACATATTGGACGAACTTATCATATTGCTTGAGGCTGTGATGGTGCATAGACAGGGCAAAAGCCCCATGAGCGGGATTGATTGCTTCAAGTTTATGGTAGCTCTCTTCGGCAGCGGCTTCGTCTCTTGCTCGCATGTGGGCATGAGCCTCGTCCAACAGTTTCTCATCTCCATTATTGAAGAATGTTGCTTCATCGTAATGAAGAGTTCCAGGAGCTGTGAGTCCGAACCTGATTGCTTGCTTCTCAGCCTCTACAGCATTATAGAAGTGGCTATCAGGCTCGTGAAGAGCATCAATAATGTCATTGATTTCAATGGACTTAAAGTGGTCGAGATTATAAGTAAGATCACCCTTGGGATCCAAAATTTCGGACAATCGCCTCCAATACCGAGGGTCTGTATCGATGTAGGATACATGAAGCTCATCAACCAAGTTCATGGAACAGATGTGATTGCTTTGGGCGGCCATCAAAACTTGATGTTTGATTGTGCTCATGTCGCTGCCAGAGTTGCCGCACAGATAAAAGAGTAAGCGGTAATATGCTACACGGGAACGGGTATCCCCCGTTTGGTCAATCACTTCCTCCAGCTCTTGCTTAACGAGTTCGAACTTACCATCCTTGAGGTGCTGCTCAATGGTGGCCAGCGTCACGTCGTCGATTGCCTGGGTCGGAGCCTTGAGGGGTTCACTCTCCATGTCTTCCGCCTTGTCCAAGTCGACGTGATTAATTGCCTGAAGGTCTTGATCGACATACTCAATTTGAGGGTCATCGTTACCATTAATGTACTGCTGGACAAAGTCAAAAAGTGCTTCCTGCTGCTCTTCTTCACATTCAAAACCAATGTTGAATTCCTCGACCTGCTGGTCGAACAACTCCTGAAGTGCAGCAAGCTCGCCATAACTAATATCACGCTGTTCACCGTTACCTACAAAACCTGACGGTACAGCTTTATTTATTTTTTTCTTCTCCATTTCTATCGTTTTATTGGTGGCCGTTTGGCCGGTTGTTTTTATATGGTAGACACCGTATGGTGTTGCCGCTCGCTGGGAGCGGGAGACGGATCATAACCGTAGGCTCATTCGGAATTCTCGTTACTTGGGTTGGAGGTGCCCTGCGGGGGGAGTTCTTGTATAAACGCATCTATTTAGTTAATATTTAAATAGTTAACATCAAGAATGGTAAGCGTGCCGTTGCCGGAAGCCGATGCGAATAACTCTAAGCCGCAGCTCTTGGTTAATGCGTCCGAGAGTTCCACCAGTTGATCACGCTCTAAAGTGCAGGGTGCGTTCTGGAGGAGTTCCAAAATCACGGTGCCAGCAGGGAGCCTCTTACCGGCGACTTCGCTATTGATTAATTCGTAACGCACATAGATATCGTCCTCGAAGTCAATCAAAGCCACATTCAGATATTCGTCCCTAAATCTGGCGAGCGCAGCCTTCCCGCGTGGAGAAAAGCCACCGGGCTTTAAGTGCGTCGTGATGAGTTGCGGTACCACTTGCTCCTCAGTGAAGTAAGGTTTCACTTCATTCACGATTCGTTCGATTGCAGGTTTCATTCGCCGTGTTTTAAAAAAATAGCCCCGTCACCTACCGTGACAGATGGCGGGGCCAATTACTGTGAATTACTTCAGCTTGGAGAGTTGCTTGTTGGCTGCTTTTTTATCAGCAATAGCCTTCTTGATCTGCTCATCCAGATCCTTGATGCTCTGCTTGAGTGTAGCCTTGTCGCTCTCGCGCTTTTTCATCTCCTTCATGACGGCGAACATGGAACCACCATTTGGCTGGATAGTGGTTGTAGCGCCAGTGCTGAGAATCTGGTTAATCTCATCGTCAATCATCTTGACCTGCTCATCGGTAATCGATGAGGCTGGGGTCTTCTTGATGAACGACTTGAAGTTCTTCTGGAAGTCAAGAATGAAGGCTTCCACCTGATCCTTGTCCTTCGGGTCAAATCCCTTCTTCGCTTCATTGTACATGAAGAGTTTCAGGTACTTGACATACAACTCGTCGACGCCGATCTTTTTGTTGAAATCAGCCTTCGGAGCGAAGATTGCATCCAGCATCTCCAACGTCGTCAGCTTGCACTTGTCGGCTTTCGGATTCAGAAAACGTAATGCCTTCAGGATTTCCATGCCGATTTTGCCGGTCTCTTCGTCATATTCGGGAAGAGCACCGTTGAGAATGACCGACTTTCTGACAGCCTCACGTACCTGTTTGAGGGCGTAGTTGAGGAATTTGGACGTAGCATACGGCTGAATCTTGCGAGCTTCATTCTCGGCCTTCATCAGCTTGTCCTCTACACCCGTCGTTTCCGACAGACTCTTGCGGAAGTCGGGAAGGCCCCAATTGCGGTCGAAAGCGTTCATGTGGCGAACGGCGTCGGGAACGTTCTCGGGACAGGGGATGATCATAACGTCAACACCGTATTTATAGCCACTGCCAGCCACAGCAGCTGCACGATGCTGACCATCGAGAATCAAGTACATATTGTCGATCTCAGGATTGTCCAGCGTGACGATATCGCCAGCCTCATCCAAAACGGTGAGACCCTGTTCGATGGCCTTTCTTACTAGGCATACGATTATCGACTGCTCGAAGCGATCAACATTGTCCTTCTCCAGCGACTTGATAAGTTCTTCAACGTGCTTCTCGATTACATCACGGTTCAAAGCACAGATGCAGAACTTACCACCCTTGTCGACAAGCTCCTTCATGTCAACGACCGGATAAGCGATAAAGTTAAGCTTCATCAACTTCA
>Ga0247609_10004295_pt1 | contig 14226 bp, 15 predicted proteins | sample 172DNAGHGlowgp2_FD_193487 | JGI IMG/M metagenome (GOLD analysis project Ga0247609, IMG submission 193487) | Sheep rumen microbial communities from Palmerston North, Manawatu-Wanganui, New Zealand - 1728 DNA GHGlow gp2 | ecosystem: Host-associated > Mammals > Digestive system > Stomach > Rumen ...
ACGATGCCAGTGCGGAAGTCTATTACAAGGACATCAAGAATGTATTGGACTACAAGGATGGTATGGATGCCATGTCGGAGATTGAGATGGAGCGCATTCTGCTTTCTGGCAAAGGTCGCAGTTATGGTTTGGAACTGATGGGACGTAAGAATGCGGGAAAACTGAAAGGATGGATTTCCTACACCTTGTCGTGGTGTAAGAACAAGATTGAAGGCATCAATGAAGGCAAATGGTACACGGCGGGCAATGACCGACGTCATGACTTCACATTAGTAGGACTCTACAGTTTGAATAACCATTGGACACTGACTGGTACGTGGAAATACAACACAGGTCAGGCATACACAGCTCCTACTTCAAGCTATAAGATGATGGATGGAGCCACATTCTTCTACTACTCTGAGCGCAACAGCTATCGTATGCCAGCCTATCATCGTTTGGATTTGAGTGCCACCTACACGAAGCAGATGAAGAAGACGGTTAGGACTTTATCGTTCGATATTTTCAATGTCTATAACCATTTCAATCCGTTTATGATTGTATTCAATTCAGACAGTACCAAACCTACAGGAATTAAAGCTACGGAATATGCACTTTTTGGAATCGTTCCATCAGTGTCCTATTCGGTTAGCTTTTAAAAGGGCATCCCTGAAACTTGAAACGGCGCTTTGCGCCCTGAACCTCAAATAATAATGATAATACGACCCTTCAATATGAATAGTGTGAAAAGTTCTTCCTTCTTGGGAAAAACTGCAGCTTTGCTTGTTTTTCTTTTAATGTTGATGACATTTATGTTGTCTTGCGAAAAGGAATTAGACATCAATTATCAAGATGCGGAAGCAGTGTATGTGATAGAAGGAACCCTCAATGAGGACGGTTGTCTTGTGATTCTTTCCCAAACCAACAATATGAATGGTAAGACAAACTCGTTGCCAATGAAAGATGCTAAGGTGACCATCACCATGCCCGATGGTTCCACTCAGCAGTTGCCAGAGGTTGCCGAGCATCGCTTCTCTGCTCCAATCCATGCTGAGGCAGGAAAGACCTACGGACTGAAAGTAGAGGTGAACGGGCATACGTTCACAGCACAGTCCACGATGCAGAAACCAATGGATGATGTAAAAGGTCGAATCATTTGGCAGAAAGTGGCAACCTACGATGCGCTTGTACCTCGATTTACATTGACCGACGACTCAACCATGGAGAATTACTACTACTGCCATGTGTATCGTTCCAACAAAAGTTACGCATGGGAGGTGGCAAGCGACCGCTGGGTGACTGAAAAGCATTGGTTGAACTATCCCATTTGCTTCATAAGCGAGGACTTGCTGAAGGACAATAAACCAGAGGATGCCGACCGGATGCTCTATGTGGGCGACACGCTATATTATCGATTCCGTTCTGTAGATAAGGATGTTTTCAATTATCTCTATGCATTGCGTCAGAATGGTTCGAGGGCTATCAATCCTACAAGCAATATCAAGGGTGGATGCTATGGTTATTTTTCTGCCTTTTCAGAAAAAACGGTTTTCCTTGTTTTAACGGAGGAATTGCTCAAACACAAAATTTCACGTCTTGATACGGAGACGGAATAGGATGAATAATTAACGAAGACGAAAACGATAACGAAGGCTTTCCATCCGGATGGCTGTTTTCGTTTTCGTTATCGTTCATAAGTGAATCATATCCACAACCTCTATTTGATGTTCAGCCATCATCTCTGATGTGCTAATGTCATAATAGAGGTTGAAATCATCAAATGCAATGTATGTAGATGACTGCCCGTTGGGAGTTCTATCGAACGACAGGACACCTACACTGCTATTGAAATCAACTTCGTCCAATAGGTCATTCAGAGATTTTGGCACTTTGTAGAACATCGTTTCGTCCTTGCGTATATAGATATAATTCTCGGTAATGGCTGCTAAGGAAATGGTAAAGTCGTAAGCATCGCTAGTATGGCAATCTGCTTTCACATATCGCTCGCTGTCTAATAGGTTCTGGAAAAACGCTTCGTTATTGCTACGCTTTAACTGTTTGAGGGTGAACCATCTTCCATCAGTTGATAAAGGACTGAAGGAAATGGCATCGACCGATTCGCTTTCGCTATCAGCTTGTATCTGACAGTCGAGATAGGCAAAAAGATTGTTGGGCAACGACTTGCTAGAAACTAAATAACGGATGGCGTGAGGATGGATCACAAGTGCCATGACGTCATTTCCCCAATGGAAGAACTTCATAAAGTACTTCGTAAACATCATGGTCTTTTTGCCACTGTCAACCTGATAACGGTAAAGATGATACCCATTGGCGATGCTCTCAAACTTCCAAAATACTGTTGATAGTTCATCTTCAGTCCAGATTCCGTCCACCTCTGGGTTAAACTGGTTTTCCAGCAACTCTTTGTTGCTCAACGTAATGCGTTCTCTTGTGGAGATAGCACCGTATGAATTTAAGATTTGGTTCGTTATGCATATAAGATGTATCCTGCACATCCTTCGTTCTTCGTCTTCTTTGTGGAAAATAAAATATTTGTGTTCCTTTGTGTAAATTTGTTGACTCATCCGTCTCACCTCGTCTTCCAACTGTGTAAGTAGTGGAAGTTTTTGCATCATAATATTCTTATTGACGGTTTCTGACAGCCATTTGAATAGGCGACGATAATCGTTGCAGATGTCTTTTACGTCTCCTCCTTTTGCCGACAGACGAGGCAATATTCTGAGAATTAACAAGACGAGGATAGGCAGTTGTTCCTGTTGCACCTTATTTATTATAGGGACTATATCATCGGTAGCTTCTGCGTCTGCATAAAAAAACCAAACAAGGTGCTGGCAGAACAATGCAGGATTTGCCACATTTCTTATTTGTTCACAGATGCGGTCTGCTCCGATGTAAGCATTGAGTACCTCTTGCAGGTCAAGTTCTGTTTGTTGGCTGACTATATGTGCTAATTCCCTAAAGATGGCATCCTTGATGAAAAGCGACTTGCCACCCTTTCTTGCTAAACCATTACCACTACCAATAGAGAAGCCTACCAACTGCTCCAGTTCCTCTGTGGTATTTTTCAACAAGCGTGTGCGTTCTATCATGCGGAGGTAACTGCACACCCGTTCCATCTTATCTGCATTATCCATACAAAAAGCGTTTTGGACACAAAATTACTCAACTTTCCGTAAAATTTTACGAAATCACCATTTTTTTGCATCGTATTCATTCTTTTTTTCAAGAAATCTTACGAATAATAACGGATTTTGAATATCTTTGCACTGTCCAAAGAAAAATCCGGATGATAGAAAACGGTTGGACATATATATATTGAAATAGGCGTTTACTAACGCTTTGATTGACGCTCGAACTCGCAATTCAATAACCAAGTCATGAGAAGCCGCAGTAGATGCCTACGCATAGGTACAACTCACCCTTTGCACAGCTTTGTGCAACGGGTTGTTGCCATATATGCGTGGGCCTCTGCATACTTCTCGTTCTTGACTTGGAAGCATGCGAGGCTTGAGCGTCGGGACGAGCAAATATGTAAGACTCCCACGCTTTTTTCGTATATATGAGTCAATAATCACCTAACAAGTCTCGCAGGGAGAAAGAGACACAAACCTAAAAATCCAATGCCACGATTTAGAATTACAACGAAAAACCGCAAGACTGTCAACGGCATCCGCATCGAACCAGGCATGTCCGTTGAAGTAGTCACCCAAAGCATGAGTAATCCTGTTGTCACGAATGGCGGACAGGCTGTAATTGATGCCTTCTATCGCATTTATGGTATTGACATCAAAAAAGCAGGATGCTTGAATATGATAGATTTGAGTGTGGAACGCTATTAGAACATTTTTTATTATGGGAGAACCTAAATGTCCATTCTGTGGAAGTTATAATGCTTCCCGAACAGCTTCTGGATGGGGCGAAAGTATTGCGAAAAATACTGCAACTTTCGTTTTTGGAACTGGAATTGCCCTGTTAACTCATGCATTTTTAGGAGAACATGCAGGACATGCAGTAGGACATCAAATTAAAGAAGTTGGTGAATCATTATCAAGTGAATATAAATGCAATAGATGTGGAAGAACCTTCAGATATTCTTCGAAAAATGGTTCAAAAATAAAATAAATTATTATGAATGTAGATGAAAAACTATTGAAATCAGCAGTGAAGCTGGTTCAACTTATGGATAAAACGGCAGACAAAAATCTTCCTCAGGAGATAGCAAATGTTGTGAAACTGCATAGTAAATTGGCTGTTGGCTCCTCTTTTATTCCTGTGCCAGGTGCTGACATTGCAGCTGGTGCAGCATCGATTTGGGGTATGTATGTTAGAATCAATAGTAAGTTGGGAATTCCATTTGGAGAAAATGTGATGAAATCAATTGGTTCTGGAGTAGCAACCAACTTAGCTGGATATGCAGCAATGACAGGTGTGGCAAGTGCTTTAAAGTTTATTCCAGGAATTGGAACTATTGGAGGAGCCGTTATTATGGCAGCATCCATGTATGGCATTACATTGGCTTCTGGTTGGATTTATCTCCAGGCTTTGAGTGCATTAGCGCAACGGAGTGGCAAAAACTTCAATGTGCAAGATATTTCAAAAGCGGTGAATGATTTTTTGAAAGAAAAATCTGTGATTAAGGAATTCATTAACGAAGCTAAGAAAAGTTACAAGAAATAAATATGTTACAGAACCAATTAGCAAATATGGGAGACAAGATGTTCGACCATGATACCGCAGCCATAGTTCGAAGTCATGCCCTTTGGGGAGCCATTGTAATGGCTCTCCCTCTTTTCGGTCTTGACTGGATTGCTTTCTGCTGTATCTTATGGCACATGTACTCCAAACTTTGTGAACGTGCTCATAAAAAACTGGACACAGGCAATGTAATTGTTGGTATTATAGTCAACATCGTCATTGCTGTTGTTCTTGATTTATTATTAACTTTTGTTCCTGTTATAGGATGGTTAGGAACGGCATTCATTGTTTACCTCCAGTTCTATCTTTCAGGAAAATCTTTTATAGAAACAATTAAAAAATAATTAATACGATATTTATGATTACATTTTTATTTATTATAGTTATTATTATTTTTATTGTTTCTTATAATAAAAAGGATAAACGCATTGAAAATGCAGACGAGAAAATCCAAGAACTCCCTCCTATTCATTTTTTCTCACGGCAACAAAATACAGGAGCAAGATTTTGGAGTGGTGAGTTATTTGAAAGTAATGGTAATGTTCTTAGAGAGTTCAACTACAATCATGGATTTCTTACTCTTTCTATGAAAAATGGGAAGAGAGTTAGTGACCTTTTGTCTGCAATGACGGTTAGGTTTGAAAAATTACAAGGCGTAACATATATTACGGTAAAATCTAAAGGAAGTAAGGTACGTATAATTATGCTTGGAAATTTTTCAGATTCTCAGTGGGAAACAATGATAGAAGTTCTGATGCTTGCTGGAACAACGTATGGTGCAAGTATATTTGGTTCTGCGTATAAAAATATAAATAGGGCTACCCTTGCAATAAAGATAATCAGTAAACTATCTTAATCCATAATTCCGTAGCTCTATAATTAAGCATTATTTATAAGTTCCCGAGTAACATAGAGTTGCACAGGATTCTTTCATGTCGAATAATTCATTTATAATTTCTTTTATTCCCTATTACATTTTAACAAAAATAAAGTTCTTTTCTATAGAACAAGCATTAATAATTAATAAACTTATGGAAAAAGAAAATAAACTTACTCCTTCTAAAGTGCAACAACTTTTAGACTGGACTTATGAAAAAGTTCTTATTGGAATTCCTGGTACAAGGAACATTTATGATTATGTAGCTGATTATAAGGGAAAGGATACGGAATCAGCTATCAAATCGTTAGTGAAGATACAATCGTTGAAGACCAGTTTGGCTGGTTTCGTTACAGGACTTGGTGGTCTGATTACTTTGCCTGTTGCTGTACCTGCGGATGTCGCAAGTTCCATGTATGTAAATATGCGAATGGTTGCGGCTATAGCTTTATTAAGAGGATATGATTTAAAAAGCGACCAAGTTCGAACGATGGTTTTCGTCACAATGGCTGGGGAAACAATAAAAGATGTTCTTAAGTCGGTAGGAGTGAAAATTGGTGAAAAAATGGCTAAGGAAGCAATCCAAAAATATATAACGCGAGATGTAATCAAAAAAATAAACAATGCTGTCGTTAAGCGTTTTATTACAAAAGCTGGTAGTAAAGGAATTGTCAATTTGACTAAATGGATTCCCGTCATTGGTGGTACAGTAAGTGGTGTTTTTGATTTTATAGAAACAAGAAGTATAGCCAAAATTGCAAAAAAAACATTTGTTGAGAAATAATAGTATAAGTGACAAAGAAATTATACATACAGCAATGCCCTGCCTGTGAGAATTATGTGGAGGGCAGGGAAATGAGAGGATTTGTTAGGCAGATGGTGCATGACGGACCAGAAACCATTGTGGAATGGGTACCTGTGGGAGGCAAACTGATTTGGAAGGGAACAAAAGAGGTGGTCAGACTTCTGATGAAGACGAACATGGAGCAATGGGGCGTTGAACTGGAGAAAATGCTCTATAAGGACATCCAAGTGAATTATTGTTGTCCGAAGTGTGGCAATGAGTGGTCTGAGAAGCATGCACTGAGCCAGTCTGAGTATAGACAGTGGATTGCCAATGTCACCGAGAATGTCAAGAGTGTGGTGTATAAACAAAAACCAAATGAAAAAGAAATAGTAAATGACGAATCAATGGCAAAAAGTATAGATAATATAGATGGAAGTATTCGATTGCAGATTCCCTATAGTGCTGTAGAGAATCTTGTAAAAGACCGCTACAAGCAAGATTTGAAGTTAAGCTATATCAATGAGGATACCATAGCGGTGAGCATGAATGTGAAGAAGATGAAGATAATCAAAATAAACGTGACTGTCAGTGTTTCAGTCTTGCAGGTAATAGGAAACGACATCATGCTGAGCTATCAAGCGGGAAAGGGCATCGATCAGATTATGAAGATGACAACAAGGTTCAAGAAAAAAATCGGAGGTTATGTGGACCTACTGAATGACAAAAAGATACGAGTACATCTCGCCAAAATACCTCAACTGAAGAATGTATTGAAGCAGGTGGCATTGCAGGACATCAACTTCGATGAGGGGTATATCAACATATTGTTTCGTCTTAGGTAATTAAGTTGTCAACCTTATGAGGTGCTCGTTCCAACATTTTGACGCAGACGAATCGCAAAAACGCATTAATAATTAATTGTCCACTAAAAATTTAGTGATAAGCTGTCTTTGATTATTGTGTTTTTTGTATATTTGCAAACATAAATTAAATAGGATTATGGCAACAACACAGTTGAATGCGGAGTTTTACCGCAATATGAGCATTATCGCGGAGGATGAAGCGCTGACGAAAAAGCTGATGAAATATCTGCGAAAATTGGTAGCCAGCAAACAGGAAGACCCTACACAAATGACACGTGAAGAATATTTTGCAAAGATTGAGCGTGCAGAACAGCAAGCTGCAAGGGGTGAAGGCATGAAGATGCTTCCTAATGAAGACCTTACTACGTTTTTAAAGCGGAATGGTTATGATATTTGACATTATCATTACGCCTGAGGCAGCAAAGGATTTGTTGCGACTTGCTAAGAGTGAACCGAGGGTTTTTGCCAAGGCAAACCGTTTGATAAATGAATTAAAGACTCATCCAAAAACGGGTACAGGCCATCCTGAGCCACTTAAAGGTTTGCCTGAAGGACGGTGGAGTAGGCAACTTTCTAAAAAACATCGACTTGTTTATCGTATCTTTGAGTCGGAGGTTTATGTAGATGTACTCTCCGCCTATGGTCATTATGATGATAAGTAAATGATAAACACATCCCTCGCAGAACTGTCATTGCAGACTGCGAGGGATGTGCATTTTGATGCTATCCTATTCCTTATTCTTTGTTCCTGAATTCGAGTGCAAAGGGTTGGGAGGGGAGATTGGATGGGAGTTGGACTGTAACAGAGCCGTTCTTCACACTTGTGGGGAGCGGCTTTTTTGTGGAGAGGAGGCGTACTTTTCCTTTGGGAAGGTTGGTCGTCCATGAGAGGGTGGAAGGGAGATGTTCGCCGTTGTTTGGTGTGTAGATGGCGTAACAAGTTTTTCCATCCTTGGAGGAGGTGAACCAAAGGTTATTGCCTTCGTGATAGTGGGGAGTGATGGTGGTGTTGTAGATGGCTTTTCCGTTTTGTTTGAGCCATGCACCAATGGAGTCGAGGCGAGTGATTGCTTCGGGCTGAATCAAACCTTCGGGCGTTGGACCCACACCGAGAACCAGATTGCCTCCCTTTGCCACGATTTCAACGAGGGTGTTGATGACGCGCATGGAGGATTTCCAGCGAGGACGTGGTACCCAACCCCAATCGTCAGTCAGCGTGATGCAACTTTCCCAAGGGTAGTTGAGCTGGGTTTTGGGAATGGTTTGTTCGGGCGTTTGATAGTTTTCGTATGGCCCATGGATGGTGCGGTCAACAACGAGGATGCCTGGCTGGTGTGAACGTGCCATGGATGCAATGCGGGGTATGTCGATGTCTTGGTTCTGCTGAGGACATACCCAACCGCCATCGAGCCAAAGAATATCGACAGAACCGTATCGGCTGAGGATTTCTTCAATCTGATTGTAAGTGTATTGCTTGAAGCGTTCCCATCGCCACGGCCAGCGCTTGATGTCGTAGTTCACTTGTCGTCCGCGCTTGATGGGATAGACATCCCACCAGTAGTCCTGACTATGCCAGTCGGGCTTTGAGAAGTAAGTGCCTATCATGAATTGTTTGTTGCGGAAGGCGGAGAGTACATGCTGGAGCACATCGCGCTGGGGATTGTCGCGAAAGGCATGATGGGCAATGGAGAAGTCGGTGAATCGGGAGTCAAACATACAGAATCCATCGTGGTGCTTGGTGGTGAAAATCATATATTTCATCCCTGCACGCTGCATGACTTCAGCCCACTGAGAAGGGTTGAACTGGGTGGGGCTGAACTGATCGGCAAGTCCCCAATACCAATCCTTGTATTGCTGATAGGTCATGGTGGTGTCGCGTCGAACCCACTCCTCATCGCAGATAGACCAACTCTCCACGATACCTGGCACGGAATAGATGCCCCAATGAAGAAGGACACCAAACTTGAGGTCTTGCCACGAATGGAGCTTGTTGAGAACCTGCGGGTCGGTTGGCCATTCGTAGGAGGTGGATTGTGTGTGGAGATTGTTCTCTTGGGCAGAGAGTATGAGACAGAAGAAAAGGAGTAGGAAAGTAAGATGTTTTTTCATGATATAGTGAAGACGAAAACGATAACGAAAACGAAAGCAGCCATCCGGATGGAAAGCCTTCGTTTTCGTCTTCATTAAAATAATTAAATACTCTGTTCGATGTTCCAAACGAAGGCGCGGAGGCCGAGCATTTGGTTGTCTTTATCGATTTTTTGGAGACGCTTCATGAGAACAGGCACCACATCATCTTCTACCATTGTGATGATGGCGCTGTTCATGGTAGGCCATGCGTGGCTTCCCAAATGTGGGTCTCCAGTCTTTGAGCCGCATCCTTGTGCTTGTTCAAGGAGAGTATAGCCGCGCACGTTGCTTCGACTGAGCACTGCCAGCACATTCTCGTGCTGAGCTTGGTCGTATGCTATGAATACTGATTTCATATCTAATGAAAATTAAAAATTAAAAAGTAAAAATGAAAGCCTCAAACTTCAGAGAGTGAAAAGTGAAGAGTGAAAAGTGAAAAGAGAAGAGTGAAAAGTGAAGAGTGAAAAGTGAAAAATGTAAAACTAAAATTCATTCTTCATTTTTCATTCTTCATTCTTCATTTAATTATTTTTCACTTATCACTTATCACTTTTTTATTCTTCAGCAACGAATTTGAGTTCTTCCTGAGCATGTTCTTTCCAGTATTCGTTCAGTTCGCGCTGTTTCTTCATCTTCTTGCGTTGGTTCTTGATACCATTGCCACCGAAGATGCAATACATGGATGGAACATAGACGAGGGTGAGAATAGTGGAAACAGTCAAACCACCGATGACGGCAACGCCGAGTGGACGCCACATTTCTGCACCTACACCGTGACTCACTGCCATTGGCACCATACCGAGGATGGTGGTGAGCGAAGTCATGAGGATAGGGCGAAGACGGCTCTTGGCTGCTGCCACAGCTGCACGGATGAGTCCGTAGCCGCGTTCACGGAGCAGACGCATCATGTCGATGAGCACAATACCATTCTTCACAACGATACCGATGAGCATCACACCACCGAGCATCGACATGATGTTGAGGTTGGTGCCTGTGACGGTCAGTGCCAGGATGATACCCGAGAAGGCGAATGGCACGGAAATCATGATGATGAATGGATAGGTGAGGCTCTCGAACTGAGCTGCCATCACGATGAAGACGAGGAGGATGATGAGAATGGCAAGAGTACCGAGGTCGCGGTTGGAATCCTGTTGGTCTTCGTAAGAACCTGCCACCTGCACGGTCACGCCGTTTGGCAATTCCATCTTGTCGATAATCTGATTACCGAGATCCACACCGTCCGACAGAGCATATCCGTCTTTGAGCACGGCACGCACCGTGACGATACGCTGACGGTCCTTGCGCTCGATGGTTGGCGCGATGTCCGATTCCGTGATGGTGGCAATGTCGCGCACCTTCACATTACCCTTTGGCGTAGGAATCAGCATGTTGTAGATGTCGTCGATGGAGACACGTGCACTTGGCTCATAGCGAACGAGGATGTCGTATTCTTCTCCGTCCTCGCGATAATAGCTCATCAGGGCACCAGTGATGAGGCTGCGGACAGACGATGCAGCCGTACTGACGCCAATGCCCAGATCTGCCAATTTCTCACGTTGGAAATTCACGACAAGTTCTGGCGAGAAGTCGGAACGGGAAATGCTGGTTTGTCCCACCATTTCGTTTTCCTTGAACTTAGCCACCATCTGGTCGGCAACAGCCTTGGTGTCGTCCAAGTCGTAGCCGTAGATTTCGAAGGTGGCTGTTGACTGTCCACCCATGGCAGCAGCCTGACTACCACCGAGGTTGACTTGGTATTTTGCCAGTTCTGGCAACGACTTACAGTCTTCACGCATCTCGTCACAGATGGAAACGAGACCCTGTTCACGTTCGTTGGATGGCACAAACTGGATGTTGAAGCTTGCAATGTTCGAACCGTTGTTCTGCAGGGAAGCGAAGGTGTTGTTGTCGCCTGCCTGACCCACGGTGAAGTTGCATGCCTTGAGGTTGTTGCCATAGCGTTGCATCCACTTGTTGGCAAGTTGCTGAGCAATCTCCTTGGTCTTCTCCTTGCGCGTACCGATAGGCATTTCGAGGGTGACACCCACACGTCCTGAGTCGTTGGCAGGGAAATACTCGCTCTTGATACCCACCACCTTCATGATGACGATGGAGAGGACGAAGAAACCTAAGGAACCAAGGATGACTGCGGAACGATGGCGAACAGCCCAGTTGATTTTCTGCTCATACCATAAGTCGAGCTTGTCGAGCCAACGCTGCACAGGACCATATATTTTCTTGAACGCCTGGCTTTGCTTCTTCTGCAAGCGCAGCATCTGCGAGCAGAGCATTGGCGTGAAGGAGAGGGCGGACACTGTGGACACCGTCATGATGATACACATCATCCATCCGAGCTGCTTGAAGAGTACACCCGACATACCGCTCACCATCGTCAGAGGGAAGAATACGGCAATCATCGTGAGCGTGGAGGCAATAACGGATACAGCCACCTCGTTCGTTCCGTGGATGGCAGCCTGCTTAGGCGACGACCCTCGCTCGATGTGCGTGGTGACGTTTTCGAGCACCACAATGGCATCATCCACAACGTTACCAATGGCGATGGTCAGACACGACAGGGAAATCATGTTGAGCGAACCGCCTGTGGCATACAGATAGATGAATGAGGCGATGAGCGACATTGGGATGGTGATGGAGATGATGAGCGTAGCACGCCAGCGTCCCAAGAAGACGAACACGACGAGCACCACGAAAATCAAGGCGTAGGCGATTGTTTCGGTGAGCGTGTCGATCGTGTTGAGAATGTTCTCCGAAGTGTTGATCATCACTTGCAGGTTCACGTCCGAAGGCAGGTTCTTCTGCAGGGTTGGGAGCATGTCGATGACCTTGTTGGAGATAGCCACGGAGTTGGCACCACTCTGCTTCTGGATGATGACGATGGCACCTTGCTTACCATTCGTGTAAGCCTCTTGCGCACGCTCCTGCACGTTGTCCACGATGCGAGCCACGTCGCGCAGATAGACCGCAGCACCGTTGTAGCTGCCCACCACCACGTTATACATTTCTCTTGGGTCGTTGAATTCGCCTTCCGTACGCACCGTGTAGGTCAGCGAACCAATATCTATCGAACCACCCGTCGTGTTCAGGTTCTCAGCGGCAATGGCTTGAGCCACCTGAGCAGCGCTCAGCTTGTACGCCTCCATCTTCTCAGGGTTCATATAGACATTGATTTCGCGCTCAGGAGCTCCGGCAATCGACACGGTACCCACTCCGTCGATACGTGCCAGCGGGTTGGCAACGTTATCGTCCAGAATCTTGTAGAGAGCCTGCTGGCTTTCCTCTGCCTGCACCGAGAGCAGCACGATAGGAATCATGTCCGAGGAGAACTTGAAGAGGATAGGCGTGTTGGCATTGGCAGGCAGGGAGTTGCTTACCATGTCGAGTTTGTCGCGCACGTTGTTCGTGAGGTCGTCGATGTCGTAGCCAAATTCAAATTCCATGGTGACAACGCTCACGTTCTCTCTCGAGTTCGACGTGATATGCTTGAGGTGCTCCACCGAGTTAAGCGTATTCTCAAGCGGACGCGTCACGTTGTTTTCTATATCTTCTGCCGACGCACCGTTGTAGTATGTGAAGATGAGAATGGTGTTCGTCTCCACATCTGGATAGAGGTCGATAGGCAGTTTCAACAGCGAGAACAAGCCAAAGATGATGATTGCCAAGAAGCAGAGGCTTGTCATAATCGGTCTTTTGACCGCGCCTTCGTATAAACTCATTATGATTCGTTTTTAAAAAGGATGAGGCGGAAAGTAGTTTTCGCTTTCCTCAATTTCATTTAATTATCTCAACTTCACGTCCGTTGGCAAGACGAGCCTGACCAGCAGTCACCACCTGGTCGCCGTCCTCCACGCCGCTCAGGATTTCGTACTGGTCGCCGATGTGTTGGCCAAGTTCCACCTTGTTGTAGCTCACCTTGCCGTCCTTATATACATACACATAGCGGTCGCCAGCACCAATCTGCTTCACCACAGCCACGTCGGGCACGATGACGTGCTGCTTGTCGCCGAAGTTCACAGTAGCGTGGGCATACATGCCTGGGCGTACCTTCTGCGAGGAGTTGCCGATGGTCACCTCCACAGGGAAGGTGTGAGTCGTCACGTCGATGCTTGGATACACCGTCGTCACCTTTCCATAGAAGTTCTCGCCAGGATAGGCATCCAGCTTGATGTCCACAGGCATTCCTCTTCTCATCTGCTTGTAGTAAGTCTCAGAAATGTTCACGAGCACCTTCACAGGGTTGGTCTGTTCGATGGTGAGGATAGGCTGAGCAGCATACATGTCACCATTGTCGTAGTTGCGGACAGTCACCACGCCCGAGACAGGAGCCGTGAGTTGCGTGTTCTGCACGAGCTGACGATACTGCGTCTCATACACGTTCAGTTGCATACGAGCATTGTCGAGCGCCAGTTTCGCATTGTCGTATTCAGCCTGGGAAGCGCCACCCACTTGGAACAAGGCGCTTGTGCGGTTGAACTCCGTCTTCACGTTTTCCAACTGGAGTTTCATGTTATCCACCTGCAGTTTGTTCTGGCGCAAGTTCGAAGCATCGAGCTGAACGAGCACCTGTCCCTTGCGAACCACGTCGCCCACATCCACTAAGATTCTTTCGATGCGGAGCGGAGCGTTAGGCGAGATGTTGTTCTTCACGTCGCTCTCCACCGTGGCGGAGTAAGTTTCTGTTTGAGGAATCGACTGAAGCTTTGCCGTTTCCACTTTCACCTGTGGTTTTTCATTGCCCTTCGCAGCATCCTTCTTGTCACCGCCGCACGAGCTAACCATCAATGCTGCAGCCAAGAGGAGTGCAGCCGAAATGTTCTTCTTCATATCTTAATCTTTATTTTTTCTTCCTTGTTATC
>Ga0247609_10004296_pt1 | contig 14226 bp, 15 predicted proteins | sample 172DNAGHGlowgp2_FD_193487 | JGI IMG/M metagenome (GOLD analysis project Ga0247609, IMG submission 193487) | Sheep rumen microbial communities from Palmerston North, Manawatu-Wanganui, New Zealand - 1728 DNA GHGlow gp2 | ecosystem: Host-associated > Mammals > Digestive system > Stomach > Rumen ...
TTCTCCCAAAAATTTTCCTCTCTCAATACATGGTATGCCTAATTCTTTAGCTTTTATTAACTCTGGATTATCATTTTTTATAGCTGCAGTAAAAACAACTAGTTCAATGTCACTTTTTATATTATCAGCATTATGCCCAATATATACCTCTATACCCTGTTTCTTTAACCAATCAGTTTGAGGGGATTCATTCCTATCTGACCCTAATATAGTGAAATCCCATCTTTTTAAAATGACGGCAATTCCACTCATACTAATACCACCGATACCAATAAAATAAATTTTATTATATTTAGTTAAATCTATCATAATTATTTTCCTTTCAACTCATTGACTAAGTCTTTAAATTCATTTCCTCTTTCTTCAAAAGATTTATATTGATCCCAAGATGCACAAGCAGGACTTAATAACACAACATCTCCATAATTACTTTTTTCATAACAAGATATAGTTGCTTCTCTTAGATTCTCAAATACTCCGCAAGGTATACCTTTTTCATTGCAATATTCTTTTATTCTTGCTTTTGTTTCTCCATAACAAGCAATATAAGTAACATTTTTAATCTCTTCATCTAAATCATAGAAAGAATGCTTTCTATCCAATCCTCCAAGAATTAATAATGTTGGTTTATTAAAAGATTTAAGAGCAGTTTTAGTTGCTTCGCAATTAGTTGATTTACTATCATTGTAATAATCAACTCCATCAATTGTATTGACATATTCTATTCTATGTTCTACTCCGTTAAATTCTCTTAAAACATCTTTAATACTTTCATCAGAAACCCCATATACTTTAACAGCACAAATAGCAGCCATTATATTTTCATAATTGTGCATACCTTGTAATTTTATATCATCACAATTAATAATTTTTTTACCGTCATAATATAATGCGTCATCTTCAATAAATGCTTTTTTCTTATCTTTTAGAGAAAAATAATACTTTGTACACTTTATATCCCTAGTTATACTCATAGCTTCATTATTATCAAAATTAATAATGCCAATATCTTTACTAGTCATATTATTGAATATTCTCTTTTTCATATCTTTATATCTTTCAAATGAATCATGGAAATCAATATGTACTTGGAAAATATTAGTTAAAACGCTAACATTCGCCTTAAATTCATACATATCACATAGTTGATGATCACTAATTTCTAATACTAAAAAGTCATCTTTTTTAACATCTTTAACAAAACTACATAAAGGTATACCTATATTTCCTCCTAAAAAAGATTTCCTTCCATCTTTTTCAAAGAATTTATGAATTAAAGTAACAGTTGTTGTTTTTCCATTACTACCTGTGACGCCTATAATATTTACATTTTTATCTAAATATTTATATCCTAGTTCTAATTCGTTTATTACCTTAATTCCTAGTTCTTTCGCTTTTAAAACTGTTTTATGATTATATTTTATACCAGGATTCTTAATTAATAAATCGTAGCTTCTATCTAAATAATCTACAGGATCATCACATATTACTATCTTTACACCTAATCTTTTTAAAGTCTCAACCTGATTATTATCTTGTTCTTTCATGTCGGTAATAAACACCGTGTTGTCTTCTACTAACAATCTAGCTGCTTCATAGCCACTTCTAGCCATACCCAATATAAAAATCTTTTTATTTTTCATGTAATCACCTATGTAAATTATATCATACCTGAAATAACTAATTATCTACAATTCATGATATTTACATTATCTATAATTGTTTCTTTATTATAATAAATTTGATATAATAAAGCATAGAAATCTTAGGAAAGGAGTCTTAATATGAAAGTTATTTTACTACAAGATGTAAAAAAACAAGGAAAAAAAGACCAAATTATAGATGTAAGTGATGGATATGCTAACAATTACTTAATAAAAAATGGATTAGCTATTGCAGCAACTGAACAATCTAAAAAGAGATTGGCTCGTGAATTAGACATAAGAAAGCAAGAAGAAGAAGCTAATATCAAAAAATGTCAAGAACTTGCAGAAGTGTTAAAAACCAAAGAAGTAATAATAAAAGTTAAGACTGGAGAACAAGATAAAGTATTCGGAAATGTATCTTCAAAGCAAATATGTGAAGAATTAAAAAAGATGGGTATAGATGTAGACAAAAAGAAAATACTATTAGATTATCCATTAGATACATTAGGAACCCATATGGTAACTATAGAATTACATAAAAAAGTTAAAGGGGAAATAAAAGTAACCCTAAAGAAATGAAGTGAGAAGAATGCCAGCTAGAAAAATGCCCCAAAACATCGAAGCAGAAATGAGTGTTCTAGGAGTAGCATTTTTAGATAAAAACGCCTTAACAAAAATTTGTGAAGAATTATATCCTGATATGTTTTATAGCGATGCAAATAGAAAAATGTTTGAGGCTATGAAAAGTCTATATGAACAAAAAATACCACTTGATTCAACAACTCTTATTGATGAATTGGATAAAAAGAAAAGCCTAAACTCAATAGGAGGAATAGAGTATATAAGTGATGTAATAGATTCAGTAGCAACAGCTGCTAATCTAGAATACTATATAAAAATAGTAAAAGAAAAAGCGATAATAAGAAATTTAATTAACACAGCAACAGAAATTGTAACAGATGCATACGAAGAAGATGAAGATGTTACAGAAATATTAGATAGCGCTGAAAAGAAAATATTAAATATCGTTAGAGAAAGACAAAATAGCGATTTTATTCATATAAGAGACGCAATAGCTAGAGCTCAAGAAAACTTAGAAAAACTATCGAAAAACAACTCTGATTTAACAGGGATTCCAACCGGATTTTATGATTTAGATAATGCAACAGCAGGCTTACATGAAGGTGAAATGATAATAATTGCTGCTCGTCCAGGTATGGGAAAAACTGCCTTTGCTCTAAATATAGCAACCTATGCAGCTCAGAGTACTAAAAAAGCAATAGCGATTTTTAACTTAGAAATGCCAGCAGAACAACTAGTTAATAGAATGCGTTCTGCTGTTGGTCAAGTTGATTCATACAAAATACAAACAGGTAAACTAAACCATGAAGATTGGAAAAGAATAAATGAAGCAAATAGTCAACTAGCAGAAACAAATATTCAAATAGTTGATGATGCATCAATTACAGCAGCTGAGATAAGAGCAAAATGTCGAAGTCTTGCTAACTCTGAAGAAGGCCTTGGCTTAGTAATTATCGATTATCTACAGTTAATAACTAGTGGCGGAAGAAGGCCCGAATCTCGTCAACAAGAAGTATCTGATATTTCTCGTTCTTTAAAAACAATGGCTATGGAATTAAAAGTCCCAGTAATCGCACTTGCTCAGTTGTCTCGTAGTGCTGAAAAAAGAGAAAATAATCAACCTATGCTAGCTGATTTACGTGAATCAGGATCAATAGAGCAAGATGCTGACTTAGTTATGTTTATAAATCGAAATGATTACTACAAAGCTAAGGAACAATTAGATAAAGAAAAAAATGTTGTAGCAGATATCATAATAGCTAAGCATCGTAAAGGATCTACCGGAAAGTTCCAGCTATTATTTGAATTAAATATGAGTAATTTTAGAAATTATCTTGCTTCAAACGAGGAGAGTGATTATGAATAAAGATAATAAAAAAAGTATAATAATTTGTTCAATAATAACAATTATATTATCCACAATATTACTTTATGAATTTTTTAATCTTAGAAAATATGATTCACCATCAATTAAGTATAGAGTATATTTAGATGGTGAAAAAATAGGATTAATACAATCAAAAACAGACTTGTACTCAATGATAAATAAAGAACAAACAGCAATTAAAAATAAATATAAAGTATCTAGCGTATACCCGCCTAAAGGGTTCGAAATAATTAAGGTTAATACCTATAACAAAGAAAATGATGAGATTTCTAAAGTATATGAGAAAATAAAATCATCTAAAGAATTTACCATAAAAGGATATAACGTAATTATAAAAAGTAATGACACAAAAAAAGCTCCAATATATATTAATGTATTGGATAAAGAAATATTTAAAGAAGCATTAGAAAGATATGTTAGAACCTTTATCGGAGAAGAAAGATATAAACAATACCTAGATGAAAGTCAACCAGAGATTATAGATACTGGTTATATTATAGAAAATATGTATTTTCAAGAGAAAATAACCATAAAAGAAGCTTATATAAGTGTTGATGAAAAAATATTTACAGATTCCGAAGAGTTAACAAAATATCTACTTTTTGGCGATAATAACGAAAGAAAAGATTATATTGCTGTTCAAGGAGATACTGTAGAATCAGTAGCTTATGCTAACAAACTTAGTGCAAGTGAATTGATTATTGCTAATGATGATATAAAAAGTACAGAAGCATTATTAGCTATTGGTCAAAAAATAAATGTAGCATTAATCGCTCCTAAAGTAACGCTAATATATGAAGAATTAGTTACACAAGATTCGGAACAACAATATCAAACAGTTATACAAGAGGATAACACACAATATACTTCTTATAAAGCGGTTAAACAAAAAGGAGAAAACGGAATCAATAGAATTACATCTCGTGTTCAATTTATTAATGGAGCTCAAAACGAAGGAGTAACCTTCGTTGGCGACCCAATAGTAATCAAACCAGTAGTAAACGAGATAGTAGTAAAAGGAACAAAGAAGTATTATAATCCACAGCCTAGTGAAGGTGGAGATGTCGTAGATATTAGAGGAATGCAAGTAGACAATGGATCTACGTGGGGCTGGCCAACTAATACACCTTATGTTATAACATCACCATATGGTTATCGTTGGGGAACTTTACATGATGGAATAGATATATCTGGTACTGGATATGGTTCTCCTATATATGCATCACTCGATGGAGTAGTAGTACAAGCTCAGTGGGGCGGAATGGTTGGTAATTCAGCAGGTATAAATGTTGTATTAAGACATGATAATGGATACTATACAGTTTATGCCCATCTATCAAAATTCTATGTATCAAAAGACCAACATGTATCAAGAGGGGAAAGAATAGGAGCTATGGGTCATACCGGAAATGCATTCGGTACCCATCTACACTTTGGAGTATTTACAGGGCCACCTTACAATGGCGGCAGATCGTTTAATCCATTAAGGTTATGGCAATAATGAAAACTTGCGTTTTAGCTAGTGGCTCAGAAGGCAATGTTACTTATGTAGAAACAGGAAAACACAAAATATTATTAGATTTAGGAACAACAGTTAAGTACATAAAAGACAAACTTTCTGAGCTTTCTATTTCCCTAAATGATATAGATTATGTATTCATTACTCACGTTCATAACGATCATGTAAAAGCTTTAAAAAATTTTATAAAGAAATATACCCCATACATTTGCGTAAGTCCAATGATGTTTTCTGAATTGCCAGAATTACAAGATTATCCTAAAATTATTCTTTTTGGCAAAGAATTTGAAATAGAAGACGCTAAAATAGAAATAATTAAGACATCTCATGATGCTTCAGATTCTCGGGGGTTTATCATATCATCAGGCGAGTCTTCAGTTGTTTATTTAACAGATACTGGCTATATTAATCAAAAATACTTTGATACTCTAAAAAATAGAAAAGTCTATTTGTTTGAGAGCAATCACGATATAGAAATGTTAATTCATGGCCCTTATCCTAAGTTCTTAAAAGATAGAGTTCTAGGACCATATGGACATTTATCAAATAAAGATGCCTCAGTCTATTTGGCTAAGTTAATAGGAAAAGATACTAAGAAAATAATCTTAATGCATTTAAGCCAAAAGAATAATACAGAAGAAAAAGCCTTGGAAACTATAAAGGAAGTATTTAGTGAATATGAAATTAATTTTGACTTAAAAGAAATATCTTGCGCGCGTCAAAAAGAGAAGAGTGAGCTGATAGAAGTATGATTAAAATAATATGTTTAGGTAAAATAAAAGAAAAATACCTAAACGATTTAATATCTGACTATAAAGATAGAATTAGTAAATATCATAAAATAGAAATGATTGAACTAAAAGATACTAATAATCTCGAAGAAGAAGGTGTTAATATCTTAAAACATATTAACAATCAAGATTATGTAATATCTCTAGATATAGATGGAAAAGAATTTGATTCGGTATCTTTTTCTAAAGTCTTAGATAATGCCTTCATGACACATGGAACTGTTACTTTTATAATTGGAAGTAGTAATGGCTTACATGAAAATGTTAAAAACAAGTCGGACTTAAGATTATCTTTTTCGAAGTTAACATTTCCTCATGGATTATTTAGAGGCATCTTATTAGAACAAATATATCGTTCTTTTAAAATACTAAATAATGAAACTTATCATAAATAAAAACGGAATAATAACTGAAGATAGATTTTTCTATCTTTTTTTGTAGTATAATATTGTTAATAACTAATTAATTATTAACAGGTGATTTTTATGATAGGAAATGATTGGGATCAAAAACTAAAATTAATATGGGAAAGCGAAGGATTTAAAAGATTTATGGACATGATAAATAAGGAATATAATACTAAAACTATATATCCTCCCAAAAACTATATTTTTAATGCTTTAAAACTAACTCCATATAGTAATACAAAAGTAGTAATTGTAGGGCAAGATCCATATCATGGTGAAGGCGAAGCTCATGGTTTATCCTTCTCTGTTCAAGAAGGAATAAAACTTCCTCCATCTTTAAAAAACATTTATAAAGAATTGTATGATGATTTAGGTATACTACCTAGTACTACCGGTGATTTAACTAAATGGGGAAAAGAAGGCGTATTACTTCTTAATGCAGTATTAACAGTTGAAAAAGATAAGCCAGCATCTCATCGTAATCTTGGTTGGGAAAGGCTAACTGACTATATTATAAAAATACTTAATCAAAAAGAAGAACCAGTAGTATTTATACTATGGGGAAATTTTGCTAAAGAAAAAGCAAAACTAATAACTAATCCTAATCACTATATTATTACATCTCCTCATCCTTCACCATTTTCAGCTAGATATGGATTCTTTGGAAGCAAACCATTTTCTAAAACTAATAATTTCCTAAAAGAGCATAATATTAAAGAAGTTGATTGGAATTTATCAAAATAATTTGACAACTACCATATTTTTATGATATATATTAAAGCACACCAAGTTTTGTTCTTTGAAAATTAGATAGTGAACCATATGAAAGGCCGAGGATAGCAACTCGGTATGGAAGGCATGCTCGTTCTTCTTACTTGAAGGAGAGGTTCTTCAAGGGCTGGAGTGTAGAATACTAGTAATAGTATTCTTGAGACTTACTAAGTAAGGAAAGAGATCCTGTGGTTCGATATAAAGGTGTATAAGGTACAGACCTAATCGCAGTAACAATAAACTTCCTGAAAGATAACAGGAGAATAATCTGGAGTTGATTAGTTTGGCAACTAAACAACAAAAGAAATGCCAAATAAGCTGTTTCGTGGTTGAATCCTAGTGATAGGATATAAGATTAGAATCTGGTTAAAGTAGCACAAATCCACGACGATAGGAGGTTCAACTCCTCCTATATCGTATAAGGGTATAGTAAAATGATTAAACCTAAGCGTGTGAAATTTGAGAGTGCAAGTCTCTTGTAGTAACTAAAGGCAAATAAAGATAAGAGGTCGCTCCTCTTTGAGGGTATTTGCTGGCTAGTGACCGAAAACAAAAAATACATTTTTATTTCGAATTAATGTGAGAAACATCTTTATCTAATTTTCAAAGAACAAAACAAAAACTCTTCATTCGAAGAGTTTTTTTATAACTTAAAATCATCAAATATTTCATCTTGCATATTTTTTCCATCAAAGAAAGGCTTTATCTTTAATCCGTGCATTCGCGCAACAATATTTGATGGAAATTTTCTTATCAAATCATTTAATTCACTTGTATATTTGTTGTAATAAGATTTAGCAGCTTGTAGCTTTTCATCTTCCTTTTTTGTATCAGATAATATTTTTTTAAACTCTTTGTTATCATCCAAAGAAGAATAATCTGATTTTAATTGATTTAAAATATTAGTATATTCCTTTAACTTTCTGTCTAAATCAAAATTGCTTATATTTTCTTTTTTTATTTTTTCTATATCTCTAAAAAAACCTTTTTCCTCTTTGAGCTCTTTCTTAGAAAAAGTATCGGCATTCAATAATATATCATACTTATTTCTTAGAGCTTCGTCAATTAAACACTCTGCTTGATCTATTTTAGTTTTACTATGCTGTAGAATATTATATTGATATATATATAATATTGCTAAAGCCCCTAATATAATAACAATAAATAGTATTGCGTACAGTATTTCCATCTAATCACCCAATTCTAGTATAATTATAGCACACTTATAGTTTTACAAAAAAACTAATTTATATTAAAATGTAAATATGGTGATTAGATGAAAATAGAAATAGTAAAAGTTGGCGAATTAGAAACTAATTGTTATCTCTTAGATATAGATGGAGAAGTAGTAATAATTGATCCGGGAGATGATTTTTACAAGATAAAAAAAGCTATAGATAATAGAAAAGTAGTAGGATTATTAATTACTCATTTCCATTTTGATCATATCGGAGCTTTAGAAGAAATTTTAGGATATTATAATTTAGAAATAAATAAAGTTAATAATCCAAAATTTGTTTATAAAACTATAGATACTCCAGGTCATACAATGGACTCTATAACTTTTTATTTTGAAAAAGAAGGAACAATGTTTGATGGAGACTTTATTTTTAATAGATCAATTGGTAGAACCGATCTTGGTGGTAGTGATAAACTAATGCAAGAAAGTTTAGAAAAAATATCTAAGTATCCTGATGATATTATTTTATACCCCGGTCATGGACCAAAAACTATTCTAGGTGAAGAAAAAAAATATTTTAAATATTATTATTGAAAGGTTGAAAAAAATGATAAAAACAATTAAGGAAATAAAAGCTAAAGAATTTATACCTCGCTTTTTAATAAGCACCATTAGCATCTTTATTATGGCGCTGAATTATAATTTGTTCTTTTTAAGGAACGGAATCGTATCAGGAGGAGTAAGTGGTATCGCCACTATTATTAACGGAGTAATAGGGATAGAACCAGGATACATAATCTTAGTATTTAATATAATAATGATATTTGCTAGCTACTTTTTACTAGGTCCTAAAACGACAGGTCGTACAATACTTGGTTCATTAATGTATCCGTTATTTGTTGCTTTAACTGGTCCGTTAGCAGTAAAATTACATGCGTATACAACGTTTAGTGAATTAATAATAGTTGTTCTTGTTAGTGGTTTTATTTATGGCTTCTTTAATGGAATAATATACAAAATGGATTATTCTACAGGTGGAATGGATACATTAATTCAAGTAATAAATAAATACTTCAAAATATCAACTGGAGCAGCGTCTTTAATTGTAAATATAATAATTATTATTTCAAGTATCTTCATGTTTGGCTTAGAAAAAGCAATATATGGTATTATAATAATAATTATGAATACAACCTTAATCAATAAAATACAACTAGGTATTTCTAATACAAAAATGTTCTTTATAACAACACATAAAACATCTGAAATAATAAAGTTCTTGGAAAAAACAAATTCGGGATATACATTTATGAAAACAGAAGGAGGACACTCAAGTAATACAAATGATATGATTATGTGTGTTGTTCCAACAACCTCATATTATATGTTTAGAAAAACAATAATGAACATTGATCCAAGTGCTTTTATAGTTATTAATGACTGTTATGAAGTATATGGTGGACAACTAAAAGAAAGATTCCCATTTATTTAATGGGATTTTTTTGATATAATATAAGATACTAAGGTGGTGTAAAATGAAATTCATTGAAATAAAGCATTGTTACAAACTTTACAAAGATGGTAATGCAGCTATTTCCGACTTGTCTTTATTTGTTGATAAAGGTGAGTTTGTATTTATTACCGGTGAAACAGCTTGCGGTAAATCAACTTTAGTAAAGATGTTATATAGAGAAGAAAAGCCTTCAAAAGGAACGGTAATAGTTGGTGGCATTAATGTTGCCAAAGTTCCTAATAGCAAAGTTTATAAACTAAGAAGAAAACTAGGTATAGTATTCCAAGATTTTAAACTATTACCTAAATTAACCGTTTATGAAAATGTTGCATATCCATTAGCAATGGCTGGAGTGTCAAACTCTACAATAAGGAAAAAAGTTAGATCAGCTCTTGAAAGAGTTGGACTAAAAGGAAAAGAAAAAAGTTTCCCTAAGAAATTATCCGGTGGAGAACAACAAAGAGTGTGTATTGCTAGAGCAATAGTTAACGAACCTAAATTGTTAATATGTGATGAACCAACTGGAAATTTAGATCCTAAGACATCTAAAGAAATTGTAAAGGTTATAAATAAAATAAATAAAGAGATGAAAACAACAGTAGTTATGGTTACTCACGATAAAGAAATTGTTAATTCTATGCGTAAAAGAGTTATAACACTTTCTAATGGTGTGATAGTAGATGATACACAGAAAGGAAGTTATGTAGCCGATGAAATTGATTAGAATATTTTTTAGAAACTTAGCAAATGCATTTAAAAGTATTTTTCGTAACATATCACTAAGTTCAGCTTCGTTACTATGTACTACTATTACTTTATTTATAGTAGCAGTAGGCGTAATAGTAACAGAAAACATTAATGATTTTACTAGAAACCTAACTAAGTCACTATCTATAGTTGCTTTCGTTGACTCTGGATCAAGCAATGAAGAAATTGAAAGAATAAAAAATGAAATATCTTCAATAGAAAATGTAAAAACTGATGAAATCATATATAAAGATAGAAAAACAGTAAAAGAGGAAACTCTAGAAAAAGCTGAAAAAGGCTCAACAATTTATACAATAGTAAGTACTTGGGAAGATGATAACAACCCATTACAACCAGAATTTATTATTTATGTTAAAGACGCAAAAAAACTAGAAAAGACAGCTGATGACATATCAAATATAGACAAAGTAAAAAGTGTTAAATATGCTAAAGAAGTAAATAAACAAATGACTCCTGTAATAGATATAATACAAAAAATATCTATAATAATAATAATAGGTTTAATAGTAGTAACAGTATTTTTAATAGGAAATACAATCAAATTAACAATCTATGCAAGGAGTGAAGAAATAGAAATAATGAGATTGGTTGGAATTAGTAATACTGTAATTCGTTTGCCTTTTGTTATAGAAGGAACAATACTAGGTTTACTAGGATCTATTATTCCAATAGCTGTAACTATATGGGGCTATACAATTTGCTACGATAAATTAGGTGGAATATTATTTTCTCCTATTATAAAAATGATAGAACCTATGCCATTTACCCTATATACATCTCTAATCCTATTAGCAATTGGTGGTGTAGTCGGAATGGCAGGCAGTTACATGGCTGTTAGGAGGTATTTAAAAGTTTAATGAGAAATAAAAAACTTAGAATATTCTTAATTATTTGGTTAATGGCTTTTACAATATTACCAATTAATATTACTAGAGCAGCCAATAAAACTTTAGGAGATTATAAAAAAGAAGTGGCTGAACTAGAAGCTAAAGCTAACAGAAACAAAAGACTATCTCAAGAAGCACAAAATAATATTAATATCAAAAGACAAGCAATAGTATCAGCCAATAATACAATAGAATTAAATGAAAGAAAAGTTGAAGAATCAAAAATAAAAGTTACTGAAAGTGAAGAAGGAATAAAAGTAAAAACAGAAGAATTAAAAGACACTATCAATAATTTTCAATATGCTGGGACCTCTTCGGAATCAGTATACTTAGACTTTATATTTGATTCTGAATCAATTTCTGATATGATAGAACGTGAAGCAATTATTGAAAGAATAGCGTCCTACACAGATGAGCAATTAAAAGGATTAGAAAAACTAATAAACGATAATAAACAGCTTCAAGTTCAATTAGCAGAAGATAATGTAAATCTAGAAAATTCAATAGAAGCAAACGAAAAAGAGGTTGATAAGTTAGAAGCTTATGTAGCTTCTCTAGCATCAATTGGTATGGATTATGATGAAGAGTTAAAAGCTTTGAAAAATCAAGTTACATTATATGAAAAAGCGGGATGTAAAAATGATGATTCAATAGACGATTGTTACTTTAATAGAGGTGGATATTCTTCATCATTCTCTAGACCTCTTAATTCTGGTAAAGTTACTCAAGCTTGGGGACATAATGGTCACGCTGGAATGGATTTGGGTGGTAATGTTCCAGGTACTCCTGTTTATGCCCCAGCAAATGGAACAGTAGCGCATACAGCTTATCATCAAAGTTGTGGTGGAAATATAGTTTATATTCATCATCAAGTAGGAGGTAAAGCATATACATCAGAATTTGGTCATTTAAGAAGCTATACAGTTTCTCCAGGCCAAAAAGTTACTAAAGGCCAAGTTATTGGTTATGTTGGAGGCGACTCTTCTACATGGTATTATGATAAATGTACATCAGGTACTCATTTACACTATTCAATAGCATATGGTTATTACTTAGGTGCGGGTGTTAATGGATATAAAAGTTGGTCAACGTTTAGAAGTAATACTAGAGCCACTTCTGATTCCTCTATAACGGGAATAAAAAATACTTATGGAACCAGATGGTCTTCAAGATAAAAAGGAACATTGTTCCTTTTTTCATTTACTAAAATGTGATATTATTATTAAAGCGAAAGAGACAATAATAAATAGTATATAGATGACTGGGGTGAATAAAATGAGTTTTACTACTAATATGAAAGAAGAAATAACTAGAAAAGATATTAACCAAATAGAATCTTTAAACGAATTATCTTCTTTTGTTAGATTTGCCGGTCAAATAAAAAAAGATAAAATAACACTTACAATGGAAAATGCTGCTGTTGCAAGAAGAATATATAAAGATATAAAAAACAACTTTGGTATATATATAAAAATTATAATAAGAATCCAAAAAAGATTCAGAGTTAAACAAATATATATACTTGAATTTAGTGAAAAAATAGAAACAATTTTAGAAGCTCTAAATATCAAACATAATGGGAAAGTAATTTTACCTAGTGAAGAATTACTAGATACCGATGAAGAAAAAATATCTTACTTAAGAGGAGCTTTCTTAGCAACAGGTAGCGTAAACGACCCAACTACAGGAGGGTATCACTTAGAATTTTCATCAAGCTTAAAAAAAGAATGTATTTATATATCTAATCTATTAAAAGATTTTAATATAATATCAAAAGTAATAAAAAGAAATAATAAATACATGACATATGTTAAAACAGCAGAAATGATAAGTGATATTATTAAAATGTTTGGAGCTACCAATTCTTTATTTTATTATGAAGATGTTAGAATATATAGAGATCATAAAAATATGGTTAACAGATTAAATAATTGTGAAATATCCAACCAAGAAAAAGTGTTAAAAACCGGATTAAAACAATTAGATGATATTAACTATTTAAAGAAATATGATTTGTTAGGTTTATTAGACGAAAGCACTAGAGAAGCCATAAGATATAGAGAATACTATCCAGAGAGTTCCTTAACAGAACTTGCGGATATCATTTCTAAAGAAACTGGTCATACCATTGGTAAATCTGGAGTGAACCATTACTTTATTAAAGTAAAAAAACTAGTAGAAAAGCATAAAAATAGTAATAAGAATTAACTTATTACTATTTTTTATTTTCCTAATACTCTTTCCTCAACAGCTTCTTCTGTACTATCAAGTTGTTCCAACTCTTCTTGCTTTTTCGTTTTCTGATTTTGCCACATCAGGTTTTAAACCTTCTTTTTCGATGATGTTATCATCATTTCCTCTATACACTTTTATTTCCAATAACTATTATAATTACCTTGTTCTTTATATACTCCATCCATTAGAACAACATATCTATATATACTATTATGAACTAAATCACTTCTTTTAACAGTAGTTGCTACAACGCCTTTAGTTGTATTTAAAGATTCGGCTATATAATAGTTATTTTCATCCCAACCAATTAATATTGCTGCATGACCATCTAAACCTATTAAATCACCAGCTTTAACTCTACCAGACGCCATCAATTCATCACTTAAATAAACGATTTCACCCAGATCCGTAACATCTTTATGATTTGGCTCGATACCGGCCCCAACATCTCCAACATCAAAACCACCGTTTAATAATGCCCAAGTAACAAATCCTGAACAATCTAATCCATTAGGATATAATTCGCCGGTAACATATACA
>Ga0247609_10004297_pt1 | contig 14225 bp, 8 predicted proteins | sample 172DNAGHGlowgp2_FD_193487 | JGI IMG/M metagenome (GOLD analysis project Ga0247609, IMG submission 193487) | Sheep rumen microbial communities from Palmerston North, Manawatu-Wanganui, New Zealand - 1728 DNA GHGlow gp2 | ecosystem: Host-associated > Mammals > Digestive system > Stomach > Rumen ...
GTTATTTTGCAAAATCAGTATTAGATGAGTTTAAAGAATTATGGAATAGTCCTTTTGCAAACGAATATAGTGATGATTTTTTAATTGCATATCGTGATTATTTAGTCAAAAATAGGGCTGCACAAAATCAAATTCGTGAAGCAAGAAAACATAACTTCTTTGCTTATAAGAATAACAAGAAAACAAATGACGAAGTTATAACTATAGGAAACCGTGTAGATTATGTAATTGAGAAAATGAAATTCTATGGCCATAATGGTAAAAAAACGAAGGTTCTTGGTTTCTGTGCTACTGTTGAACATGCAAATTATATGGCAGAAGAGTTTAATAAACGACTTGGAAAAGGTAAAGCAATTTCTTTAAATGGAACTAATGATGATTCAAAAAGACGACAATTCTTTATAGATAAACTTGAAGATGATAATGATGAATTAAGTTATATTTTTACAGTTAATATCTTTAATGAAGGTGTTGATATCCCTTCAGTTAATAAAATTCTTATGCTTCGTCCAACACAATCTGCAATCGTATTTATTCAGCAGTTAGGTCGAGGTTTAAGAAAGCTGGACTTCCTGCCATAAGAATTGATGAGTGGTGTATCTTAAACAAGCTTCTAAACAAAAATGATCATTCTGTTACAACAATAGAAATATTTGAAGAAATTCATAAATATGTAGATATAGAACATTCAAATAATTTAATTCATACATGTGAGATATTAAGTGGAAAACATTCAGATCCTGTTGATACATTAAAATATCAAAAAGGATTTTGTGTTTTTGAAAATGATAAAATATCTTTTAATAAGGACTTTATAGATGAATTAGAATAAAATCCAATGTCTTCTGACTTTAAATTATGGGTAAACGATATTATTCATTATGCCAAGGTTCGGTATACAGAAGAATTCGGATGAGATGATTATGGTTTCCCATTCTTAAAACTATATCATGGTTGCGCAAGGGATTCCTTCTGGCAGATGCGCACAGATTGGGCCGGCTAGGTGTAATCCATATAATAATTTAGAGTCGGTTCAAATAGGTAAGTCGTAGATTGCCACGTCGCTGCGCTCCTCGCAATGACGGGGGGCTACAACCTCTCCAGCAAATTGCAATAAAACTCCACTGTCTTCAAAAGCACGTCAACCTTGAGGCATTCGTTTATGCCGTGGATCATGGCGCGGTCTTCTTTGGACATGTACATGGCGCTGAAGCGGTAGACTTTGTCAGTGATGCGGCAGTAGTGGCGGGAGTCGCTGCAGGCCATCATTAAGTAGGGGCTTGTGATAACTTCGGGCCAGGTCTGAGTGATTACGTCCTTGAGCATTGTCCATTGGTCGCATTGGGTGCTGGAGGTTTTTGAAGGGTTCCCGTAGCTTACAACCTTTAATTCAACCTGGGCGTTTTTGCCGGCGGCTTTTTTTGCAATGCTTAGGATGCGGTTGCAGACTTTTTCCACGGTGTCGCTTCCAAGAAGGCGAAGGTTCATTCCAACTGTTGCTTTTGATGGCAGAACGTTGTAGCTCTGGCTTCCGCTGACTTTTGTTATGGCGCAGGTGGTGTGGAGCAGGGCAAAAAGTTCTCCGCGCAGGATTTTTGAAAGCAGATTTACCAAAGGCTTTGTGAGCCACAGATTGCAGAATATAAATTTGAGTGCGCCATTATCGTTTGACTTGCCCATTGTTTTGAGCATTTTTGTGACTGTTGGCGTAAACTCTACGGCAGGCATTTTCTTTTCCAAAGCCGCAACAATTTTAGAAGCAATTCCCACAGCAGAATTTTTTGGCGGGGCAGAGGCATGTCCCGGTTTAGCGCTAACTGTCAGGTCCAGATAGGTCGAGCCTTTTTCTTCAGTGCCTACCATTGCGCAGGGCTTACTAACTCCCGGGAACGCATTCTCTACAATGGCGCCGCCTTCATCAAGAACAAAATCTATTGTGATTCCTTTTTGTTCAAACCAGCTCACAATATCGGCGCAGGTTTTTCCGTTGATTTCTTCTTCGCCGCTAAAGCAAAGGTATAAATCTTGCTGAGGCTGCCAGCCTTGACCTAGCATTATTTCTGTGGCCTGCATGCACGCGCACAAGGTACCTTTTGTATCCATTGTCCCGCGGCCACGGATTCGACCATCCACAACATCTCCGGCAAAGGGGTCAAAATCCCAGTCCTCTGCAACAACGGGAACAACATCATAGTGAGCCATCAAAACGCTGGCGTGTCCCGTATTGTTTTTGCCGGTAATTTTATGAACAAGGCCAGTCGTTCCAACTTCGTAAAAATCACCCTTAGAATAAATATTTGGAAACGACTTTTTAAGCAGCGCGGTAAAGTTGCGGAACTCCTGCCAGGCCACTTTAGAACTGTCCATATCAGAAACTGTTTTGCACTGTATCATGCGGCAGAAATCGGTTGTAATTTTATCTTTTTGTTCTTGTGAAAAGTCCATCAGGAAAGCCATCCTTTTTTATACATTATGCGTGCGGCTCCAAGAGAAATCAGAATACCAACCGGAACAAGAACTCCTACAGAGCTTGCAAGACTTGGAACGCAGATAAAAAGTGCTATCATAAATAAAACTGGCACAATCGAAACCTTCCAGTTTTTGCTGATATAAACAAATCCAAGTGCACCAAACAATGAGGACAAAATATTGTCAAAGGCAGGCTTTAATTTTTCACTTGCCAAAAGCGGCTGGAGCGGTACAAAGCAGAATACTCCAACTGCAATTACAATTGTTGTTACTATAGAAGCGGTTGCAATTGCAATTGTAGAAATTACTTCGCCTTCTTCGGTGTTAGGTTTGATTCCTGCGCTTTCCATTGCGTTGAGGGCTGCAGGAACTTTGAGTGCGGTAACGTTTCCTGTTACAAAGCTAAGATATGTTCCGCTAGTTCCAAGCATTGGCGTAAACGTAATTATTTCTATAATTCCAACTGTCCAGTAAATTGGCGCAACTCCCAAAAGTCCTTTTAATACTGCGGTAACAGAAGGCCATGCATTGTAGTAAACGCAGATGGAAACCGGCACAAGCAGAATTACGCAGAGCGCTGTCCAAATCCAGATCTGTCCTTTTTTATGTGAATCAATTGTAAACTCTTCAAATGTCATAATCGTCCTCCCTTATTAAAGTCCAAAAAGTGGGGCAAGGAAAACTGCCGCAGTCATAGACAAAAGCATGGAAATTGGCATTGCAAAATTTTCAAGCCAGGTGACTTTTGCTTTTTTGATTAAAAGTCCGCACACAGCCATGATGAGAGCAGAGATAAACAAAACGATTACCGGCAACAATCCTTTTAATCCTTCGCGCAGGTGACTGAATACCATTCCGCTAAAGGCAGAAATCATTCCCATAAAAAGCGAGGTCATAAAAATGTTTCCCCACGCAGAATCCTTAGACTGAATCTTAATAACTCCGCCCTGGATTTTTTTGATGAGGATTGGAGTGAGTAGGATGCTTGGAAGAATACCAAGTGTCATAACCCACGCAATTGCTGTATAGATTTTTGGATCTGTAATCATCTGCGAAAGTGAAATATCAAGCGCCTTTGCGGTAGAAGTAGCAGCCGGAAGCTTGTAGGTGATAGCTCCAATTACGCTGAGTCTTATCCACGGAAGGGGGAGCCCTATAAACTGTGAGAGCGTAACAACTCCAAGCAGAATTGAAAATGCAGGTGCAATTGTAAAGATTGCTGTAGAAGTGATTGTTTTCCAAACTAATGATTTTTGGATATTAATTGCTTTTGCTCGTTTTACAGCCCGCACCAGAAAGTACACCGACTGTGCCAGAATAAATAAAATGACGATTCCTGCAACGGCATATAAAAATCCGCTGTTTGTATTAAATTGTTTTTCCATGATTTTATTATAGAACAAGAAGGAGAATTTTGCACATATTTTTGCATATTCAAAAAAAGTGGTTTATAATAGAATAAAGTTTAAAAAAGGTGGTTTGCCATGCATAAAAAAGTCTCTATTCTTAAGTTTTTGAAAATTCTTTTGGTTTTCCTTACATTATCTTCATTTGTTGTTTCTTGTAATGGTTCAATGCAACCAGAACAAGAGCTTGGTCCAAACACAGAAATTGATGACGAAGGCGAAAAAGAGTCTGGAAAAGAGTCTGGAAATGAAAATGGCAACGAGAGCGGCAACGAATCTGGAAATGAGGGTGGCAACGAATCTGGCAACGAAGATGAAGGTGAATCTGAAGAACAATCCGGAAATGATGCCGGCACTGTTACTGAATCAATTGCCGTACCAGAAGGTCTTACAATTACTGACGGCGACAAAACCAATTTTGTAAAAGTTACCTGGACCGCCAATGATTCTCCATATTATTGGATTTTTTACAGCACAACCGAAAATACCGAAGATTCAATTCTTGTAACCAAAAAAGCCGACCAAACAACAGCTGAAGAAGGCTATCAATTTGCTTTACCACCTGAAGCAAGTGGAACCTGCTACTTCTGGATTAAAGCAGCAGATGGTTATGAAGAAACTTCAAAAACAAGTGCATTTAGCGAAGTCGTGTCATGTAGCTTCATATATAAAAGGATTTCGAATCCAGTCAATTTTAAAGTAGCTGAAGGCTCTACTCCCGAAGAAGTAAAACTGACTTGGAGTGATAATGACGCTGCTTATTATTGGATTTTCTATTCTCAGGTAAACAATTCCGAAGAAGCAGAATGTATAACAAGAGCAGCAACTGCTTCTGATGCAAACGGCTACTTATTTAAACTAAGAAAACCGGGAACATATTATTTCTGGATAAAAGCAGCTGATGGTAAAAAAGAAACTTCTCCTTCAAGTAATTTTAGTTCTTGTAAATCTTACAGACTTTCAACAACTGATCTTATAGCTCCAGATAAAATCTTTATTGAACCAGATAGTTCGAAAGCAAATGTCGTAAAGGTAAAAATAATCGAAACAGGTGCTCCTTATTATTGGCTTTATCAGAATACCACAGACGATTCTTCAACAGCAAAATGCATAACCACATATTTTAGATATTCAAGTTCAGGATATTCGGTACCATTATACTCAAGTGGAACTTATTATTTCTGGGTAAAGGCTGCGGCTAGCAGTTCTGAATCTTCTTCAACAAGTGGTTTTAGTAAAGTTGTATCGTATGAGTTTACACACCAGGATTTAATACCTCCAACAGGTTTGACTGTTACGGCAAGTGAAAAAACAAACACTGTAAAAGTAACCTGGACTCCTAATGAAGCAAACTATTGCTGGATTTATTACAATACAAAAAATGATCCAACTACAGCAACATGTGCATCAAACTTTTATCATTCTTCATCAGGAAATTCAGGTTGTGAAATTAAACTGAGTAAAACAGGAACACATTATTTCTGGCTAAAGAGTGCAGATTCTTCTTCTTTAGATTCTTATACAAGTGACTTTAGTGAAGTTGTTACATATGACTTTACAAATTCAATTCCCGCTCCAACAGGACTATCAGTTCAAGCGGGTAGTGAAACAAACACTGTACTATTAACCTGGACACCTAATGATTCTGAATATTATTGGATTTATTATAATGATAAAAATGAAACAGAAACTGCTACTTGTGCCACAACGGGGGCAACATCTTCGACAGCAACCGGCTACAAGATTTTGTTAAAAAACAGTGGAACTTATTATTTCTGGATAGCTGGTTCAAGTAGTAACTATTCTTCTGCTGAATTAAGCAGCTATAGTGAACCTGTTACATATGAGTTTAATAATCCTCTAAATGTCCCAACCGGATTATCAGCTGGTGCCGGTAAATATCTGAATACCGTAAAATTAACCTGGATACCAAATAATAGTTCTTACTACTGGATTTATGTTAATACTGAAAATAATCCAAAAACGGCAACTTGTAAAACAAGATCAGTAAGTTCATCATATGCAACTGATGGTTATTCAATTCCTCTGTCTACAAGTGGTACTTATTATTTCTGGGTAAAAGGTGCAGATGGTTATTATGAATCATCTGCTTCAAGTGATTTTAGTCCTGCTGTTTCATATAATTTTGTATATAATACGTTAACTCCACCAACTGGATTATCTGTTAAACTTGGTTCTTCAATAAATAAAGCCAAAGTGACCTGGAATGATAATAATTTTGCTGACTACTGGATTTATTATAACACAGAAAATAATCCGGAAACTGCAACTTGTGTAACAAAATCTGCATCTTCATACTATGCAACATCAGGTTATATAATTACTTTGCCTTCAGCAGGGCTTTATTATTTCTGGATAAAATCTGCGGATGGCTCATCAGATTCCTCTGCTACAAGTGATTTTAGTCAGGCTGTTTCGTTTGAGTTCCCTGAAACAATGCCGGCTCCTACAGGGTTAAGAATTACAGAAGGTTCTACCTTTAATTCTGTAAAAGTTTACTGGACTGCTACTGGTTCAAATTTCTACTGGATTTATTATAATACAGAAAATAATCCGGAAACTGCAATTTGTTCTACAAAATTTGCTACTTCTTCTGATTCTACCAATGGTTGGTTAATTAGTGGTCTGCAACAAAGCGGAACTTACTATTTCTGGGTAAAAGGCGCAAACAGTTCTTCTGAATCCGCAGAAACTACTGATTTTAGTTCTGTTGCAACATATAATCTAATACTTAAAGCACCAACAGGTTTAAGTGTAATTAATACTTCTTCTAATTCAAATCTTATAAAAATAACCTGGAATGATACTGGAGCATTTTACTACTGGGTATATTACAATACTGAAAATGACACAACAACTGCCACATGTATTACAAAAAAAGCATATCTTTCAACCTCTGGTTGTCAAATTGATTTACCTCAAAGTGGAACTTACTATATATGGGTAAAATCAGCGACCGGTTTTGATGATAATTCTAGTACAAGTGATTTTAGCGAGTCATTAGTTTATACTTTCACAAATTCACTGCCTACACCTACTTCAATAGCTGTTACCGATGCAGGATCCTTAAATACTATCAAATTAACTTGGGTTGGTGGTTCTAATACTTCGTATTATTATTGTCTATATTACAACACTGAAAATAAAATTGAAACAGCAACCTGTCTAACGCAAAATATTTTATCTAGTTATGCAACAGACGGATTTTCTATTACTTTAAATAAATCTGGAACTTTCTATTTCTGGATAAGAACTGCAACTACAAATTACAATAGTCCTAAGAGTGATTATAGTTCTGTTTATAAATATGATTTCACACTTACACCATTAACTCCTCCAACAGGATTAAGAGTAGTAGCTGGCAGTGGAACAAATGAAGTTAAAGTATATTGGAATGACAATAATGCCATAACATATTGGATTTATTACAACACTGTAAATGACACTGAAACTGCAACTTGTGCAACTAAGCTTGCAATGTTGGGAACTTTAGGTGAAACGATTACTTTGCCTTCATCTGGAACATATTATTTCTGGATAAAAGCTGCAAATGGAAGTAATACAACTGTTACAAGTGACTTTAGTGAGTATTATAAGTATTAAAAGCTGTTGAAAAGTATATTCCAACAGTTTGAAATTTGTGATATTATCCAAAAAAACATGACATTATAAGGGGCCCTTCGATAGGTTCAGGGACCCCATACAAGGAAATTACTATGAAACTCTGGGAAACTGGTGCAATTTACCAAAATGGAAAGCTTGAGGCTGCAGATGCTCCTTCTGCAGACGGAGCTAAAAAAACAATCGCTTATTCAATTTTACAGAAACACAATACTAGCGGAGACGACGCTAAACTTAAAATCAAATTTGATAAAATTACTTCACACGATATTACTTACGTAGGAATTATTCAGACTGCTCGTGCTAGTGGGCTCGAAAAGTTTCCTATTCCTTACGTACTTACAAACTGCCATAACTCGCTTTGTGCTGTTGGCGGTACTATAAATGATGATGACCATATGTTTGGTCTTACTTGTGCTCAAAAATATGGTGGAGTTTATGTTCCTCCTCATCAGGCTGTAATTCACCAGTATGCTCGCGAAATGCTTGCAGAATGTGGTGCAATGATTCTTGGTTCAGACAGCCATACTCGTTACGGGGCACTTGGTACAATGGCAATCGGCGAAGGCGGTGGTGAACTTGCAAAACAGCTCCTGGGAAAAACTTACGACGTAAACTATCCTGGAGTTGTTGCTATTTATCTTACAGGCAGCCCAGTTCCTGGCGTTGGTCCACAGGACGTTGCACTGGCAATTATCAAAGAAGTTTTTGCAAGCGGATTTGTAAAGTACAAGGTAATGGAATTCATAGGTCCAGGTGTTGCAAACCTTTCTGCAGACTTCCGTATTGGTATTGATGTTATGACAACAGAAACTACCTGTCTTTCTTCTATCTGGGAAACAGACGGTAAAGTAGAGGAATGGTACGCAATTCACGGACGCCCTGCTGCCTACAAACAGCTTAAGCCTGCTGACGGAGCTTACTACGACGGCGCAATTGAAATTGATCTTAGCGAAATTCGCCCAATGATTGCTATGCCGTTCCACCCAAGCTGTGCATATACAATTGACGAAGTAAATAAAAATCTTTCTGATGTTTTGACAGACGCAGAAAATCGTGCAAAGGTAAGCTTTGGCGACAAGGTAAACTTTAATTTGCACAATAAAATCATTGACGGAAAGCTTTATGTAGACCAGGGAATTATTGCCGGTTGTGCAGGTGGTGGTTTTGAAAACATCTGTGCTGCTGCTGACATTCTTAAAGGCAAAGACAGCGGTAACGGCAAGTTTGTTCTTAGCGTTTACCCGGCTAGTATGCCAGTTTATATGGAGCTCATGAAGAACGGAGCCTTTGGTGCACTCATTGACGCTGGTGCTGTTGTTAAGACAGCCTTCTGTGGTCCATGTTTTGGTGCCGGAGATACTCCTGCTAACGGTGCATTCTCTATCCGCCATTCTACAAGAAACTTCCCTAACCGCGAAGGTTCTAAGATTCAGAACGGTCAGCTTTCTAGCGTTGCCCTTATGGATGCCCGCTCAATTGCGGCAACTGCTGCTAACAAAGGCTTCCTTACAGCTGCTACAGAGTTTGACACAGAGTTCAGCGGTAAAAAATATTTCTTTGACAAAGACATTTACGAAAAACGCGTATACGATTCAAAGGGCGTAGCTCATCCAGAGGTAGAAATCCAGTTTGGTCCAAACATTAAAGACTGGCCTGCAATGAAGCCTCTCTCCGATGACCTTCTTATTAAAATCGTCAGCGAAATTCACGACCCTGTTACAACAACAGACGAGCTCATTCCTTCAGGCGAAACCTCTTCCTTCCGTTCAAATCCTCTTGGACTTGCAGAGTTTACTCTTAGCCGCCGCGATCCTGAATATGTTGGCCGTGCAAAGGCTGTTCGTGATGGTTCAGACGAAGTTAAGGCAGAGGTTGCAAAAGTTGCTGCAACGCTTGATGCAGCTAAACCGGAGTTTAAAGGACGCGCCTCTGCTGCAGGTCTCGGCTCATCTATCTTTGCCGTAAAACCAGGTGATGGTTCTGCCCGTGAACAGGCTGCAAGCTGTCAGAAGGTTCTTGGCGGTTGGGCAAATATTGCAAATGAATATGCAACAAAGCGCTACCGTTCAAACCTTATCAACTGGGGTATGCTGCCATTCCTTTACAAAGACGGAGACAAGAATCTCCCATTTGCAAACGGAGATTATGTATTTATTCCAGATGTAAAGAAGATGGTAAGCGAAAAACTCCCAAGCTGCAAAGCCTATGCTGTAAAAGCAGACGGAACTGTAAATGAGTTTGAACTTTCTACAGGCGACCTCACCGACGACGAAAGAAAGATTATTCTTGCTGGATGTCTTATAAACTTCTATAAAGAGTAGGGTTTTAGGGGCGAAGCCCCTAGGCGAAGGGGGTGTGGCGAAAACCGTAAGGGTTGAGCCCAGGGGGAAGGCTTTCCCCCACCTCTATAAAATCTTCCTATAACCGCTCTTTTCCTCTTGCTTTTTCCATATTATAGAATATAATTATATATCATGAATTTTAAGGTCTTTTTTGTTTCTATCATTAGTATTTTATTGAGTGTTTTATCATCTTGTGCAGGCAAAAAAGACAATCCAAGACTTTATTTAACCGATTTTTACTGGGCAATGACTACAGAAGAAAGTGATGTTTCCCAGGCAGATAATCTTACATATAAAAAGCTTGAAAAACTCGAATATAAAAATATCCGAAAAGAGATTGGTACAGAAGGCAATTATGTCTGGGTAAAAACTACCTTTAAACTCCCAGATGAGCTTAAAGGCGATGACCTTTCTATGCTTGTTCCCTATATCCACTTTGCCGAAGAATTATACTTAAATGGTCACTATATTGATGACTATGGCCAGATGGAAGGAGGGACAGAATCTCCAAAAATTCAGGAAGCCGGCTTTATGGCCCATCTTTTTGATTTCCCGGAAAGCTTTTTGAATCAGGATGGAGAAAATACTGTTCATATTAAAATCTTTACTCTTGGATGCGGTTCTATCTGCGGCGACATTTTTGTTGGGCTTAGACAGGATGCCTGGAGTACTTCTGATAAAATTACCTTCTGGCGTTCCCGTATTTATGTCTTTCTTGAAGGAATTATGCTTTGTGTAAGCCTCTTCTTCTTCATGATATTTTTTGCTTACAAAAAAGAACGCATTTACATTTATTTTTCTTTGCTTAATCTTCTTTCTTTTATATTCTTTTCTACATTATTTGCGGGCGATCTTCCCTGGGTTGGATTCCATGGAGGTATAAACTATTTCTGGTTCTTTAAGCTTGCAAAATGTGCTACTTTCTTTGGGCTTGAATACCTTTTCTCTCTATTTATTTTTGACTATCTTCAACTTAAGCATAATCTTGCAGAAAGAATCCTTCGCGGAATGTATCTTTTTGGTGCTGTAACTCTTTGTATTACAGCAAAGACCTATCATGATTTATTGAATATTTCGCATTTTATTATCTGGCCTAGCGTTATTGATATTCAGATTGCCATTGGTTTAATCATCAGGCATTTGGGAAAATCTCCAAAACGTGAACGTGCAAGGCTTTTGCTTTTTATTCTTTCTCCTTTCCTCATTACTGTTAATGCAGATTTTATAATCAAGACTTTCCTGAACAATATTGAAGTTCCTTATGTTTCAATGTATGGCTGGATTGGTACTGTAATTATTTTCTTCCTTAACTTCAGTTTTGATTATCAGAAAATCAGTTCGCGTCTTGAATATCTTAATACCGAGCTTAAAAATGAAGTTGGGGAACAGACCCGCCAGCTGCAGGAAGCTAATAACAGACTTGAACATGAAATGCAGATTGCTTCTGAAGATATGCACATGGCTGCTATTGTTCAGCAGAAGTTCTTCTATATTCCAAAAGAGGAATTTAATAACTGGGATTATGCTGTTTGTTATGAACCTCTTGCACAGGTTTCCGGTGACCTCTTTAACTTTTTCTATGATGAGCAGGTTTTGAACGGCATTTCGCTTTTTGATGCCTCGGGTCATGGGGTTGCTGCCAGTCTTATTACAATGCTTTCCGAAAATATTATCCGCAAGATTTATGTTGATCAGGCAAAACAGAATGTTCCTCTTGGGCAGATTCTTACAAACATAAATACAAATCTCATAGATGCAAAAGGCAAGGTCGATAACTTCCTTACTGGTATTCTTCTTAGTTTTAAGGATAATGATGAAAAGTCGTCTACTGTTTCTATTGCAAATGCCGGCCATCCACGTCCTTTTATTTATAAGAGCAGTGAAGATATGGTAATGGAGTTACAGCCTCCAAGTGATGATTATACTTTTGGTCCAATAGGTATTGGAGGACTTGAAGACGATTATCGTGCTTTTGATATTACTATGGAATCGGGAGATATTCTGATTTTGTATACCGACGGGCTTACAGAAACTATGAATGCTCAGCGGGAGGATTTTGGTAAGTCGAGTGTTCAGGCCTTGCTGCAGCGTAATCATGAGCGTAGTGCCCGGGATATTCTTGATATTATTCTGCAAAAGCTTAATGAGCATTCTGCAGGTACACCTCGCTCAGACGATTTAACTACAATTATCATAAAACGAAAATAGAGATATATTGCGGTGGTTGAGCTTGTCGAAACCACACTAAAATAAGGTCTCAGGAGAATATTATGGTAGATTACACAGAAGGTTCAGGAAAACAGTATCACACAGGTGTTGGGCCTGATGACATTGGTAAATATGTTATAATGCCGGGCGACCCAAAGCGTTGTGCCAAGATTGCCGAGCATTTTGAAAATGCTAAACTTGTTGCCGATGTTCGTGAATATGTTACTTATACAGGAACTTTAGCCGGGGAAAAGGTTAGTGTAACTTCTACCGGCATTGGGGGACCTTCTGCAAGCATTGCTATTGATGAACTTGCTAAATGTGGTGCCCATACCTTTATTCGCGTTGGAACCTGCGGTGGTATGCAGGAAGATGTTATGGGGGGCGATATTGTAATTGCAACAGGTGCTGTCCGCATGGAAGGTACAAGCCGTGAGTTTGCCCCAATTGAATATCCTGCTGTTCCGAATATTGAATGTGTAAATGCTCTGGTTTCTGCTGCCCGTGACCTTAAAGCTCCACACCATGTTGGTGTTGTTCAGTGTAAGGATTCTTTTTTCGGCCAGCATGAACCCGAAGTTATGCCTGTAAGCTATGAACTTGAAAATAAATGGCAGGCCTGGCTCCGCATGGGCTGTCTTGCAAGCGAAATGGAAAGTGCAGCGCTTTTTATTGCGGGGCAGTTCCTTCGTGTTCGCGTAGGTTCCTGTTTTTTAGTAGTAGCAAACCAGGAGCGCGCAAAAAAAGGCCTGCCGAATAAGCAGGCCCATGATACCGAGTTAGCCATTACAGTTGCAGTAAAGGCCCTGGAAAAATTAATTTTACAGGATAAAGCCTAGGAGCCCTGTGGTCCCTGAGCTTGTCGAAGGGTTACGCCTTAACTGAATACTCTGTAACACCCAGCACAGTCTCACCATCCACCTGTACGGCGCGAGGACTGTCAAATTTTACCTGAATATTTTTTCCTGTGTGAATAATGCACATCTTTGGCTTTTTAATGTGTTCGCCGGTAAAGATTTTTGAGAATACCAGAAGAACCTGAAGTCTTATCTTGCCGCGGAATACGAGTACAGACACCTTGTGTTCAGGATCATTTCTGTCCTGGTCCGGAGTTGCCATCATACCGCCGCCGTAAAAACGTCCTTTTGTTGTTGAGGCAAGGAAAACATCTTTATAATGATATTCTTTTCCATCAACAATAACAGTTGCATTTGTCTTTTTATACTGGAAGAGTGCACCTTTTACTGCAATAGCAGTGTAATTAATAGGCTTTGTGCTTTCCTTTGCACGGATTTTATCTGCAACTTCGCAGCACCATCCGTCAATTCCAAAACTTACATTGTTCAGGAATTTCTTTGTTTGTCCTTTTACAGTAACCAAAGGAAGATTATTCATGTAGTTGTTAAGATTGATAAGTGTGTTATCGAGCTTGCCATGAACATCGCGGTTAAAGTCGTTTCCGCTTCCCAGTGGAAAATAGAAAACAGGCTTACTCAAATCTTCTTCATCAACTTCATTTATAAAGCGGTGTATAGTTCCGTCACCACCACAAAGGACAACTCTTTCGTCTGCCCTAACTTTTTTCATAAAAGCCTTGTAATCAAAATCCGGAGTCATCTCTACATACTCAAGATCATTATTAGTCAGAATATCATCAAGCTTATAAACTTCTTGTTTAGCCGATTTATTCCCCGAAAGTGGATTATAAAGAATCAAATATTTTGCGTTCATTTTTTTTCTCCTTATAACCATTTTACGACTATATGCATAAAAATACAAGTTTTTAGTAAAATACGCAGTATTATATGAAATTTAATTGTAAAAAAATGCGGAGCCCGGTTTTGACTTTTGTGTAACGTCCTCTTCGTTTAGCGGAGCAAAAGGCAAAATCGGGCGGGAGCATTTTTTTATACATAAATACATTTACATACTTGCATATTTTTGCAAAAACTTGTATATTTTTTGTATATTTATGCATTTTTGGAGGCATATTTTATGGCAAAAGACAAAGTCGTTTTAGCTTATTCCGGTGGACTTGATACAACTGTTATCATTCCATGGTTAAAAGAAAATTATGATTATGATGTAATCGCCGTTTGTATTGACGTAGGTCAGGGCGACGACTGGGCTGCAATTAAGGCTCGCGCACTCAAAA
>Ga0247609_10004298_pt1 | contig 14224 bp, 10 predicted proteins | sample 172DNAGHGlowgp2_FD_193487 | JGI IMG/M metagenome (GOLD analysis project Ga0247609, IMG submission 193487) | Sheep rumen microbial communities from Palmerston North, Manawatu-Wanganui, New Zealand - 1728 DNA GHGlow gp2 | ecosystem: Host-associated > Mammals > Digestive system > Stomach > Rumen ...
CTGAAAGTCAACGAAGACAGCGAAAAGACAGTCGATGGCGACAAGTCCCTCACGAAGGAAGCCGACGACTGGAACATCTGGGGAGCAGAATAAAACTCTCCTGAGCAATAAGAAAGGGGGCAGACCACTTTGGTTTGCCCTTTTTCATTTAGTATATGTCTAATAATAACATGTTATTTTTGTTCTCCCGTTAAAGGTTGTCTTCTTTCTACCTCAATCTGTTCCGGATGAAGTGCCGGCGGGCATAAGCGAAATAAAGGACAACGCCCAGCAGGTTGCTGAGCCAAGCCACCCAGAAGGCTGCGCCATAGGATATCCACTCGCTGACGATTCCGCCCAATATGATGCCGAGACCAAAACCCGCATCCCAAGAGGTCAACAAGGTGCCGTTGGCCGTGCCCCGCTGATTGTTGGGAGCCAGGTTGATGAACATCGTCTGGAAGGCTGGAAACATGTGGCCGTTGCCCAAACCCACGATAAAGGCTGCGCCGTAGAAACCCCACGCGTTGTGCAGGGCTGCGAAGGTGAGGTAGCCGATGAGCGAAACCACGACGCCAATGGTGGCGTTCTCCGTTATTCTACCTTTCTTCAACCCTCGTGCTCCTACCAATCGGCTCGAGATGAGACCGATGCATAGCAGGGTGAAGAAAAGGCCTGTACCTGTGGTGATGCCCAGCTGCTGCTTCGCGTAAATGGCCAGATAGGTGCTGACGACGCCGTAAGAGAAGCTGTAACCGACCATGCAGAGCGCCTGAGGCCACCCTTTCAGAAGGAGAAAACGGTCGAGGGAAAGAGACCCCTCAACTCCCTTCTGGGGGAGAACAGGTCGGGGCTTGAGCTTCAATGTGCTGTTTATGGCGAATCCGATTCCTGCGGTCAGGAGCGAGACGAGGAAGATGAGGTTGTAGCTGTGCGTCCATCCCAAGATGAGCATGCCGATGGTAGGTGCGATGGCCGTGCCCAGGTTGTTGCTCAGGCCATAATAGCCGATGCCTTCGGCTCTGCGGCTGGACGGCAGTACATCGATGGCTACGGTGCTGTTGGCTACGGTAGCGGCTCCCATAGGTGCGCCATGAATAGTGCGAAGGATGCAGAACGAGAGCAGACTGCCTGCCACGAGATAGCCGCCGAAGAGGATGGCAAAGAGTCCGTAGCAGACCAGCAGCACGAGCTTTCGGGGAAAGGAGTCGACAAGGTAGCCGCTAAAGGGACGGACGAGCAATGCGGTCAGGGCGTAGCCGCTCAGGACTAGGCCGGTCTGGTCTTTCGTGGCGCCAAATGTTTCGCTCAGGTAAAGCGGGAAGAGCGGCGTGACGACCATGAACGAGAAGTAGAGCATGAAGTTGGCCGTCCATGCTTTCAGGTAGTTGCTGTTCCAGAGCTTTTCCATCGACTATTGACGAATCAGGAACGCCTTGAAATCTGCAAAGTCTTTGCTCATCGGTACACTTTGCTTTGTGCCCTGCATAAAGGCTTGCAAGCGTTCTGGTATTGCAATGTCGCCGCCACAGATTTCGTCCACCGTTTGCTTGAATTTGGCTGGATGAGCTGTCTCGATGAAGAAGCCGGTCTCGCCCTCTTTCAGCCCTTCCTGCAAGGCTCGATAGCCACAAGCGCCATGGGGGTCGAGCTGATAGCCGGTCTCATCAAGGCATTTGCGCATGGTTTCGGCTATCTGTTGGTCGGTATATGTGGCTCCGCTGATGTCCTGGCAAATGGATTCGTGGCTCTTTCCATAAAGGTCGAGAATGCGTGCGAAGTTGCTTGGGTCGCCCACATCCATCGCATTGGCAATGGTCTGAACGCTTGGCTTGGGCTCATAATGGCCTGTCTGCAGGTAGTTGTAGAAGATGTCGTTGGCATTGTTTGCGGCAATGAAACGGCTAATAGGCAGTCCCATGCGCTTGCCGAAAAGGGCTGAACAGATGTTGCCGAAGTTGCCGGATGGTACGCAGCAAACGACCTTTTCGCCCTTTAGCTTTTTCTTCAGCTGTGCATAAGCGTGGAAGTAGTAGAAGCTTTGCGGAAGGAAGCGAGCCACGTTGATGCTGTTGGCCGAGGTGAGCTGCATCTTGGCGTTAAGTTCTTCGTCCATGAAGGCATTCTTGACGAGGGCCTGGCAGTCATCGAAAACGCCATCGACCTCGATTGCCGTAATGTTCTGGCCAAGCGTTGTGAATTGGCATTCTTGAATAGGACTGACTTTTCCTTTGGGGTAAAGCACATAGACGTGAATGCCTTCCACGCCCAAGAAACCGTTGGCTACAGCAGAACCGGTGTCGCCACTTGTTGCAACAAGGACGTTGACCGTTCCTTTACCTTCTTTTTTGAGGAAATACTGCAGCAGTCGAGCCATAAAGCGAGCCCCGACGTCCTTGAAGGCGAGGGTAGGGCCGTGAAAGAGCTCGAGCGAATAAATGGGCTCTTCGACTTTTACCAATGGGATGACGAAGGAAAGCGTGTCATAAACTATCCGTCGAAGGCTCTCTGCATCCACATCTTCGCCAAAGAAGCTGTCCGCCACCTGATAGGCTATCTCCTGAAGAGACATGTCCTGTATGTTGTCGAAAAACGCTTGTGGAAGGGGCTTGATGCGCTCGGGCATATAGAGCCCTCTGTCCTCGGCCAAACCTTTTACGACAGCCTTTTCGAGTGTAGCAAGTGGTGCCTTGCCGTTTGTGCTATAGTATCTCATATCTTCATAAATTCTTTAATAAAAGCATCGCCTTCGAGCAAGCCATAGCTGCCCTCCTTCGCAGCCACTTCATCGAAAGTCTGAACCTGATCGGGCTCAATGCCCGGATAGTAGATGCAGAAGGGAACAGGCTCTGCTGTATGGGTGCGCAAATGAATGGGAGTTGGATGGTCGGGCAGGAGAGCAATGGAAAGTGGGGCGTTGAAAGTCGAAAGTTGAGAGAGGATGGGTGCAATGAGCTTCTGGTCGAGGCTTTCGATGCAGTATTGCTTCAAGCGAAGGTCGCCATCATGTCCTGCCTCGTCGCAAGCTTCGATATGCAGATAAACGAAATCTTCTGTGCGAAGAGCATCAATAGCAGCCCTTGCTTTTGCCTCATAATCTGTGTCCCAAAGACCTGTTGCACCAGGGACATTGATGACGTTCAGGCCAGCATATCGTCCAATGCCTCGAATCAGGTCGACAGCCGTAATGACCGAACCCGTCTTGATTTGCGGATAAGTTTCTGTGAGTGGCGTCATCTTTGGCCGATAACCGCCGCCCCAAGGCCAAATACTGTTCGCTGGGTCTAAACCTTTCTGCTGCCGTTCTATGTTGAGCGGATGATTTGTAAGCAATTCTTGACTGCGAAGGATAAGGTCTGTGAGAAGCCTTGCTGTTTCCTCTGCTTCGGGACATTCTGCCTCGAGCATATAGTCTCGCCAAGGTTTGAGCGGGATATCGTGAGGAGGCGTGCAACGAAGATCCTTGTTGCCACCTTTTATGACCAAGAGATGCCGGTATTGAACGCCTGTATAGAAATGAACTTTGTCCGAGCCAAGATTTTCCTGAAGGAAACGAATCAATACATCACCTTCTTCCGTCTCAAGCCTGCCGCAAGAGTGGTTCTTCAGGAGCTCGCCTTCGAGGCAAACCAGATTGCAACGCAGGGCCAAATCATCTTCTGCAAGTTCCACACCAATACTTGCCACTTCAAGTGGTCCGCGACCTTCATAAACGACGTTCTGGTCGTAACCGAGAATACTTGAATTGGCAACCTCGCTGCCTGGATGAAAACCTTCGGGAATCGTCTTCAGCAAACCGTTGCGTCCATGCTTGGCAAGCCAATCGAAGTGCGGTGTATCAACGTGCTGGAGCAACGTCTTGCCACCCAATTCTTCGCATGGCCAGTCAGCCATACCGTCACAAAGGAGAATAAGATGTTTCATCTTCTTACCTCTTCCGTTATCCTTCTAACATCTAACATCATCCCTCACACGTCATCCCTCTTACGCCAGACTCATGATGTCGGCAAAGACCCCAGCCGCCGTTACACTTGCTCCAGCGCCATAGCCCTGAATGAGCATCGGGTATTCGCGATAGCGTTCTGTCGTGAGCATAACGATGTTATTGCTCCCCTCAAGTGCATAGAACGAGTGGTTGTTGTCAAACTCCTGTAACGAGACAGTAGCCTTGCCGTTTTCAAGCTTTGCCACAAATCGCCATACCTTCTTCTGCTTCTCGAGTTCCTGACGTCGGGTCTCGAACTCAGCATCTAGCGAAGGCAGGTTCTTCCAGAAGTTCTCCAAAGACCCTTCAAAGAACGATTGAGGAATGAAGAGCTTAGCTTCCACATCTTCTTGGCTAATCTCGTAACCAGCTTCACGAGCCAAGATAACGAGTTTGCGTATGACATCCTTTCCACTCAAATCGATGCGCGGGTCTGGTTCGCTATAGCCTTTCTCGTGTGCAATCCGAACTGTCTCACTGAAAGGAATATCCTTGCTTATTGTATTGAAGATGAAGTTGAGCGTTCCGCTTAGAACTGCCTCAATCTTAAGTATTTTATCGCCAGAGTTGCAAAGGTCGTTGATGGTTCGGATGATGGGCAAGCCTGCACCAACATTCGTTTCGAAAAGGAACTTGACGCCTCGCCTTTGACTTGTCTCTTTCAGAAGATGGTAATTGGCGAAATCGCTACTTGCAGCAATCTTGTTTGCCGCTACAACGTTGATGTTGTGCTCGAGGAAGTCTGCATAGAGGCTGGCCACTTCGGGGCTTGCCGTACAATCGACGAAGACGCTATTGAAGATGTTCATGCCGATGACCTCGTCGTGAAGCCTTTGGATGTTACTCTTGGGCGATGCAGCGAGTTGTTCGCGGAAGTTCTCCAGATTGATGCCTTCGCGAGTGAACATCGCGTTGTGTCCGCTTGCAATACCCACAACGTTGAGCTTGAGCCGGAGTTCGCGCTTCAGTTTTTCCTGTTGCTGATGTATCTGCTCCAAAAGGCTGCCACCAACGGTTCCAACACCACAAATGAAGAGGTTCAGCACTTGGTATTCGGAGAGGAAGAACGAGTCGTGGATGACGTTAAGTGCTTTGCGGAGGAAGTTCTGATTGATGACGAAAGAGATGTTCGTCTCGCTGGCACCTTGCGCACAAGCAATGACGCTGATACCCGAGCGACCGAGTGTTCCGAAGAGTTTGCCGGCAATACCAGGCGTGTGCTTCATGTTCTCGCCCACGATGGCGACCGTTGCCAAACCTTTCTCGGCAAGCATTGGAAACATCGAGCCGTCCTCGATTTCTTTCTGGAATTCAAGGTTCAAGACTCGGCAAGCTTCGTCAGCATCTTCGTCCTGGACACCGATACTGGTACTGTTCTCACTGGAAGCCTGGCTGACCATAAACACGCTGATGCCATTGTCTGCAAGGCAAGTAAAGATGCGGCGGTTTACGCCAATCACACCCACCATCGAGAGACCTGATACCGTGATGAGTGTCGTGCCCTTAATGCTTGAGATACCCTTAATGCTTCTCGAATCGTCCTTAACTTCATCTTTAATGATGGAGCCGGGAGCATCGGGATTGAATGTATTCTTGACAAGAATGGGGATGTGCTTGATGCAGACGGGGTAAATTGTTGGCGGATAGATGACCTTTGCACCAAAGTTGCTCAACTCCATTGCCTCGATATAGCTTAGTTCTGGAATGACGTAAGCCGAACTGATGACGCGTGGGTCGGCAGTCATAAAGCCATCCACATCGGTCCATATCTCCAAGACACTTGCATCCAGAGCCGCAGCAATAATGCTGGCAGTATAGTCGCTACCACCTCGTCCGAGGTTGGTTGTTTCGCCGCTCTCCGCATCAGTACTGATGAAGCCGCCAACCACGCTGATCTGCGGAATCGTTTGCCAAGCTTTGCGAACCAGCTTGTTGCTAAGTTCCCGGACGAGTCGGTTCTTGCCTGCCTTGAATTCTGTCTTGATGAACTCGCGGCTATCGAACCAAACAGCTCCGTCAATCAGGGTTGCAACAATCTGACTGCTAATGCGTTCTCCATAGGAAACGATGGCAGCCAGAGTTTTTGGACTGAGGTCGTGAATGAGATAAACGCCTTGATAGATGCTGCGAAGTTCTTCGAGTAATTCTCCGACAACGGAGACAAGTTTGTCGCGACTCACTCCTGCTGGAATGATTGCATCGATCATTTCTTCGTGTCGCGCCTTTATCTCGTTGAAAGAATCCTGATAGAGCAAATTGCCCTCCACAGCCATTTGGCTCGTCTTGATGAGCTTATCTGTGATGCCACCAAGAGCGCTCACCACAACAATGACAGGCTCTGTTTGCCTTTCAACAATCTTCTTTACACTCAGTATGCTGTCTGCAGAACCGACCGATGTTCCGCCAAATTTCAGTACTTTCATCCTTGCTGTTTAAGTTTTCGCGTGCAAAGGTACAAAAAAGTTTAGAGTTTAGGGTTTAGAGTTTAGAGTTTTTTCGTAACTTTGTGGCAAAATAAAGAGAATGGTACACGAATTGAGTCTGCGCATTCTGCCGCAGCAAGCATATAACGAGCAGAGCATCATCGCTTATCTTCGTCAGGAAAAGGGCATCAATGCCCAAGCTGTTCGAGTGGTGAAGCGAAGCATTGATGCACGCCAGCGAATGATTTTCGTCAACTTGACCGTTAGGGCTTACATTAACGAGGAGCCGCCTTTGCTGGACTTCGAGCCTTACATTTATAAAGATGCGAGCGACAAGCCTACGGTTATTGTTGTTGGGGCTGGTCCTGGCGGATTGTTTGCTGCGCTTCGTCTCATCGAATTGGGCTTGAAGCCCATCATCGTTGAGCGCGGTAAGGATGTACGAGAGCGCAAGAAGGACATTGCCCGCATCCGTCCTGAACAACGCGTTGACCCTGAAAGCAACTACAGCTTTGGCGAGGGTGGGGCAGGAGCTTATAGCGACGGAAAGCTTTACACCAGAAGCAAGAAACGAGGCAATACAGACCGCATCCTGCAAATCTTCGTTCAGCACGGAGCCAGTCCTGCCATCCTTTCTGATGCCCATCCTCACATTGGCACTGACCGCTTGCCTCGTGTCATCGAGAACATGCGAAAGACCATCCTCGGTTGTGGCGGCGAAGTCCACTTCCAGACAAAGATGACGGAACTTATCATCGAGGAAGGAAAGGTGTGTGGCATCATCGCTGGAGGGCAGGAAATGCGAGCTTCGGCTGTCATTCTTGCAACAGGTCATTCGGCCAGAGATGTTTATCGCCATCTTGCAGAAAGCAACATAGAGATTGAAGCGAAAGGACTCGCGATAGGTGTCCGTCTGGAGCATCCAGCTCACCTCATCGACCAGATACAATACCACTCCAAGCAGGGACGTGGCAAGTGGCTGCCTGCAGCGGAATACAGTCTTGTCACACAAGTTCAGGGTCGAGGGGTATACAGTTTCTGCATGTGTCCAGGAGGTTTTGTAGTGCCTGCTGCAAGCGGTCCTGAGCAAGTTGTCGTGAACGGCATGAGCCCTTCGAATCGAAATGGCCGTTGGAGCAATAGCGGAATGGTGGTGGAGATTAGACCTGAAGACTTTGAACAATTCAAAATTGATAAATCCATCATTCAAAATTCGTCTCTTTCCCTTCTTTATCTCCAAGAAGAACTCGAACGCCAATGTTGGCTGCAGGCAAATCGCTTGCAAACCGCTCCAGCACAGCGGATGACGGACTTCGTGAACGGTCGCCTTTCTGCCGACCTGAACGAATCGTCCTATGCTCCGGGCTTGATCGCGAGTCCTCTGCATTTCTGGTTGCCCGAGTTCATCAGCACCCGTCTTCGCGATGCTTTCAAGCTTTGGGGAAAGCAGAAACACGGCTTCCTGACCAGCGAAGCAACAGTTATAGGTATTGAGACGCGAACAAGCAGTCCTGTCCGCATTCTTCGCGATGGTGAGACCTTGCAGCACATCCGCGTTGAAGGCCTCTTTCCTTGTGGCGAAGGCGCAGGTTATGCAGGCGGTATTGTGAGTGCCGGAGTGGATGGCGAGCGCTGTGCCGAAGCAGTCGCAGCATATTTAACCAGATAATAACGTGTCGTGTCTGAAAACTTAGCACGTTAAGTTGCCCAACTTAGCACGTTAAGTTGCCCAACTTAACACGTTAAAATTGCAAACTAACTGCGTTAGGTTTTTCTTCTTACTTAATGTCGTCCCAATCGTCAGTACGGAAAGGTCCTACAGGCAGTCCAGATTGTGTCTTGAGATTGCACTCAGGATTGTCTGCCCAACCATAACGGACGGCAACAGGATGTGGCACTTCGGGGCTCTCTACGATAACGGGCCAACCGAACCGCATCATGTTCTCGTCTGGGCTATAATAAGCCTTTGCAACATGCCAAACGTGGTCTGGACCGGCAATCGAGAAGCCCTTTATATCTGAGTTCTCTGCCAGCATATCGCTACCATAAGTGGGCATGAACATGAGCATTGCTTTTCCATCAACAACGTTCATCTGTCGGAATTCAGGAGCGGCACAGAACGCTCGATCACCATAAGTCCTGTTAAGGGCAAGCAAAGCCAAGCGGCGACCTACTTCCTGCTTGTTCTTCGGGTGGATGTCGTTAGCCATACCGATGTCGATGTTCACAGCCATTCCCACACCATCGAGGCGCAAAGCCTTTCGCTGTGCTTCGCGAATGGCAGCCCAACCAGATTGCGGTTGCAAGTCTTTCCTTGCCAAATAATTGGCAATCTGCACGAAGTAGAAGGGGATGGCTTTCGAGTTATATTGATAGAAACGACGAGGTCCTTCCTGTTGTGGCTTGGGGTAGGGAGCAACCTCGGAGTTCTTGTTGAATCGGGCCTGCCAGTCGAGAATCAAAGCTTGGAAAAGGCTCTCATACTGAACGGCTCTGCCCACATTCGAGCAGCCCTGATACCAAAGGAAACCGCGAATGGGCATCGAGAGGAATGGCGCAACCATGCTGTTGTAGAGGCCTGCAGGATACCACGAGCTGTTGGGAGCTGCGGGTTCAGTCTTGTCTGGGGAGCTGGTGATGTCTGCTGCAGAGAGGCTCTGCTTCCATTTCCAATCGCCAGCCAACGATATCTTGGTGTTTCCAGCAGTGAGGTTGAAGTCCTTTGCATCCTTCGAGAAGCCACCTTCCACGCCAGTATCATTGATGCGAACGGCGAGAATATTCTTGCCAGCCTTCACCTTATTGCCTGGAACGGTATAGGTGCGGCTTGTCGTCCAGCCTGAGGTCATACCCACGCGCTCACCATTCCAATAAGTGACATCCTCGTCGTCGATGGCACCAAGCTCAAGCTTCAGGTCCTTGCCGGCAAGCGAAGCAGGAATGTCCACTTCCTTTCGCATCCAGACGATTCCGTCGAAGTCTTTCAGTTCATCAATCTTACTCCAAGAAAGCGGTTGTGTTGTTGACTTCCAACCGGAATCATTGAAATCCATTGCAGCCCAAAGTGCTTTGTCGATTTGGCCTTTCTCGAGGCCTGCATCATTTCCATACACTTCCTGCATCCATTCAGCGCGTTCGTCCTGATAGAGTTGATTTATCTTTTCTTCGTCGAAGCCTGTCTGGAAGTATCTTTTTATGTGGTCTTGGAAACCCATTACATTCTGCAATGCTTCGAGACTCGGCCAACTCTCGGCTGGTGTTCCACCCCAAGAACTGTTCACCACACCGACAGCTATGCCCAGCTTCTCCGATACTTCGCGAGCAAAGAAATAAGCTGCGGCAGAGAACTCCTTCACCATCTCGGGCGAGCAGACTGCCCAGCCTTTTGTGTGGCCAAGAGGAACTTTTGTTTGAGGCGTATGAGCCACAGCTCTCTCAACTTGGAAGAGGCGAACAAGCGGATGATTGGCGTTGGCAACTTCCTGTTTGTAGTTGTTTACCCTGCCCCAGCCTTCGACAGGCATTTCCATGTTCGACTGGCCGCTGCAGAACCACACTTCGCCAGCCATCACATTCTCGAGGACGAGCTTCTTGCCGTCGTCGAAGGTCAAAGTGTAAGGACCACCAGCAGCAGGCACATTGAGGTCAAACTCAAAGGTTCCAGAGTTCTTGTCGGCAACGACTTTCACAGTCTTTTTGTCCCAAGATGGCGTAATCTTCACGGTCGCGCCTTTCTTGGCCGTGGCTTGAAGGTGCACTTTAGTTCGCTGCTGCAGAACCATGTTCGAGGTCATCCATCCTGGCAGCGTTACATCTGCCCAACAAGAGAGAATGAGAAAATTAGTGAATAAGAAAATAAGAAGCCGTTTCATATTGTTAAGTTTTAGAGTTGTTTCGATTCAACCATTTTCGCAGAGGTTCGTCGTAGAGGAGCAGACAAATTGTTGCTATCACCACGGAAGAAACAAGTGTGATGAGGGCTGCGGTCCAAGGCTGCGAATGACCTTCGTAGGCGTAACCGCTCTTTTGTACCCAAGCAATGAAGAGATAGACGAGGGGGAAGTGGATGGCGTAGAGAGGGTAGGAGAGTCGGCCAAGAAACGAGACGACCTTCTGTCTCCAGCCTGACACGATGCCACGAGCACCAAACCAGATAATCGTTGGGAACAGGGAAAGAATGCAAATAAGTTGGTAAATCGTTTCGCCGTCTTTGCTACCGACAAACGGGAGTCCCAGCAGCACAATCAGAGCCAAGCTGCACCAAAGAAACATTGGTCCCTTGATAGGCTTCGGCTGACGTTGGCGGAAAACGCGAGCCATCAGCAGTCCCATCGGGTAGCCATAGAGCATTCTGAGTGCTCCGCCGCAAAAGTTCGTGGGTTCGGATGACCAGCCGTAGGCAATGCCTCCGCCCTCATTCAGTAATCCATAAGCAGCAAGAGAGACAATACTACAAGCCACCCACACTCGAAGCCACTTGGTGGAAAGCCGATGCAACAGTAAGACATAGAGCAGACTGCCTACGTATTCGAAGAAAAGCGACCAGTGCGGTCCGTTCAAAGGAAAGGCTTCCGTGTTGCCGCGAACTTCCATGCTCGTTGGCGAAGGAATGAGGAACAGCCCGAGCAAAGTGGCATACATAAAAGCCTGCATAGTGACCTCTGTTCCGTCCCATTTCGTAAAGCCCTGAATGGCAAAGCAAATCGCACCTATCAACGCACCCATCACGACCATCGGATGAAGCCGGATGAGCCTGCGTTTGATGAAGCCGCCAAAGGTCATGCTGCCTTCATTGGAGAGCGCCTTGTCGTAGGCATACCCCATCACGAAGCCCGAGAGGATGAAGAAGAAGTCCACACCGAGGAAGCTATGATAGAACTCATTGACTGTCACGGGCCAAACAAAGAAACTCTTTGCGTCGTTGAAAACGTGGTAAAGCAGAACCATTAGCGCAGCCACACCACGCAAGCCATCCAAAATGTCGTACCTCGGTTTGTTCATGCGAAAAGGTGATTTTCCTCTGCAAAGATACACAAAAAATCAATAATCAAAAACAATAAACGCAAAACGAAAAGACAAAAGCAGAGAAATCTTTCGCGTAAACCGAGAAAAACGTGGTTTATATCATATTTATTCTTAACTTTGCAGAAGAAAAGCGAAGAAAAATCAAAATTCAATCGGTAAAATCAAAATTCGTGCGAACAAGACTCCTGACATTCCTAAGACTCCTGACCTTCCTGCTGCTCATTATGCCGGCATTCAGTCATCTTTGTGGCGCTAAGCGCGTCATAACCGGCGACGAACGGACAGAGCTCTATCTGCCCCTCATCAGCGGGAAACGTGTGGCTCTGTTCAGCAACCAGACAGGACTTGTCGGGCTGGAACAGAAGCATGTATTGGACCTCTTGGTCGAGAATCGGGCAAACGTGGTGGCAGTCTTTTCTCCCGAACACGGTTTTCGCGGAAAAGCCGATGCCGGAGCTCTTGTTGCTGACGAAGTGGACAAGCAGACAGGCATACCCATTCTCTCGCTCTACGGGCAGAACCGCAAGAAGCATCTTGGCGAGGAAGCCATGAGCCGCTTCGACGTGCTGCTTGTTGATATTCAGGACGTCGGGTTGCGCTACTATACCTACTACGTCACGATGTGCCACCTCATGGATGCCTGCACGAGGTACGGGCACGAAGTCATCATCCTGGACCGTCCGAACCCCAACGGACACTATGTGGACGGACCAATCCTCGACATGAAGCTTCGAAGTGGAGTAGGGCATCTGCCCATCCCTGTTGTGCATGGCATGACGCTTGGCGAGCTTGCGCAAATGGCAATAGGAGAGCGGTGGCTGAACGAAGGAAATGCGTGCAAGCTGACCGTCATACCTTGTCTGAACTACACCCACAAGACCCACTACGAGCTGCCCGTAGCCCCATCGCCCAACCTGCCCAACATGCAGTCCATCTACCTCTATCCCTCGCTCTGCCCGTTCGAAGGAACAGTGGTCAGCATGGGACGGGGTACAGACAAGCCCTTTCAACAATACGGCCACCCCTCGATGCAAGCCTGCCACACCTACGCCTTCACTCCGCAAAGCACTCCCGGAGCCTCCAGCCCCGTCCTGATGGGGCAGACCTGCTACGGCGAAGACCTCTCGGCCATACCCTACAAAAAGATTTGGAAACGGCAGATGAGCCTCGCCTATGTCATCGAAGCTTACCGGTGCTTGCAGAAACAGGGCAAAGCCGACGGCTTCTTCACCCCCTTCTTCGACAAGCTGCTGGGGCAGACCTACGTCCGCGAAATGATAGAGCAAGGCTGCAGCGAAGCCCAAATACGAGCCCGTTGGAAGGACGAACTCAAAACCTTCAAACGCCAAAGAAAGAAATACCTGCTTTATAAATAAAACCCTTACATCTTAATTCTATGAAAAAGTGCATTCTTCTGGTTGTCCTGACCATCGTGTCGCTCAGCCTGCTGGCAAAAGACCGCTCCGACCAGCTGCGCCACAACCTCCTCAACAACCCCAAATACGTCACCATTGTAGCTCATCGAGGCGACTGGCGCAACCATCCCGAGAACTCCATTCCGGCCTTCCAGAGCTGCATAGACCGAGGGATTGACATGATAGAAATAGACGTCCAGCGCACGAAAGACGGCCAGCTCGTACTCATGCACGACAAGACCGTGGACCGCTGTACCAATGGCAAAGGGGCCATAGCCGACCTCACCTTCGACGAGCTGCAGAAGCTCCGTCTTCGCCCACAGCACAGCGCCTCCATAACGCGCAACCATATACCCACACTCGAGGAAGTGCTCGTCCTCTGCAAAGGGAAAATCCTCATCAATATCGACAAGGGGTACGACTACTTTCAGCAAGTTTACGAGCTGATGGAAAAGACCGGCACAACGAATCAAGTTATCATCAAGTCGAGCCATCCCATCGAAAAAGTGAAGAGCGAAAACGGCTCCGTGCTCGACAAAGTCATCTACATGCCCATCGTGAACCTGAATGCCAAGAATGCCGAGGCGAGCCTTGACGAGTTCATCAGCATCCATCCCGTAGCCATAGAGTGTTGCATAGGGAAATACGACGAAAACGTAGGCCGGCTCCTGCGTAAGATACGCGATGCAGGCATCAGGATCTGGCTGAACAGCATATGGGCCAGCCTATGCGACAGCCACGACGACGACAGAGCTGTAGAGCTGGGCGAGCCCGACGAGAGCTGGGGCTGGATGCTGGAGCAAGGCGGAACCATCATTCAGAGCGACCGCCCCTTCGACCTGCTGCAGTACCTCAAAAAGCACCGCCGCCACAAACTGAAATAGATAGAATATAGCAAAGATTTGAAATAGAATAGTATGGAAACAATCATAACTTGGGCAAAGGAGAATTTCGATCTGATTTGTCTTGGGGTTGGTGTTCTTGGCGTCTTGATTGGCATCATTTCAGTCATTCAGGCTAAGAAACAAGCTAATTATCCAAAACGTGACAAAGCAAAATAATGAAGATTTTTTTACTTTTTTCAAGGCAAAAAAATGATGTGATTGAAAGACAGGGAGTTAGCCATTGTCAAAATAGTCATTAGTCATTAGTCATTTAGGATTTTCTACTCGGTTCAGAGTTCATTAAATAATATAATATATTATTTAATGGCGTAGAAAGGCCACCAGAAATTGAAAATGACAAATGACTAATGACTGAAAATGACTGCGCCCCGCACTGTACTTTCCTAGAAAAAGTTGAATAGATTTTACTTTAACCCTGCCATAGGTTGAATGCCTGTTTGGTACTTTAATCCTTAACCCTGGCAAAAGTTGAATCATTCTCTCTAAACCCTT